>Ga0310121_10000383_pt1 | contig 48860 bp, 43 predicted proteins | sample CB27_Tmax_986_MG_FD_203504 | JGI IMG/M metagenome (GOLD analysis project Ga0310121, IMG submission 203504) | Marine microbial communities from Western Arctic Ocean, Canada - CB27_Tmax_986 | ecosystem: Environmental > Aquatic > Marine > Oceanic | place: Canada: Western Arctic Ocean | collected... | reverse complement strand
TCTTCAATTATTTTTTAAGGAAACTTTATTATCTGGAGATATTTCGTTAAAAATTGTTTTTTATCAAACTGTAATATCAACTGTTATAATTCTTTTAACTGCTGAATTTTTACCCAAGGTATTCTTTCAATTGTATGCTAATTTTTTTATTAAAATTTTTGCAATTCCAGTCTCGATATTTTATTATATTTTTTTTCCAATTACTCAAATAATTTTAATGTTGACAGATTTTATTTTAAAACATTTTTTTAAAACGGATTCAGATAAGGTACAGTTGTCTTTTTCAAAAGTGGAGTTAGGAAATTACATAGATGAGCAGCTTGAATCTTCTTCGAATCAAGAAAATTTAGATTCAGAAATTGAAATTTTTAAAAATGCACTCGAATTTTCTGATGTTAAATCTAGGGAGGTAATGATTCCTAGAACAGAACTAGTTTGCGTTGAAAAAAATTCATCAATAAATGAAATAAAAAAGTTATTTATAAAGACAGGATTATCTAAAATACCTATATATAATAAGTCAGTTGATAATATTTTAGGTTATGTTCACGCCTTTGAAATGTTTAAAGATCCAAAATCATTAAAGAATATTTTATTGCCAGTGGTTTATATTCCTGAATCAATGCCAATAAGCGAACTATTAAAAATTTTAACAAGAAGAAGAAAAAGTTTAGCAGTTGTTATTGATGAATATGGGGGTACTTCTGGAATAATTACAGTTGAAGATATAGTGGAGGAGTTATTTGGTGAAATTGAAGATGAATATGATAAAATTGAACATTATGAAAGAGAAATAAATAAAAATAAATTTGAATTTTCGGCAAGATTGGAAGTGGATTATGTGAATAAAAATTATAATTTAAATCTTGAAGAATCTGGATATTACGAAACATTAGGAGGTTTAATAGCATACAATACTGGAGAAATACCAAAAAAAGGGGAGAAACTTAATATTGGAAATTATATCATTGAAATAAAAAAAGTAACATCAACAAAAATTGATAGAATAATAATAGAAGAAAATGAGTAAGAATAATCTTATTATGATTTTCCTATTTCAAATGAATATATTATTTTCGCTCACTATCATTAATAATTTTTTATGGCAGTTCTGGGAAAAATTAGAGAAAAATCTATATTTCTAATTATAGTTATAGGCTTAGCTTTATTTGCATTTGTAATATCAGGGGTTTTTGATGGAAGTTCATCTAATTCGGGCACGGATGATCCAATTGCTATTATTAATGATGAAGAAGTTGATTTTGAATTTTTTAGGCAGTTAGTTGATCAAACTGAAAGAACTTATAATTATTCTACTATACAAGCTTTAAATTTGGTTTGGAATCAGTATTTAAGAAATACAATTTTTGAACAAGAGTTTAAAAAATTAGGAATTGATGCTGGAAAAGATCAAATTGAACAGATTGTTTCTTCAAATGAATCGATAGTTCAGGACAGTAGATTTCTAAATGAAGCAGGTTTTTTTGATTTTGGAGTTTTCACAGATTTTATCGCTCAACTTAGGGTCGAAAATCCATCGGCATATCAAACATGGAAGAATCAGGAAAAAAGTATTATTTCTTTAGCAAAACAAAATATATATTTTAATTTAATAAAGGCTAGTTCTATTTTAACAGATGCTGAAGCAAGAGAAGTTTATCATTTTGAAAATGATAATATTAATATAAAATATGTTAATATTCCTTTTGATTTTATTCATGATAGTTTGGTAAAAATATCTGATTCAGATATAAGAAACTATATTAAAAGAAATTCAAAACTATATAAAAAAAATGAATCAAGAAGTATTCAATATGTTCTTTTCGATGATGTTGCTACTGAAGATGATATTAGTAATATTCGTTTAGGTTTAGAAAGTTTAATTAATGAAAGAATTGCTTATAATGATGTTTCTAAATTAACAGATACTTTACCTGGTTTGAAAACAACAAATAATATTAGAGAGTTCCTTGAAGATTATTCAGATTCTTTATTTGATTCAATATATAAACCAAAAGGGAAATTAAATAATGAGTATGCAGACATTTTGTTTGGATTAAGTCCTGGGGATGTTTTTGGACCATACAGAGATAAGGATTATTTGAAAATTTCAAAACTTATAGATTTTAAAAAAAATGGATCTATTCGAGCAAGTCATATTTTAGTATCTTATGATGGAGCTACAAGATCTCAATTGGAGAATTCTAGAACTAAAGAAGATGCTAGATTAATTGCAAATAGATTGTATAGATTGGTTAGGAGAAACTCTAATAATTTTGATCAGTTAGCAAAAGAGAATTCAGACGATTCGAGTAAAAATGTTGGAGGGGATCTTGGGTTTTTTCAGGAAGGTCAAATGGTGCAAGAGTTTTTTAATTTTTGTAATAAATCAAGAGTTGGAAGAATAGGTTTAGTTGAGACTGAATTTGGTTTTCATATAATAAAAGTTACAGATAAAGACAATTTAGTTCTTATTGCAGATGTTTCTAAAGAAATAGCACCTTCTGAAAAAACATCAAACGAAATTTTTCGTAAAGCGACTCAATTTGAGATTGATTCTAAAAATGAAGAAAATTTTATAGAGATTGTAAAGAGAAATAATTATACTTCAATACCAGTTGTTGATATTGAAAAATTAGAAGAAATTCTTCCAGGATTATTGCGTCAAAGAAATATAGTTCAATGGGCTTTTCAAAAAGATACAGAGATTAATGATATTAAGAGATTTAATCTAAATAGAGGGGGGTATGCTGTGGTTCAGTTAACTGCTAAAAAATCTCAAGGAATTGCATCATTAGACCAGGTCAGAACTGACATAACGGAGATTTTATCTAAAAAGAAAAAAATAGAGATAATAAAAAAAAGATTTAAATCTAAAAAGACTTTAGAGTCATTAATTGAAAATAGTGATTTTTTAATTGAAACAGCTTCTGCAGTGAATCAAAAAAATCCTACAATCGCTGGCTTGGGTAATGAACCATTTATAGTTGGAGTAGCTTTTTCTCTAAAAGAAAATCAAACTTCTGATCTATTAGAGGGGAAAAATGGAGTTTATAAAATTTCATTGTTAAAAATAAATCAGGCAATTGATATTGGAAATTATAATAATTTTGGTCTATCAGTAAGGGATTTAAATGACGAAAATATGTTTGAGGCTGTTTATAAAGCATTAAATTCTGTGGCTGAAATAGAGGATAACCGTTCTTTGTATTATTAATTGGCTTTATGGTATACCATATCACTAAAGTTTATTACAGTATTATAACCTTTTGATTTAAAATATTCAGGAGAGTCTATACCTGATGCAAGTATAAAGTCACCTCCCCAGGCTCCTAAACTTTTAATTTCACCTTTAAAATCAGAGAATTTTAATTTTTTTATTGGAGTTTTATTTATAACATTTGAAATTAGTTTTTCATGTTCAACAATTAAATAATTAAATTCTTCCTGATTTTTGGTTTTAGACAAAATCTTAGTGATTGAATTAATATTGTCCATGATTTTTTTATTTACTTTTATTTTGTTAAATCTCTTAACTTCTATTTTACTGTTTTGTTTTTTGTTTTGGTAAATAAAAAATAATTTATCTTTAAATGGAGGGTTAAAAGTTGTATTATAAAATTTATTATTTCCTATTTCATAAATGATGGGATTTTCTGCTAATGAGCAAGCAATATCGTAACCACTACCTCCAAAAGTCTTTGAAAGTAATTTATACGGATTTAATTTATTCCATTTTGAAAGATTTGAGATTAATGTTGAAGAACTTCCTAGACCCCAGTTCAAATTAAATTCTAATTTAGTCTCAATATTTCCTCCATTAAATGAAAGAAATTCAGGTTTGATTTTTCTAATTTCCTTTAAAATATTGCTTAGTGATTTGGCGGTTGATGTTTGTTTTGATTTTACACAATTTAAGTTTTTGCATTCAAATATAGCTTCAAACCAGATGTTGTCATTTAAATCATAACTTTTCCAATTAAGAGTTTTTGAACTATTAGAATTGAATTTCAATATTTGACCTTTATTACATGGGATTGCTAAAGCTTTAGCACCTTTTAATACTAGATATTCAGATGTAATTAAAAGTTTTCCATGACTATAAAATGTTTCCATTTTAATTATTTTTTAAAAATTTTTCAATTGTAGAGACACTTACTTTATTTTTTTTAAAAAATTTAATGGCTTTATTTTTTTGATTTTCTGATACGCCTTTTTGTTTTAAGATATTTAAAAGATGCATTTTCATATGACCTTTTTGAATTCCAGATGTAATTAATGATTTAACAGCAGCAAAGTTTTGAGCTAGTCCAGCTACTGCAGTTATTTCCATTAAAGATTTAGAATTAGGAAAATTAAGTAATTCTAATGACCATTTAACAAGAGGGTGAAGTTGAGTTAAACCTCCAATAGTTCCAAGAGATAACGGTAATTCTATTTCAAAATTAAAATAGTTGTTTTTTATAAAAGCATTACTTAAACTTTTATATTTACCTGATCTTGAGGCAAATGCATGGGCACAGGCTTCAATAGCTCTAAAGTCATTTCCCGTAGCCATTGCTAGAGAGTCTATACCATTCATTATTCCTTTGTTGTGAGTGACAGCTCTATAATGATCATTTTCTGCAATTTTAATAGCTAGTATAAATTTTTTAGCAAATTCTTCTGCACTTAGTTTTTCAAAAGGACCTAAATTTTTTATTGGACATGAAACACTTGCATGAACTAAACAATTAGGAGTATAATTTGACAAAATACTCATTATTATTTCTATATTTTTTTCACTAGAAGGCAAATCAGAGCCTTCCTTAATATAATTTACAAGTGATTTAGATAATTTTTCTAAACACGAATTGATGAAATTTGCACCCATAGCATCTACAGTTTCAAAAGTTGCTTTTAATTGATAATAATTATCAATTAAATTGGTTTTATCAATAATCTCTATCTTTTTTAATCCACCTCCTCTTTTATTCATTTTTTTTGTTATTTCTTTAATTGAATCAATTAGCTTAGATTTATTCTTATTAAAAAAATATTTAATATTAGAGGGATTTCCTTTAAACAAAAAATGAATTTGACCAATTTTTTCAGTGTTGATTATTTTTGTGTGGAAACCTCCTCTAGATAACCAAAATTTAGCTGCTTTACAAGCAGCAGCAACAACAGAACTTTCTTCAGTCACCATAGGTAAAGTGAAAATCTTATTATTTATAAGAAAGTTTGGAGCAACTCCTAATGGATAATAAAAATTTGAGATAGTATTTTCAGAAAATTCATCATGATTTTTTTGAACTTCTTTGTCTGAATTCCAATAAGATAAAAGTAAATCTCTGATCTTTGATTGAGATTTGAAATGGTTGTTTATTAACCAATCTATTTTATTACTTTTATCAAGTTTTGAAAACCCTTCAATTTGTTTATTCATTCGTGTGTAGAATTTTCATAAATATACATTATTTGATTACTTCAAGTGAATATAATTTTATGCCAATTTTATATATTTCAGATTAATTTTATTTTTAAATATGAAACGTGTTTTATTTCTTTTTTTGATTTCAGCTTTCATTAATTCTAATGCTCAGTCGAAAGAACTATCTGTATCTTCGATATGGAATTTTGAATTTAGTCCTGAAAGAATAGAATCTATAAAACAATTGAAAAAAAGCAATGGTTTTACTAGAATTATTATTGATTATGAAAAAAACATTTCTAAAATATTATATTTTGATTATAAACTTAGAACTATTGATACTTTAATAAGTTCTGCAAATAATTTAATTCCATTTTTTACAGAATATCATTTTTCTAAGGATGAAAAAAAAATATTACTAGAAACAAAGACAGATAAAATATATAGGAGATCAAAACAATCTATTTACTATGTATATGATATAGAAAATAAAAAAACTGATAAAGTTTTTTTTGATAAAATTCAGGAACCTCTTTTTTCACCAGACAATAATAAAGTTGCTTTTGTTTATAGAAGAAATATTTATATAAAAAATCTGTCAACTGGTAAAATTGATAGAATAACTGATGATGGTAATTATGAAATTTTAAATGGTATTTCTGATTGGGTATATGAGGAGGAATTTGGTTTTGTAAGAGCTTTTGACTGGAGTCCCGATAGTAATAATATAGCTTATATGAAATTTGATGAATCTAAAGTGCCAATATTTTCTATGGATATTTATGGTTCAGATTTATATCAGTTTCCATATATGTTTAGATACCCAAAAGCAGGTGAAGAAAATTCAGTTGTAACTATAAAGCTTTTTAATATTAAAACAAAAAATACAGTTGACATTAATTTTAATGGAGAGCCGTCATATTATATACCAAGAATGAAGTTTGAAGGAAGTCAAAACACATTATTTGTCCAGACCATAAATAGATTACAAAATCATCTGAAATTGTGGAAAATAAATATTACAAATAAAAAATCATCAATAATATTGGAAGAGAATGATAAATTTTATGTTAGTATTCATGATAATTTAAAATTTTTGAGTGATCAAAGTTTTTTGTGGACTAGTGAAAGAGATGGATTTAATCATATTTACCACTATTCTGAAGACGGAAAATTAATTAATCAAGTTACAAGTGGTCCATGGGATGTAACAGAATTATATAGATATAATGAAAAGAATAAAGTAATTTATTATCAATCTGTCCAAAATGGAAGTATTAATAGAACCCTTCATAGTATAGGTTTAAATGGAAAAAAAAATAAACTATTTGGATCACTTAATGGGTTTAATGGGGCTAACTTTAGTTTTAACAGTAAGTATTTCATTTATTCTTTTTCAGATGAAAAAACACTTCCAATTTATTATCTGTGTGATTCAAAAAACGGTAAAAAAATTAAAGAGTTGTTAAACAACTATGATTTAAAATCGAAGTTAACAAAACACAAACTAGCTGATAAAGAGTTTTCTGAAATTTTAATTAATGGCGAAAAATTAAATATGTGGATGTTAAAGCCTCTTGATTTTGATGCTAGTAAGAAGTACCCTGTTCTTATGTATCAGTATTCAGGTCCTGGTTCGCAGCAGGTTTCAAATAGATGGGGAGATGAAAGAACTTTATGGCATAAAATGTTGGCTAATATGGGTTATATTATTATTTGTGTAGATGGGAGAGGTACAGGTTTTAAGGGTTCTGACTTTAAAAAAGTAACATATTTAAATTTGGTAAAGTTTGAATCAATAGATCAGATTAGTGTTGCTAAAAAAATAAGGAATTTACCATATATAGATTCAGAAAGAATTGGAATTTGGGGATGGAGTTTTGGTGGTCATATGGCAATTCATTGTCTTTTAAAAGGAAATGATGTTTTTTCTATGGCCATAGCAGTAGCACCAGTCACTAATTGGAGATTTTATGATACTATATATACCGAAAGGTTTATGAGAACTCCGCAAGAAAATCCTGAAGGATATGACCTAAATTCACCTATAAACTATGCTGAGAAACTTAAAGGAAAATTTTTGATAATTCATGGATCTGCTGATGATAATGTCCATGTTCAGAATACAATGAGAATGGTTGAAGCTTTAGTTCAAAATAATAAACAATTTGAATGGATGATATATCCAGATAAAAATCATGGAATTTTTGGAGGAAATACAACTAAACATTTATATACTAAAATGACTAATTTTATATTAAAGAACCTATAGTATGGAAAAACAATTATATAATGGAAGTTTATTAAATCAAAAAACAATTTTAGGCCATCCATCAGGTCTTTTTATTTTGTTTTTTACCGAAATGTGGGAAAGGTTTAGTTACTATGGGATGAGAGCTATTCTAGTTCTATATTTGGTTTCAGCGACAACTGGAGACAATCCTGGTCTTGGTTGGGAAAATGAAAGTGCCATTGCACTTTATGGATGGTATACAATGTTTGTTTATTTGGCTACTATTCCAGGCGGTTTATTAGCAGATAAAATTCTCGGTCAAAGAAAATCAGTAATGATAGGTGGGTTGTTATTGATTTTTGGTCATAGCATTTTAGCTGTTGAAGCCCTCTGGGCATTTTATACAGGTTTAGTTTTTATTGTAATGGGTGTTGGGTGTTTAAAATCTAATATTTCTATTATGGTGGGAGGCCTTTATAAAAAGGGAGAGAATGATAAAAGAGATCTTGGATTTTACATTTTTTATATGGGCATCAATATTGGTGCTGCTATATCTGCAATTCTTGTTGGTTACGTGGGAGAAACTATAGGTTGGCATTATGGTTTTGGATTAGCTGGAATAGGAATGGCTTTAGGTCAATTGGTCTATTGGAAAGGTCAAAAATATATTTCTCATGTTGGGAATATGGTTGAAGAGAATAAGACAGAAAATAATCCACAAACAAGTTTGATTTCAGATATTTTCAAGAAGACTAATTCAATAATTGGTTTTTCTTTGATGATACTTTTTGCATTAATAATCTATTATATGTTTGGAGCTTGGGATTATGCATTATTAGTTTTTGGTTTAGCGTTTGCTGTAGGTGTTGGGATAGTTATTTATAATGATGGAAATAGTATAGAAAAAGATAGAATTTTTGTAACCTACCTTTCTTTTCTAATAATAATAGTTTTTTGGGGGTCTTTTGAGCAAGCTGGAGGGTTAATGAATGTATATGCTAAACAAAAAACTGACTTATCATTATTTGGTTTTTTTGATGTCCCTGCTAGTTGGTTTCAGTCTGTAAATGCAATGTTTATTTTAATTTTTGCTACTCTTGTTGGCTCATTTTGGGTATGGTGGAAGAATAGAGGGAATGAATATTCTTCAATTTTTAAAATGGCAATTGGTGTAATTATTATGGGTTGGGGATTTTTCTTTATGTCAATGGCAAGTAGTGAGGTTGTTTATGATTCTGCAGGAATTCTTCCTTCCGAGGCTGTTATCACTCAAAAATCAGCTATGTATTGGCTTGTTTTCGCATATCTTTTTCACACACTTGGAGAATTATGCGCATCTCCTGTAGCACTCTCGTTTATTACAAAACTGGCTCCAGCTCGTTGGGCAGCATTCATGATGGGAGCTTATTTTGCAGCAACAGGTTTAGGGAATAAAGTTGCTGGGTTGATTGGTGAAAATGCTAGTAACATTGGTGATTTTTGGACGTTTACGGGGATAGGAATTTTTTGTTCTATTTTTGGTCTTTTAGTAATATTGATAATAAAACCATTAAAAAGACTTGTTCATGATGCAGAATAATTTTTTAAATATTTGCAAAAACACCTTCTATTGCAGGATTAATTATGTTAATTTTGGACAAGAAAATAATTAAATTGATGCATGGAATCAGTTAATAAATATAGTTCTTTTTTTTTTAGATTTATTTACATATTCTTTATTTTATTGAATGGCTTATTTTCTGTAGCTCAAAGTCAAAAGATTAATTGGATGACTTTTACTGAAGCTATAGAAGCTCAGAAAAAAACTCCAAAAAAGATTTTAATGGATGTTTATACGAGTTGGTGTGGACCTTGTAAATTAATGGATAAAAATACATTTCAAAATCCAGATGTTGTAAATTATGTTAATCAGTATTATTATGCAGTTAAATTTAATGGTGAGGGAAATGAAACAATTAATTTTTTTGATCAAATTTTTAATAATCCAAATTACGATTCAAATAGAGCTGGGAGGAATGCAACTCACCAATTAACTCAATTTCTCGGTATTAGTGGATATCCCACTGTTGTTTTTTTTAGTGAGAATGCTGATCCTATAATGCCCTTAATTGGTTATCAGAAACCTCAGCAACTAGAACTTTTTTTAAAAATGATTAAACAAGGTGATTATCAAGTTTTTAGAAAGCCTGAAGATTTTCAGAATTATAAAAGAAATTTTATTCCAAAATTTAGAGGTTAAATAATTAATTCGTTGAATTAATTATTAATTCGGCTGTTTTTTCACTTGTTTTTTTATTACCAAGGATTCTAAGAAGAATTTCATAATCTTTTACAATGGAATTATTTTTATTTGATAGTAGCTTATTAAGCTCTATAGTAATTTGTTCGACATTACAGTCTTTTTGAATTAGTTCTTTTACGACCTCTTTGTTTAAGATTAAATTTACAAGTGATATATAATTTAATTTCACTAATCTTTTGGCTAAAAAATAACTTAAAGAACTTGTTTTATAACAAACCAATTGAGGAGTTTTGAGAATTGCAGCCTCCAAAGTTGCTGTTCCACTAGTAACTATAGCTGCTTTAGAGTGAAATAATAAATTATAAGTATTATTATGTAAGATTTTAACATTATTCTTTTTTAATAATGATAAATAGAATTTAGTTTCAATAGAGGGAGCTCCTGCAATTACAAATTGATATGATTCAAAGTTTTTTAAAACTTTCAATAATATTGGAAGTATTTTTTTTATTTCTTGTTTACGACTTCCAGGAAGAAGAGTTATTATTTCTTTATTTTCATCAAAATTATTTTCATTTTTAAAAGATGAATTTATTTTATTATTTAGTACGTGCTCAACAATAGGATGTCCTACATATTCAACATTTAAAAAGTGTTTATTTTTAAAATAATCTTTTTCAAAGGGCAGGATTACATATAAATTATTAATATATTTTTTTAAAAATTTTACTCTATTTTCTTTCCAAGCCCAAACTTGAGGACTTATATAATATTGATTATTAAAAGAATATTTTTTGGCCCATTTAGCAATTCTTAGATTAAACCCAGGATAATCAATATAAATAATTGTATCTGGATTAAATGATATGATATCCTTTTTACAAAATAAAAGATTATTTAAAATGGTTCTTAAATTTAAAATAACCTCCCAAAATCCCATAAAAGATAAATCTTTGATATGTTTAACTATAGTTCCTCCTTCAGATTTCATTAAATCGCCACCCCAACATCTAATTATAGCTAAAGGATCTTTTTTTTTGATTTCCTTTATAAGATTTGACCCATGTAAATCACCAGAAGCTTCTCCTGCAATGATATAATATTTCATTTTAATTTATTAAGTCGATAATTTTAAAAAAGCAATAATTATTACAATTAATATAAGAAAAGCAACTAAACCTGATGCAAAGGATATTTTATTAAGCTTTATAGCTATAAAAAATATTGGCAAATTAATTAGAGAGGATAATGCAATTAATCCACTTAAAGTATTCTTTTTATATGAATATTTAAAGGTATACTCAATTGGAGTTTCAGACAATAAGGCAAGTAAAATAATTAAAATAAAAGTAGTCCATAAAAATCCACTAATTAAACCAATATAAAATTTTTTATTTTTTATAGGTACCATTTTTTTATTTCATTAATTGCTTTATAGGCAGTGAAATCAAATTGAGTAGGGACAATTGATATATATCCTTTTTTTAAAGCATATTCATCAGTATCTTTTCCATTATCTTCATTAATAAAATTTCCTGTTAACCAATAGTATTTTTGTCCATGAGGATTTACTCTTTTATCAAATTTCTCAATCCAATAAGTATTGGCTTGTCGACAAATCTTAATTCCTTTGATTTGATTTTGTTTTAATTTGGGAATATTAACATTTAGAACTACTCCTTTAGGTATTCCATTTTTAATTGCTTCTATGGTAATTTTTTTGATAAAAGTTTTAGTACTTTTAAAATCAGCATTCCATCTATAGTCGAGTAAAGAAAAACCAATTGCTGGAACTCCTTCTATGCCAGCTTCGATTGCTGCACTCATTGTTCCAGAGTAAATAACATTTATGGAAGAATTTGATCCATGATTAATTCCAGAAACACATATGTCAGGTTTTCTATTCATTATTTCATTTATTCCCAATTTTACACAATCTGCTGGAGTCCCTGAGCAACTGTATTCTTTTTGTGGTCCTTGATGATTTTTAATTAAATGACTTTGTAGGGTTGAATTAATTGTAATTGCATGCCCCATCCCAGATTGGGGGCTTTCAGGAGCAACAACAACTACATCTCCAATTTTTATCATAACATCAATTAAAGCTCTTATTCCTGGAGCATTAATGCCATCATCATTAGTTACTAGGATTAAAGGTTTTTTCTTCATTTTGCTAATTTATGAATTCTTGAATCTGTTTGTTTTAAAACAGTATTAATAAATATATTTTTATTTAATCCCTATATTTGATTTTTATTGTAAAAAATCAACGTTTATGCGATTTTATTCAGCGGTATTTATAATTATTTTTTTTCTTTTTGGATTCAAAAATAAAGAAGTTAATCCTGATAAGGATAAATTATTAATAGAAATTATTTCTTATGTTCTTGAAAGAGGTCATTATAATCCAAAAGAAATTAATGATGATTTTTCTGAAAAAGTTTATGAAAAATATATAGAGAGTATTGATGGACAACATAGATTTTTATTAGATTCTGATATAAAAACATTTTCTAAATATAAATTCAAAATTGATGATCAAATAAAGAAAATTGATTTAGAATTTTTCAATTTGACACTTGAGATTATTATTAAAAGAATTAATGAAGTTAAATCTTTTTATAAAAATCTTATTGAAACTCCTTTCGATTTTTATAAGGATGAAGAAATAAATTTAGATTATAAAAATCAATCATATTTTAGAACGCAATTTGAATTGAAAAAATATTGGAGAAATAGATTTAAATTAAGCACTTTGGATCGATTTACAGCAAAAAAAGAAGAAGAGAAAAATAAATTTGAAAAGGATAGTACATATTTAATAAAATCAGATAAAATTTTAGAAGAAGAATCAAGAAAAATTACTTTGGAAAACATGGATTATTTTTTTCAAAATTATAATGAGTTTAAAAGAAAAGACTGGTTTTCTTTATATTTAAATTCAATTGTTGAACAATTTGATCCACATACTTTTTATTTTGCTCCATCTGACAAAGATAAATTTGACACAAGTATGTCTGGTAAATTTGAAGGAATTGGAGCAAGATTAACAAAAAGAAATCAAGAAGTTAAAATTGTAGAAGTTATTTCAGGGGGTCCTGTATGGAAAGATAAATTATTAGAAGTTGGAGATATAATATTAAAAGTAGGTCAAGAAAATGAAGAGCCTGTTGATATTTCTGGAATGAGATTAGACGATGCGGTAAAATTAATAAAAGGTCCAAAGGGGACAGAGGTCTTTTTAACTGTAAAAAAAATAGGAGGAACTATATCAGTAGTAAAAATAGTAAGAGATGTTGTAGAACTCGAAGAGACTTATGCTAAGTCATCTTTAATAGAAGATTTTAAAAATATTTATGGATTAATAGAATTGCCTAAGTTTTATATTGATTTCAAGGATTATAGAGAGAGAAATGCTGCACAAGATGTAAAAAAAGAGATAAATCAATTAAAGAAAAAAAATGTTAAGGGTATTATTTTGGATCTGAGAAATAATGGAGGAGGATCCTTAAAGACTGTAGTTGATATAACAGGTTTTTTTATTAAAACTGGTCCAGTTGTTCAAGTTAAAAGTACTGGAGGAAAAAAAGAAATTCTTAGAGATTTGGATTCAAACATTTTTTGGGATGGACCTCTTGTTGTTTTAGTTAATGAATTTTCTGCCTCTGCATCTGAAATTATTGCAGCTGCACTTCAGGATTATAAGAGGGCAATTGTAATAGGAAGTAAACAGACATTTGGGAAGGGAACTGTTCAAAATATGGTTGATTTGAACAAAATAATTTCTAGTAATACCTATGGAGACTTAGGAGCATTGAAAGTAACTACCGACAAGTTTTATAGAATAAATGGAGGGTCTACTCAGCTTAAAGGGGTTAGAAGCGATATAGTTTTTCCAGATAGATATATGTATATTGAAATAGGGGAAAGAGATCAGGATAATCCATTGCAATGGGATCAAATAAGTCCTGCGAATTATATTACTTGGGAAAAAATATTGAATTATGAGTATTCTTTGGAAAAGAGTAAAGAACGTTTAAAAAACAATATTTACATAAATTTAATTGATGAGCAAGCTAAATGGATAAAAGAACAACAGGAAAATTATTTATATACATTAAATTATGAGAAATATAACTCTAAACGGATAGAGGATAAAAAATATTCTAAGCGTTTTGAAGGATTAAATGATTTTGAATCTCCCTATACTTTTGAATGGCTTCCAGAGGCAGGTAACAATCAACCAATTACTTCTGATATTATAGATAAAAAAAATCGTTGGAAAGAATCTTTAAAAAAAGACATTTACATATCTGAAGCAGTAGAAGTTCTAAAAGATTTGAACAGGGATATTTCAAAGAGCTTTAAAATTGTTCAAATTAAAAAATAACTTTACTTCAATTTGGATTTAAAAAGTGCTTTTAAAAAATTTAAAAAAGATTACTGGGGAGTTGTAAGTTTAATATACATATTATTTATAATTATTGTAGCAATTTTTGCATATTCGATTTCTCCGGATTCGTCAAAAAATGCAAATCAAATAAATTTAAGTATTCATTCTAAACCTCCTGGCTTTTCAATTTTAATCTTACATATTCCTAATATTAATAGTTTTAATTTTGACAAATCATTAAATCTGAAGAGGGAAATTATGATTAAAGACTATAAAATTTTTAATGATACTTTAATGTTTAAAGAATTTGGGACTCTTTATCAGAAATATAAAAAAATATCAATTAATGATATTTTAATAAAGAATAATAAGAATGAATTTGAAGCAGAATTTATAAAAGAAAATTTTTTTTTTTTAGGAACAAGACAAATACGGTAGAGATTTGTTAAGTAGGATGATTATAGGTTCAAGAGTCTCAATTTCAATTGGTTTTGTAGCTGTAATTATTTCGCTAGTTATAGGACTATTAATTGGTTTATCATCAGGTTATTTTGGTGGCTGGTTTGATAATCTAATTATGTGGATAATAAATGTTTTTTGGGCTATTCCAACTTTGTTACTAGTAATTGCTATTACAATATCTCTGGGTAAAGGTTTTTGGCAAGTTTTTATTGCAGTTGGATTAACTATGTGGGTAGAAGTGGCAAGGCTTGTTAGAGGTCAAGTTAGGGCAGTAAAAGAAAAACTCTTTATTCAATCTGCAAGGGTATTAGGTTTCTCTAATTCCAGAATATTATTAAACCATATTTTGCCAACATTAATAGGACCCTTAATTGTTATTTTAGCAGCAAATTTTGCCAGTGCAATTTTAATAGAAAGCGGTTTAAGTTTTTTAGGAATTGGAGTTCAGCCACCAGTTTCAAGTTGGGGAGGAATGGTTAAAGATCATTTTAGATATTTAATTTTAGGTAAAGAGTATTTAGCAATTTTACCTGGTTTAGCCATTATGAGCTTAGTTTTATCATTTATGATATTGGGAAATAGTCTTAGAGATGCTTTTGATGTAAGAAATTAATTTAATCTGTTTGCATCAAGATTAAGATATATCATAAGAAATATACTAAATGTTAAAAGGTTAGATCCACCATAACTAATATAAGGTAGTGGAATGCCAATTGTTGGGACTAAGCCAATTGTCATACCTATATTTATAAAAAAATGAATTGCTAATAAACTTGCAAAACAATAAGAAAAAATTCTGTTAAATTTTTTGGTATGTTTTTCTGCTCTATAAATTATCCTTATAATCATTATATTAAATAATATAATTACTGAACTAGCGCCCAAAAAGCCCCATTCCTCTGCAATAGTTGTAAAAACATAGTCTGTATGTTGTTCAGGTACAAATTTTCCTTTGGTTTGAGTTCCTTTTAAAAAACCTTTTCCTAAAAAACCTCCCGATCCTATAGCTATTTTTGATTGATTTATATTATAACCTATACCTTTAGGATCAACTTCTCGTTCAAGAATTATGTTGAATCTATCTCTGTGCCTTTGTTCAAAAACTTCATTAAAAATAAAAGTTACAGAAAAACAATAAATAATGGATGCTAATAAAGGAAATATGAGTTTAGCAATTTTAATTTTAAGTGATTTTTTTTTAAGAAAATAAAAGATAATTATAAAGCCAAACAATAAGATAAAACTTGTATTCGTTGGGTTGATGAGTAATGTTATGAAAAATAAGATTAAAGCAGAAATTCCTATAATAAAAAATGTTATACTTAATCCTTCTCTAATTAAAACAAATATTAATCCAAGAAAAACTATTGCAGTTCCAAGATCAGGTTGAAGAAGAATTAATATTATTGGAAAAGAAATAATTAAAAAAATTTTTAAAATTGTTTTATAATTTTTTAGATCATTTTGAAAAAAACTTAATTGGGAGGAAATTAATAAGGCCACAGATATTTTTGAGAGTTCAGAAGGTTGAATACTAATAGAACCAATCTTGTACCAAGCATTAACTCCTTTTATCGAACTACCAAAAACAAATAAGCCAGCCAACATTATTAGTGAGAATAGGTAAAAAATAAATGATAAGTTATCAAAAAAACCAGGTTTTATGAACATTGTTGGGACTCCAATAATAATGCAAAAAACAAAAAACCAAAATTGTTTTCCAATAGAAGAACTTAGATTAAAAACTGATAAATCAAAATTTTCAGATGAGATAGAATATAGATTAAAGATTCCAAAAATTACCAGTAAAAAGTAAATCAGAATTGTAATCCAATCTAATCTTAAAACAAAATGTTTATTCATTAATATTAAATGGTTTATTGGTTAGAGGTTTTTTGTATTCAAATTCTAAATTTCCATTAACCATTCTAGTTTCGAGCCAAGTTCTTTTTACGGATGAATTAATATATTTTTCAATCATCAAACTTGCTATTGGAGCTGCCCATCGGTTTCCCCAATATCCATTTTCAACAAAAACTGCTATTGCAATTTTAGGATCATTTTTTGGAGCAAAAGCAATGAAAATTGAATGATCTGTTAATTGTGTTTTATTTCCATTAAGTTTTATGAAGTTTTCAGTAGTTCCAGTCTTACCGCAGACTTCTATACCATTGATTTTTGCTATTTTTCCAGTACCATTTTCGATTACTTTATGCATTCCTTCAATTACAACATCAAAATGTTTAGGGTCAATAGAGGTTTGTTTTCTAAGGTATAAAGAATCTCTAATTTTTTTTGATTTTATTTTTACAAAATGAGGTTTAATGTAATATCCTCTATTAGCAATTGCAGAAGTAAAATTTGCCATTTGAATTGGTGTAGTTAGGATTTCTCCTTGACCAATTGAATTTGAAATTGTTGTTACTGAACTCCAATTTTTTTCTGGATACCAATAGTTATAATAGTTCCCATCTGGAATAAATCCTGGTCTGCCAATATTTAAATCATATCCTAAATAATTTCCTAAACCAAAACTTTTAAGGTGTGAATTCCATTTATTTATTCCTTCAAAAGAAGATTCATAAGAATCAATAATATTTTTATAAGTTTTAGCAAAATAAGTATTACAAGAATTATAAATGGCACTTAATAAATCATTTGATGTACCTTTTTTACAATGACAGGCCATAAAAGCTCCTTTAGCATAATAGTGACCTTCATTACAAATAAATTTAGTTTTTTTAGATATAATTTTTTCTTGTAAACCAATTAATGTGTTTAGAGTTTTAAATGGAGATCCTGGAGAATATTCTGCTTGAAGCCCTCTGTCAAATAAAGGTTTATTAATAGTATCTTTTAAAAGTAATTTAAAGTTTTTAGACCTATTTCTTCCTATTAATAAGTTTGGATTATAGCTTGGAGCACTAACTAAGGCAAGAATTTCTCCAGATTTTGGCTCAATTGCGACAATTCCACCTCTTTTTTTTATCATAAGTTGTTCACCATATTTTTGGAGTTCTGCGTCGATCGTTAATGTCAAATTTTCTGAAATTTCAACTTTTTTATCAAAATCACCATTTTTATATGGACCTATGATTCTGTTAAATCTATCTTTTTGAAAATATTTTATTCCTTTTTTCCCTCTTAAAATTTTTTCATAACTTTTTTCAATACCTTGACGACCAATGAGTTCTCCTGAATTATAGTAACTGTAATTTTTAATTTCATTTTCATTTACTTCACTAATATATCCTACTATATTTGAAGCTATTGGAATTTTATAATCACGAATTGATTTTTTTTGAACGAAGAACCCAGGATATTTCCATTTTTTTTCTTGAAATAAAGCATTTTGTTTTTTAGAAATTTGTCGAATGATAATAGAAGGTAGTTTTGTAGAGAATTTTTTTGCATTATTTATTTTTTCAATTAAAGATTTAATAGGAATTTCTAGAAGGGAGCATATTTCAAGGGTATCAAAAGGTTTTAGATTTTCAGGGATTAGTATTAAATCATATGAAGGTTGGTTAGCTACAATTAGTTTATTGTTTCTATCAAACATTAGACCCCTTACAGGGTAAATAGTCTTTTTAAAAACAGCGTTGTTCTCAGATAAAAGTTGATAATCATCATTAAAAAGTTGTAACTTAAAAAGTTGAATTATGTATATAAAAGATATTATAACAACAAAAATGATCAATAAAAATTTTTTTTTTATCATAAAGATTTATAAAAACTAATTAAGGTCCAGAGTAAAATAAATGAAAAAATAGAACTTAGAATAGTATATTTTATAATTAAATAAATTGAATTAAAGTTAAAATAGATAATCGAGAAATAAATTAACTGATGAATTAAAACAATACTAAAAATATATAAGAAACGATGACTAATATTGGGGTCATTGATAAAAGCCTTTGGCATATCTGAGTTAATTTTAAAAGCAAAGTTAATTAGAAAAGGTCTAAGATATCCTACAATTAAACATGAAATGGTATTTGCACCTGGGGTTTGAGATAACAAATCAATTATGAAACCAAGTGAAAAACATAAGAAAATAAATATTGTTTGATTTTTATCAAATTTATAAGTTATAATAAAGAGGATATATATAATTGGATTTAGGAATCCAAACAAATTAATATTGTCTAGAACAATTATTTGAGCCAATATTAATAATGCAAATTGAAAACTGGATTTAAGATTTTCATTTATCATATTAATTTTTTCTTTGTAAATTTTTTATTTCTTGAAAATCTTTATTTTCAACTATGTAAACATATTCCCATTGACTTGGATTTTTAAAAAGTTCTACTTCAATTGTATAATAGCCATCATTTTTTGATTTAATTAGTGAACTTATTTTTCCAATGGTTAAATCAGAGGGAAAATATGAGGACATTCCTCCGCTAACTATTGTGTCCCCTATAGATATATTTGCAGTAGAAACAATATCTTCTAAAGTCATTATATTTATTTTATTCCCATTCCAACTAAGAAAACCATAATAGCTTGTGTTTTTAATTTTCGCGTTAATTTTTAGATCATTATGAAGAATTGAAATAATACTAGAATAATTTTTACTAACTTGATTAATAATTCCAACAATCCCTTCAGAATTTATAACCCCCATTTCCATTTTAACTCCATCAGTTTTACCCTTATTTATAATAATAAAATTTTCTCTTTTATTGTAACTGTTCTTTATAATTTTAGCAGTTTTAAATAAAAAAGGAAAATAAATTTTTTCCTTTAAAGTAATTAATTTATTATTTCTATATGTTTTTCTAATTTTATTTGATTTAAGAAATAAATTTTCTTTAACTAAAAGTTTGTTTTCATTTCTTAGTCTTGAATAGCGTATTAAACTTGAGCTGAAATTATTAAGATTTCCAGATAAAATTAAACCTATTTTTGAAATTTTAGTTTGATGGTAATAACTTCTAGAGTTTAAGAAGTATATAGATAGAATTAAAAGAAGAAAAAATAGAACGGTGTTTTTATTTCTTGCAAGCGCATTTATTATTCGCTGCATATTTAATTATTTTATTTAATAAGTATAGTCTTAAAGCGTTCTAAATTTTTTAAAACGATACCAGTTCCTCTAACAATAGCTTGAAGTGGATCTTCACAAATATATATTGGGAGGTCTGTTTTTTGTGATAAACGTTTGTCTAAACCTCTTAGTAGAGCGCCTCCCCCTGCAAGATAAATTCCAGTATTATAAATATCTGCAGCTAACTCTGGAGGTGTTTGTGATAGATTTTCCATTATTGCATCTTCAATTCTTATAATGGACTTATCTAATGCCTTAGCAATTTCTTTATATGAAATAATAACCTGTTTAGGTTTGCCAGTTAAAAGATCTCTCCCTTGAACAGACATATCATCAGGAGGGTTTTCAAGATTTTCTAAAGCGCTACCAACAACGATTTTTATTTTTTCAGCTGTTCTTTCACCAACATATAAATTATGTTTACTTCTCATGTGATTTACAATATCATTTGTAAAGACATCTCCAGCAATTTTTATTGATATATCACAGATAATTCCAGAAAGAGCAATAACAGCTATCTCTGTAGTTCCTCCTCCAATATCTATAACCATATTTCCTTTTGGTTGCATAATATCGATACCAATACCAATAGCAGCTGCCATGGGTTCATGAATTAAATAAACCTCTTTACCATTTACTCTTTCGGCAGATTCTTTTACAGCTCTCATTTCAACTTCAGTTATTCCAGAGGGTATACATATAACCATTCTCAATGCAGGAGAAAAAAATTTTCTTTTTAATGTTGGAATGCTTTTTATAAGCATGTTAATCATTTGCTCAGATGCATTAAAATCAGCAATTACTCCATCTTTAAGAGGTCTGACAGTTCTTATGTTTTCATGAGTTTTTCCTTGCATCAGGTTAGCTTCTCGACCTATTGCAATGACTTTATTAGTAGTTTTATCAAGAGCTACTATTGAGGGACTGTCAACTACAACTTTATCATTATGGATTATTAATGTGTTAGCTGTTCCTAGGTCTATAGCTATTTCTTCAGTAAAAAAGCCCATTTTTAATTTGAAAAGTTTTGTAAATTTAAAAAAATTAATGCTTAAAATGTCTATTTCCAGTAAATACCATTGATAAATTATTCTTATTACAATAATCTATTGATAGTTCATCTTTAATTGAACCTCCAGGTTGAATAACAGATATAATTCCAGCTTTATGTGCAATTTCAACACAATCAGGAAAAGGAAAGAAGCCATCACTTGCCATTACTGTTCCATTAAGGTCAAAACCAAATGTTTTTGCTTTATTTATAGATTGTTTTAAAGCATCAACTCTAGAAGTTTGTCCTGTCCCAGAAGCAATTAATTGATTGTTTTTTGCCAAAATTATTGTATTTGATTTTGTATGTTTACATATTTTTGAAGCAAAAATTAAGTCATTCAAAGAATTTTCGTCTGGTTTTATTTTGGTTATAAATTTAAAATTGGATTTTGCGTCAGTCAAATAATCTCTCTCTTGGAAAAGAAAACCATTAAGACAGGTTCTAATTATATTTTTTGAAATATTATTTTCTTTTTGAATTAGAAGTATTCGGTTTTTTTTCTTTTTTAAAATTTTTAAGGCTTCTTTTTCATAGCTTGGAGCTATCAAGATTTCACAAAAAAGCTTATTAATTTCATTAGCGATCATTGCATCAATTTTCTTATTTGAAATTAGGACTCCTCCAAAGGCAGATATAGGATCGCCTTTAAGGGCATCTAAGTAAGCTATTTTTAGATTATTTCTTACTGAAAAACCACATGCATTGTTATGTTTTAAAATACCAAAAGCAGGAGGACCGTCATAGAATTCTAAAATTAAATTGATTGCTGAATCAACATCTAATAAATTATTATAGGAAATATCTTTGCCGTTAATTTGTTCGATAAAACTATTTAAATCTCCAAAGAATATTCCTTTTTGATGGGGATTTTCACCATATTTTAATTTAATCGAATTGTTTAAGCTTATTTTTAAGTCAGTATTAATAGAAGAATTAAAATGATTATAAATGGCTGTGTCGTAATGTGAAGATGTATTAAAAGCTTCAACCGCAAATTCTTTTCTATCTTTTAAATTGGTAAAACCATTTTTTTTTGTAAGAAGAGATAATAACCTTGAATAATTATTTTTATTTGAAACACAAAGAACATCATTATAATTTTTAGCAGCAGCTCTTATTAGGGCAATACCTCCAATATCAATTTTTTCTATAATTTCTTCCTCTGATGAATTTGTTTTGACTGTGTCTTCAAAAGGATATAGATCTACGATGATTAGGTCAATTTCAGGTATTTCATATTTTTTTATTTCATTTTGGTCTAATTTGTTTTTTGACCGTTTTAATATACCACCAAAAATTTTAGGATGCAAGGTTTTTACTCTTCCACCAAGGATTGAAGGATAACCAGTAATTTCTTCTATAGGAATTACATTATGACCTAGGTTTTTTATAAAATTTTGTGTTCCTCCAGTGGAATACATTTTAATTTTCAAACAACTTAATTTATTAATAATTGCCTCTAAGTTTTCTTTATTAAAAACAGAAATTAAAGCAGATTTTATTTTTTTATCCATAATTAATTATAGTTAGATAGTCTTTCTTTGTGTTTTTTAGAAATTAAATTACAAACTTCTTGCAAGAAGATTTTGTCTTTATTTGAAAATGCATTAATTGTGTTTGAATCAATATCAATTTGACCAATATTTGATCCATTTGTTAAAATTGGAACTACTATTTCTGATTTAACATTTATATTACATGATATGTAATTTTTTTCAGCTTTAACGTCAGGAACAATTAATGTTTTATTAGATATAGCCACTTGACCACATATACCTTTTCCAAATGGAATCTCAGTATGTTCTGTTTTTTTACCTGAAAATGCGATTAAATTTAATTTTCTATTTTTTGAATCTGAAAAATAAAAACCAACCCAATCATATTTTTTCATACTACTTTTTATTGTTCGACAAATTTTGAATAATTTTTTTTCCCAATTATTAGTTTCTGACAAAATAGTTTTTATTTTTTCCAGAATTTTTTTTTTTGAAAGAATCATTAAACAAAATTAAAAAAATACATATGTTTTGATTCTTATTTTTGATATTACTTAAATTAATTTAAAGTTTTTTGTAATTTTGTTTAATGATTAATAAAAGCCTGAGTTATAAAAGAATTTTAATTTTTTTTTTCACCTTCTTTTTTTTAGCATCAAAAATAGGATTGTCTCTTAATTTTCATTATTGTGGTGATGAAATTTCTTTAATTTCGTTTTCATCCAATCCAAAGGGTTGTGATATGAAATCTAATGGTTTTAAAAATCATAAAAATTATTTAGGGATTAATACTCAGGATTGTTGCAAGAATGATATAGTTTTTCTTCAAAATGATAAACCTGAAAATTTTAAAATAGCTAATAATAAAAAAGAGAATCATAATAATTTCTTTTTTATAAAATTTATTATATCAAATTATTCTTATAGTTTCTATAATAATTTAGATTGGAAACCTCCACCTAGAATCAATAAAAATCTTTATTTATTTTATAATCAGTTTATTCTATATGGTTAATGTTATTGATTTTTAAAATCTAACAATAAATCAATCTTTAAATGAATAAATTTTTATTATTAATTTTTTTGCCTTTAGCAAATATTTTTGCTCAACAAAATGTAGAAGGAAGGATCATTTTTAAGGAAGGAAATGAAACTTCTGCATTATATGGTGCAAATATTTATTGGTTAAATACCAAAGAGGGGGTAATTTCTGATCAACAGGGAAAGTTTTCTATTAAAAGAAATATTGAATCAGATAAATTGATAATAAGTTATCTTGGATTCAAAAATGATACTATACTAATAAATGATCAAAATAAATTTATTGTTCATTTTTTAAAACCAGATACTCAAAATACCCTTGATGAAGTAACTTTAGTAAAAAGGAAAACAATTGGGAGGTCATATTTTCAGACTCAAAATGTAATAAATGTTAATAGTTCTGAGCTTTTAAAAGCTGCTTGTTGTAATTTGTCTGAAAGTTTTGAAACAAATCCTTCTATCGATGTAAATTTTTCAGATGCTTTAACTGGCACAAAACAAATAAAAATGTTAGGCTTGAAAAGCCCATATTTGTTAATAACTGAGGAAAACATACCTTCAGTAAGAGGGGCTTCACAATTTTATGGATTAACATTTACACCTGGAACTTGGATTGAAAGTATTCAAATATCAAAAGGTGCTGGAAGTGTAGCTAATGGATTTGAAAGTATTTCAGGTCAAATAAATAGTGAATTAAAAAAACCATTTTCTGATTTTCCGTTTTTCTTAAACTTATACGGTTCTGCAAATGGAAGATTTGAATTTAATTCTCATTTTAATAAAAAAATTTCAGATAAATTATTTACTGGAGTTTATTTTCATGGGAATCAAAGAGATCAAAAAATTGATCTTAATCAGGATAATTTTCTTGATTTACCAATATCTAAACAAATAAATATCTTAAATAGATGGCAATTTATAGACAATGAAAAAGGAATAATAAGTTTTTTAAGTTTTAGATTTTTAAATGATGATAAATTAATGGGAAATAAATTTTATGTCCCTAAAAAAAGTAATAGATTTTTAGTTTGGGGAAGTGAAGTAGATACTGAGCGAATAGACACATCTTTTAAATTAGGATATGTTTCTCCAGAATTACCTTATAAAAGTCTTGGTTTTCAAGTTTCTTATATCTTACATGATCAAATTGGATCATATGGCTATAGAACATACGATGTTAAACATGAAAGCTTTTATACAAATTTTGTTTTCAATTCAATTATTGGAAATACAAAAAATAAATTTAAAGCTGGCATTAACATTACAAGAGATAATTATCATGAAAAAATAGATAAATTTTATTATAACAGAATTGATAGCTCTTTAGGGGGATTCTTTGAATTTAATTATGATAACCTTAATAATTTAAGTTTAATTGCTGGATTAAGAATAGATAATCATAATAGGATGGGGCTTTTTATGACACCAAGGGTTCATTTAAGGTATTTACCTTTTAAAGAAACTATTTTAAGATTATCGATTGGAACAGGAAGGAAAGTGTCAAATATTTTTGCTGAAAATCAATCTTTATTTGGCACGAATAGATTAATTGAAATAGAGAATAATGGTGGAGGTATTTATGGCTTAAGTCCTGAGAAGGCTTTAAATTATGGTTTTGGAATAAATCAGAAATTTTTATTATTTAATAGACCATTAAATTTGTTTATTGAAAGATATACTACAAGATTTATTGATCAGGTAATAGTGGATTGGGAGGAATCTAGGAAAATAGCATTTTATAATTTAAAAGGAAAAAGTTTATCAAACAATTTCCAGATAGAAATAGATTATGCACCGACTAACCTTCTTAGCATTAGATTAGCATACAAGGATTATGATGTAAAAGCTGATTATAGAAATGGATTTTTAAATGTGCCAATGATTGCAAAAAACCGCTTTTTTTCTAATGTGTCTTTTGAAACGGAAAGAAGTTTAAAAGGAGGGCAATGGAGATTTGATTTCACCCAACATTTTGTTGGTAAGCAAAGATTACTTGTTAATAGAGAAGATTTTTTAAAAGGATTTTCTCCAAGTTATAATATAATTAATAGTCAGATTACTAGAGCTATTAATTATGAATTAGAATTATATTTTGGCTCTGAAAATATTGGAAATTATACTCAAGCTAACCCTATTGTTGATCTTGAAAATCCTTTTGGTCCAGATTTTGACACATCACAAGTTTATGCTCCAATTTTTGGCAGAATGTTTTATTTAGGTTTAAGATGGAATTTATAATTTTACAAAATGAAAAAAATATTATTAATAATATATATAAGCATACCATTTCTTGTTTCATGTCAGGAAATAAATGATAAGAACACTAAAGTAAAATTTGAAGTTAGTGGAAATTGCATCATGTGCAAAAAGAGAATTGAGAAAGCTGTTTTATCTTCAAAAGGGATTAAATATGCTTCATGGGATATACTCTCTAAAAAATTAACTTTAATTTATGATCCTAGAAAAAATTCTTTGAAAAATATTCATAAGTCAATTTCAAATATAGGTCATGACACTTCTTTAATTAATGCCTCTGATGATGCTTATAATAATTTACCTATTTGTTGTTTGTATGAAAGAAATATTAATGATAGTAAAGAAAAAAATCCGCAGTAAAGCAGATTTTTTTCTTTTATGCCGTTAATCTCAATTTACATCATTCCAGGCATTCCTCCTCCTCCCATAGGTGGTGCAGGCGGGGTTTCTTCTTTAATATCGACTAGAGCACATTCAGTTGTTAAAATCATTCCAGCAACTGAAGCTGCATTTTCAAGAGCCACTCTAACTACTTTTGTTGGATCAATAATTCCTTCTTTTAACATATCAACATAAGATCCATCTCTAGCATCATAACCGAAATTGTTCTTTCCACCTTGAATTTTTGATATAACAACAGATCCTTCACCTCCTGAATTTTCTACTATTGTTCTTAAAGGTGATTCAATTGCTTTATTTATTATTTGTATTCCTGTAGCTTCATCAGAGTTATTAGATTTTAATTTTTCTATTTCCCTTCTTGTATTAAAAAGCGCTACACCGCCTCCAGCAATAATTCCTTCTTCAACAGCTGCTCTAGTAGCATTGAGGGCATCATCAACTCTATCTTTCTTTTCCTTCATTTCAACTTCAGAAGGAGCTCCAACATAAAGAACAGCAACTCCTCCAGAGAGTTTTGCTAAACGTTCTTGAAGTTTTTCTTTGTCATAGTCAGAAGTTGTTGTCTCAATTTGAGATTTTATTTGATTAACTCTAGCTTTTATATCTTTAGAATTACCGGTTCCATTTACAACAATGGTGTTGTCTTTGTCTATAGTAACTTTTTCTGCTGAACCAAGCATTTCAATTGTAGTGTTTTCAAGAGTAAAGCCTCTTTCCTCAGAAATTACAGTCCCTCCAGTAAGAATAGCTAGATCTTCAAGCATAGCTTTTCTTCGATCACCAAATCCAGGAGCTTTTACTGCTGCAATTTTTAATGACCCTCTAAGTTTGTTTACAACTAGAGTTGCAAGAGCTTCACCGTCTACATCTTCTGAAATTACAAGAAGAGGCTTACTAGTTTGTGCAACAGGTTCTAGGATTGGTAATAAATCTTTCATGGCTGATATTTTCTTATCATAAAGAAGTATGTAAGGAGTTTCAAGGTCAGCTTCCATTTTTTCTGAGTCAGTAACAAAATAAGGAGATAAATAACCTCTGTCAAATTGCATTCCTTCAACAATATCAACATATGTATCTGTTCCTTTAGCTTCTTCAACTGTAATTACACCTTCTTTTCCAACTTTTTCAAAAGCTTCTGTAATTAGTGAGCCGATTGTTTCATCATTATTTGCAGAGACACTTGCTACTTGATTAATCTTTTCAGAAGAATCTCCAACCGAAACAGATTGTCTCTCAAGAGACTTGACAATAGCTTTAACAGCTTTCTCTATACCTCTTTTTAGATCAAGTGGATTAGCCCCAGCAGCAACATTTTTTAAACCTTCTTTAACAACAGCTTGGGCTAAAATAGTTGCAGTTGTTGTTCCATCTCCAGCCAGATCATTAGTTTTAGAAGCAACTTCTTTAACCATTTGGGCGCCCATATTTTCTAAGGCATCCTCTAATTCTATTTCTTTAGCAACAGTTACTCCATCTTTGGTTACTTGGGGAGCACCAAAAGATTTTCCAAGAATAACATTTCTGCCTTTTGGTCCTAGTGTAACTTTGACAGCATTTGCTAAGGCATCTACACCTCGTTTAATACCATTTCTAGCTTCAATATCAAATTCTATTTTTTTTGCCATTTTATTTTGATTTAAGTTTTAATTAAACAATAGCGAGTATATCGCTTTCTTTCATTATTAGGTAATCCGCTCCTTCATGTTGAAGTTCAGTTCCGGCATATTTACCATATAAAACCTGATCTCCAACACTAACTGTGATTGGATTTTCTTTTGTTCCTTTACCTACAGCAACAACATTACCTTTTTGAGGTTTTTCTTTTGCTGAATCAGGAATGATAATACCGGAAGAAGTTTTTGTTTCAGCAGCAGCAGGTTCAATAAGAACTCTATCTGCGAGAGGTTTAATTTTTAATTTACTCATGATATTTTATATTATTTTTTAATTCTATTTGTTTCATAAACTATGCCATTAGAGAAATTTAATAAATTATTTTAAAAAAATGTCAGCATGTCAGGTCATTTTAGTTTTCAATGAAATTAATTATCATCATTTGACGGTAGTTCAGGTATTTCATTAGGAATAATTTCAGGTATCGCTTCTGGAATTTCTTCTATAGAATTATTATTTAAAAGTTTAGATTCATCTATTTGAGAATCCTCGTTTAATGTAGCATTTGAAATTAAAATTAAAACAAGAAGAAGAGTAGCAAGAATCCAAGTACTTCTATCAAGAAAGTCAGTTGTTTTCTGAACTCCACCCATTTGTTGAGCCCCACCCCCACCAAAAGATGAAGACAAACCACCTCCTTTTGGATTTTGAACCATAACCACCAAAACTAATAAAAAGCAAACAACAATTATTAGTGCAATAAAAATTGAAAATGTACTCATTTAGTATTATCTAATTTTTTTATTTTTTTTATTTGGTTAGCAAAGAAAACATTTTTTTCTGGATATTTCAAGGATAAAATTTTATATGCTTCAATTGCTTTTTTATATTTTTTTTGTTTTAAATATATCTTAGCTAAAGTTTCGGTCATTAATTCATTAGATAATATTAGAGATTTTTTACTCATATCTTCTTTGTTTTGTGAAATTTTGTCTTTATGAATCTTTGAAGTATTATTTAAAAATTTTTCAATTAAGTGAAATTTTTCGTTAATGAATTTTGAATTTTTTTCATCGGATGGATTATCTTGTATATAATTAATCCAATCTGTAAAATTCATTTTTTTAGAATCATTTTTCTGTCTAATTTCATCATTTAGTTTATTATTTTTAATTGGTATTTTAGATTTTTTATTTTCCCAAGGTTTATTTATCCAATCAAATAACCAAGATCGATTATAAACACTAATAGCCATTTTTTTTAATTCGGAATCATATTTTTTGGATTTATTGTCTTTAAGAATTTTAAGATAATATAATTTGGGGGTTGTATAATATGGGTAATCATTGATTAAGTTTTCAAGCTTGTCAATGTTCTCCTTTGAATCAGGATTGAAGTTTTTAATAAAGTCTAAATATTTTTCATTATCCATAATTACCATTTAGCTAAAGTTTCATTAAAAATATCTTGTGTTATACGATCAAAAATTTCTTTATGAGCAGTATCTTTCACATCATAAACTTGTTGATCTGCAGGAAAATCATAAAAAAATGAATAAGTTTTTTTAAAGTCATCTTCTTCTTTTATTTTGTTAAAATATCTTAAAGCAATACTAATTTCCAATCTATTTTGTGCTGCTTTTATTTCTGCCGTAGCAGACATTGGACTTACACTATACTTAGTAATTTCTCCTTCATAAATTAAATCTCCTTGATCATTAACTAAATTTAGGTTGGTTCTATTTAAAATTAAATCTTGTAAAGCAATTGTAAAATCCCTGTCAAGACCAGGTTCAATTGTAGACCCGGGTCTATTACCTGCCTTATTTTCAAAATAGTTTACTTGAAAAGTTTTAGTTCCAGCTGGTATTGAAGCTCCTGTAAAAGAGTAAATTCCACATGCATTCTGAATTATAGTATAAAATATTAAAGTTATTTTTATCTTATTCATCTTCATTATTATTTAAATTAAACTGTTTTATTTTTCTGTATAGAGTTCTTTCTGAGATTCCAAGTTCTTTTGCTGCTAATTTACGCTTGCCCTTACTTCTGACTAGGGCTCTCTTAATCATTTCTATTTCTTTTTCTAAAAGGGATAAGGGTTCTTCCTCAATGATTGTTTCTGCATATTCATATTTATCTTTTTCAATTTTATTATTAATATCAGTTTTTTCAGTTTCTAAAGGAACAGTTTCAAAAGAATTTTCTTTGAAATTACTAGTTTCTTTATCTCCGTGCATTTTTTTTATTATTCTCTGATTTTTTTTATTAACAGATTCTAAGTTTTTGTTATTAATTAAATCATGAGTAATTTTTTTTAAATCATTCAAATCATTTTTCATGTCAAATAAAACTTTGTATAAGATTTCCCTCTCTGATGAAAAATCTCTTTCTTTTTTTTCCTTCTCAAAAATTGTTGGAAGTCGTGAATTATAGTTTGGAAGATATGATTTTATAAGGTCTTGATTAATTTCTCTGTTTTTTTCAAGAACTGAAAGTTGTTCGGCTATATTTCTAAGTTGACGAATATTACCACTCCATCTATAATTTGTAAGAATTCTTTCAGCATTTTTGTCAAGTCTTAATGTTGGCATTCTATATTTTTGAGCAAAATCTGATGCAAATTTTCTAAATAATAAAGGTATATCTTCTTTTCTATTTCTTAGTGGAGGTATTGATATTTCAACAGTGCTTAATCTATAATATAAATCTTCTCTAAATTTCCCTCTTTGTACTGCTTCTTGAATATTTAAATTTGTTGCCGCAACAATCCTTAAATTTGTCTTTTGTACTTTAGAGGAACCCACTTTTAAAAATTCTCCAGTTTCTAACACACGAAGAAGTCTAATTTGGGAGGGAAGGGGAAGTTCACCAACTTCATCTAAAAAGATTGTACCACCATCAGCAACTTGGAAATACCCATCACGAGACTGAGTAGCACCAGTAAAAGCTCCTTTTTCATGCCCAAAAAGTTCACTGTCAATTGTGCCTTCAGGAATTGCTCCACAGTTAACAGCAATATACTTTGAATGTTTTCTGTGAGAATATTGATGAATAATACGGGGAATATTTTCTTTTCCTACACCACTTTCTCCAACAACTAATACTGAAATATCTGTTTCCGATACTCTCAGAGCTTTTTCTAAAGCTCTATTCAAGCCAATATTATTTCCAATTATTTCAAAACGTTGTTTTATAGTTTGGAGAGAATCCATAATTATTAATTAAATAGTTTTAGAATAAGATATTGCACTACCAATTAATGTTGCGGAAGTACAATCATTAATTATTACATCTACAAAATCACCAATTTGATAATTTTCTTTGTCAAAAACTACAACTGTATTTTGAGAAGTTCTCCCACTCCATTTTAAAGACGATTTTTTTGAATCTTTTTCAATAAGAACACAGAACGTTTTTCTAATAGAATTTTTCATTCTATCATATGAGTGTTTTTGTTGAAGATTAATAATTTCTTTTAATCTTCTCTTTTTTGTAGGTAAATCTACATCATCATTAAATTTTCTAGATGCTAATGTACCTGGTCTTTCAGAGTAAGAGAACATGAATCCAAAGTTATATTTTACATATTCCATTAGGCTTAAAGTATCTTTGTGATCTTGTTCATTTTCTGAAGGAAATCCAGTTATCATATCATGAGAAATACCACAATCAGGTATTAAAGTTTTAATAGTGTTTGTTAATTTTATGTATTCTTTTCTTGTGTGAAGGCGATTCATTTTTTTTAGTATTCTATCACTTCCTGATTGAACAGGTAGATGAATATGTTTACAGATGTTATCATATTTTGACATTATTTTCACTACTTCTATTGTCATGTCTTGAGGATTAGAAGTTGAAAATCTAATCCTTATATTAGGAAAAGCTTCAGCAATTAATTTTAATAGCTTGTCAAACGTAATGCAGGTTTTTTTTTGTAAATCTGTAGCTTTAGAGAAGTTTTTCTTAAGTCCGCCTCCATACCATAAATAGCTGTCAACATTTTGTCCTAAAAGAGTTAATTCTTTATAGCCTTTTTTTTGTAGGTCATAAATTTCTTTTATGATACTTTTTGGATCTCGACTTCTTTCCCTTCCTCTTGTAAAGGGTACAACACAAAAAGTACACATATTATCACATCCTCTAGTAATTGAAATAAATGCACTAACACTGTTTGTGTTTATTCTTATAGGTGAAATTTCTTCATAAGTTTCATCCCTAGATAAAATTACGTTTACAGCTTCAATATTATTTTCAGCTTTTTTGATAAGATCTGGTAAATCTTTATATGCATCTGGACCAACAACAATATCAATAATTTTTTCTTCCTCAAGAAATTTGTGTTTTACTCTTTCTGCCATACAGCCTAAAACACCAATTTTAATTTTAGGATTAATTTTTTTTAAATGATTAAAATCTTTTAATCTTTTTCTTATTCTTTGTTCAGCCTTGTCCCTTATTGAACAAGTGTTTAATAAAATTAATGATGCCTCCTCAGGTTTTGAAGTTATTTCGTAATTATCATTTGATAATATTGACGCAACAACTTCTGAGTCTGAAAAGTTCATTTGACATCCATATGATTCTATATAGAACTTCTTACTTTTTGTAACTCCTTTATCCTTAGTACTTAACGATGAATTCTGATGGTGGGAAAAATGGTGGGATTCACCATTATGTTCGTATGGATTCTTCTCTAATATGGTTTCCTTTAATCCTTTCATACTTTATTTAAATAGAACTATGGTGTGAAAAATAAATATTATTAGTTCCCAACATAATCAATTTATCTCTAATTCAATTAATGTACAAAGATAGTTAAATTCGGACAAAATGTCATATTATAAAAACAAAAGGATACATCTGAATGCATCCCTTCGTAATCAAACTATTATGAGAGTTGATAGATTGGTAATTGGTTGTAAAGTGTTGTGTGTCTACCATTAATAAATATGATAGAGTTGGAATTATTTAACTCTTATCATCCCATATATTTTCCCAGCCATCTAATCCTATCTGTTTCCTTGCACAATTCACTATCTCATTCGTTATGTAGTAATTTCTGTTTTTAAACTTGCTTCTTATAATATAACCCTTATCCTCCCAATTTCTTAATGTTCTATGTGTGCAACCCATTATAGTTTGTGTTTCTTCTCTATCGTGAATTGGTTTGGCATAAAGTTGTTCGGTGTTAATTCCTAGTTGTGTTAGTAGTGTTTCCATTCTGCTTCTAATTGTTTTTATTATTAATATCTGTTAAACGATACTCTATATCTGTTTTAATGAGGAATGTAATTTCATTTAAATTACTAATACCCTCATGTAGATATTCCAAAGTATCTTCATCACCAACATTACCAAAATCTAACTTACTAACCTTATCAATGTGTTTGTTGATTAACCTTACCATGAACTAACACAGCTAATCTTCAGAACTAAAAATAAAAGTAAAAGGGATAGACTTGTAAAACAATCCTTAGATTTAGCACGCCTTTCTCAAAACATACTAAAAGGTGAAGACCTTACAAATTTTGTAAAAAGAAGTGTAGAATTGATCAAATAAACTTATCTATTAAGCAAATATTAATTTTATGACAATGACAAGCAATTTATTTGTAAACATTAGTATATCTAAGTAGATTAGCCCGTTTGATTAAATCAATGATTATTTTTAGTAATAGAACTTTTACTTGTTTGTTGTGCAAAATTCTGTTTTTTTTTCCCACTCTGCACGGACAAGATATACATGTAAAGTATACTGAGGAAGAAATAGTCATTGACGGACAGGAAAACGAAAAAGAGTGGGCGCAAGCTAACTCATCAGGACAGGAATTCTGGCAATTCCTTCCAACTGATAGCATCAAGGCATTACAGCAGACCGAGCTAAAAGTTTTATATGATGAAAACAACCTATACTTTCTGATAAAAGCCTTCTCAGAATCAAAAAATTATCTTGTTTCTACACTTAAGAGAGATCCTAAAGCATTTGGACAGGATGGTTTCAATATACTTTTAGACACTTACAGTGATGCTACAAATGCATATGCTTTTGGATCAAATCCCCTGGCTATAGAAGAAGATTTCCTTATATCAAATGGTGGTACCAATTGGGAAAAAGATTTAGATTTTAATTGGGATGTTAAATGGAAAGTTGAGTCAAAGATATATGACGGATATTACATTTCAGAAATAAAAATACCACTTAATTCGATTCGCTTTCCTAAAAATTCCAAATCTTGGAAAATAAATATCTTACGATTTAATTCTCAAAATGGTGAGTATACAACTTGGTCAAAAATTCCCCAAAACAAAAGTACCTTTGATTTGTCTTTTATGAAAAAAATGACTTTTGAGAATCCTTTAGAAGAAATCAGATATCCAATTTCTATAATCCCATTCACAAATATCCTCTCTTCAAGAGATTTTGAAAATAATCAAAAGACAAACAATTTTGATATAGGAGGAGATGCCAAAATTTCTATTTCAAGTGGTCTGAATCTAGATCTTACCATAAATCCTGATTTTTCTCAAGTTGAAGTTGATGATGAAATAATAAACTTAACTCGATTTGAAGTTTCTTTACCAGAAAAAAGACAGTTTTTTATAGATAACAGTGATTTATTCTCAAATTATGGCGATGCGTATGAAGCCAGACCATTTTTCTCTAGAAGAATTGGTGTAGCTAATGACAAAGATGGAAATACAATTGAAAACAAAATTTTAGCTGGAGTAAGGCTAAGCGGTAAAATAAATAATACGACCCGAATAGGATTTTTAAATATGCTTACAGATGAAGATATTAGAAACGAAATACCTTCAAATAATAATACTGTCTTGACTTTTCAAAAAAATGTTTTTAGCAGATCAAGTATTAATTTCTTTTTAATAAATAGAGAAGCAATCAAAAATTATACTTTTTTGTCAAATGATGAAAAATACAATCGTGTATTTGGCTTAGAGTATAAACTCGCATCCAAGGATAATACCTGGATCGGCACTTATTTTGTAAATAGATCCTTTACTCCAAATTCAGGCAAAGATTCTGATGCTGCTGGAGCATCATTAAATTATAATTCAAGAAATCATGAATTCAGATTAAAAACTATATATCTTGAAGAAGACTACAATTCTGATTTAGGTTATATAAAAAGAACTGGCATACTTAAACATAAGCCAAGTTATACTTACAAAATATATCCGAAAACAGAGAAAATAATTAATGTCGAGTTTGAACAAAGTGCATATCTAACATATGCTGCAAATCAAAACAATATAAATTCAGATAGACATTTTAAATCTGAAGTGAAATTTTTTTTTGAAAACCTTTCAAGACTAGAGCTTACGTTTAACAATCGATATACCTATTTGTTCAATGCCTTTGATCCAACACGTTCAGATGATGGAACTCCTCTACCAGGAGTTAAAGGATATACCTACTCCAACTTCGAGATAAACTATGATGGAAATCCAAGAAACCAATTAAATTTCTCTGCAAAAAGTGATGTGGGAAATTTCTATAATGGAAAAAAATCATCAATTAAGACAACGATTAATTGGCGTTTACAACCTTATTTTAAGACTAGTCTTTTACTGAGCTACAACTATATTAATTTACCAGATCCTTATTCCAAAGCAAAACTATGGTTAATAGGTCCGAAAATGGAATTTACCTTTAATAAAAGTGTTACTTGGTCTTCCTTTTTTCAATATAATTCACAATCTGACAACTTTATTATTAATTCAAGATTGCAATGGAGATTTGCACCACTTTCTGATTTATATGTAGTATACAACGACAATTACTTGACAGTTGATGGTCTGTCACCAAAAGTTAGAAGCTTTAATATAAAACTTATATATTGGTTAAATATGTAATTCTACTACAACTGAATTGAGGATTTAGGTATACTTTTTAAGATAGACCTGCAAGAGACGGCAGTTTTCTCCATGAAATAAAATTTTATCTATATACGCAGGTATCAAAACAGTTTGCCCATATAGAATCTCATAACTATATGAATCTACTTCGAACAGAACTTTTTCCCCAGAAACACACATATAGATAACAAATGAATCTATACCAGAATGATCAATGATCAATCTCTTTGAATTTAATTTTAAGCATCTTACTGTAAACTAGAATTCTTGACCAATGCCCACAAATTTGTTTTCTACAGCTTTATAATTAATAGTAAAACTATTATCATTACTGTAATTAATCGCATCTAATGCAGAATCTACGTGGAGTTCTCTAACCTTACCTTTTTTATCTTTTCGATTCCAGTCATAAAGTCTATAGGTAATATCAGATTTTTGTTGAATCTCTGCTAAGACAATTCCACCTCCTATTGAATGCACTTTGCCTGAATCAACAAAGAAACAATCACCTTCTTTAACACTTTGATAATTTAAGATACTCTCAAGAGTATTTTCATTTATGTGCTTTTTTAGACTATTTGGAGATTGATCCCCTTGGAAACCTAGAATTAATTTTGCGTCTGGTTCAGCATGCATTATGCACCACATTTCTCTTTTCCCAAGTGAACCGTGGCGCTTTTGAGCAATTTTGTTGTTGGGGTGCACTTGAATTGATAAATCTTGTTCCGCATTAATAAATTTTATTAGTATAGGAAAATCAACTCCAAACTTCCTATAATTAACATGTCCCACAAAATCACTCTTATATTTTTCAACCAATGATTGTATATCAAACCCTTTTAAAGGCCCCCTTTCAACTAGAGATTTTGAGAATTCATTTTGATGTCTTACATCAAGAACTAAAGCATTGAATTCATCTAATTTAGCTTCAAAATTAGATGGGCTTAATTCTTTTTTTACTTTTTTTAGAATTATTTCAACATCTTCATAACCTTCCATGTTTAATTTAACATTTTGATTAAAGTATTTTGGTGGTGAGTCTAAATCATCAAGGACTTCTTTAATAAATTTATCGTTAGTAATATTAGATCTTAAAGCATAATTTGTTCTTTTTTGATCTCCGAGAGTGCCAAAGGTTTCTTCTGAAAGGTTTTTACCACAAGCTGAACCAGCCCCGTGAGCAGGATAAACAATTAAATTATCGGATAACGGAACTATTTTATTTTTAATATTTTCATAGAGAATTCCTGTTAAATCTTCTGTTTTAAGTTTTGAGGATTTTTGTGTAAGGTTTGGACGACCCTACGCCACCAAGGAATAAAGTGTCACCAGCGAAAATAGTGTGATCTTTACCTTCAGAATTTCTAAGAAGATAAGTAGTGCTTTCCATAGTATGACCTGGAGTGTGTAAAATTTTGAGACTGACGGATCCTATAGAGAAAATTTGACCATCTTTAGCAATAATTGATTCAAATAATGTTGATGCATTAGGACCAAATATAATTGGAGCTCCAGTGGATTTAGAAAGACTTAAATGACCACTTACAAAATCAGCATGAAAATGAGTTTCGAATATATATTTAATTTTAATATTATTATTTTCGGCTTTTTTAAGATAGGAATTAATTTCTCTTAAGGGATCAATTATTGCAGCTTCTCCATCACTCTCAATGTAATAAGATCCTTGAGATAAACAATCAGTATATATTTGTTCAATTATAATTAAATAGATTTTTTATTTGATATATTAAAATTTTCTAATGCATTATTTATTGAAATGAAAAGATTATTTCTTTTAATACAATCAATTAAATTTTTGTCAAATTTAAAATCTTTTTTGTTTTCTGTAAAACTAGATATCATTACTCTGATATTCATTTTGTTTAATTTTTTAATTATTTTACAAAATGTATCTGATCCGGAGCTATCAATATAGTAAAGATCTTTTATGTCAAGAACTAGTGCTTTTAGAAAATTTGAATTACTAGAAGTCTCTTTTTTTATAAATGATTTAAAATAATTTAAGTTTCCATAGAAAAGTTGACCTTTAACATGAAGAATTAGAATGTCATTTCTCTTTTTATGTTTTTTTGATAAGCTTATAATTTTTTTATAATTAATTAATAATCTAATCTTTTTTTTAATTGATAAATTACCATTTTTAAACCTTGAAACAACAATTAATATTGAAGTAAATAATCCTATAATTATACCTTCTTTAATTCCAGAAAAGATTGTAAACAAAAATGTAATAGTTAGCAATAAAAACTCATCTTTATTATTTGACATTAATTTTATTGGAAATTTATAATCAATCAGATTAAATACTGCTACTATTATTATTGAGGATAAAATTGCCTTTGGCAAATAAAAAAGATAAGATGTGAAGAAGATTATTGTAATTCCAACAATAATTGAACTTATTATGGCTGAAATTCCAGATTTGGCTCCAGATTCATCATTAACCGCTGATCTTGAAAATCCACCTGTTACAGGAAAAGATTGAAAAAAAGAACCAATTAAATTTGACATGCCTAGTGCTAAAAGTTCTTGGTTGGGATTGATTTTATAATACTTATGTTTTTCTTCTAATTTTTTTGCTATAGAGATGGCTTCAATGTAACCAATTATGGCAAGTGTTAATGCTATTGTAAATAAATCAGTAATTGTATCATAAGTTAAAATAGGTATTTTAAATTCAGGAAGACCTTTAGGAATATTTCCTAAAATATCAATTCCAATTTTATTTAAATTAAATAAATAAGATATAACAATGCCTGAAATTAACATTACAAAATATATTGGGAATTTAGGGGTCTTTTTTTTTATAAAAATGATTATTAGTATAGAGAATAGACCAAGACACAATGTTGGAATGTTAATTTTATCTATAGAATTAATAACATTTAATAATACATCTTTAATTAGATTGCTTTCAGAAATAGAAATTCCAAATAAAAATTTTAATTGACTAAATCCAATTATTATTGCAATTGCTGAAACAAATCCACTTATAATTGGTTTAGATAAAAAAGTTACTATAAAACTTAATTTAAATGAAGCCATAATTAATTGAAATGAGCCAACAATGAATGCCAGGGAAATAGCCATTAGAATATATTCTTCAGGATTTGAAAAAGCCATGATTCCAAGACTTGAAGCTACAATTAAAGAATCAATAGCAACTGGCCCTACAGCTAGTTGTCTTGAGGTGCCTAAAACAGCATATACAATTTGAGGTACTAGTGCAGCATATAAACCATAAATTGGAGGTAAACCTGCAATTAGTGCATATGCCATTCCTTGGGGAATTAATATAATACCAACATTTATTCCAGCTAAAAAATCATAAAAAAAATATTTTTTTTTATATTTTGGAAGCCAATTGAGAATTGGAAAAAAGCTTTTCAAGATTTATTTTTTTCTCAAAAATACAGTTCTTTTGATGTTAAATTTTAATGTTAAAAAAAAACTTAACTATTTTTGTCAAGTAATTTTTTAACATATGCAAAAAAATCTAGTAATTGTAGAATCAGCTGCTAAAGCAAAAACAATTGAAAATTTTTTAGGTGAAGGTTTTAATGTAGTTTCATGTTTTGGTCATATATCAGACTTGCCATCAAATGAATTAGGTGTTGATGTTGATGGAAATTTTTCCCCAAAATATATAATTTCATCTGATAAGAAAAAAATTGTAAATGAGTTAAAGAAACTTTCTAAACAAGTAGATGTTGTTTGGCTTGCAAGTGATGAAGATAGAGAAGGGGAAGCTATTGCCTGGCATTTGTCTAATAACCTTAATTTAAATAGAGAAAATTCTCGTCGTATAGTATTTTCTGAGATTACAAAAAAAGCAATTAAAAATGCTATTGAAAAGCCAAGAGAAATAAATAATGATCTAGTTGATGCTCAACAAGCAAGAAGGGTTTTAGATAGACTTGTTGGATATGAATTATCTCCAGTACTTTGGAAAAAAGTAAAAGGAGGTTTGTCGGCCGGAAGGGTTCAATCAGTTGCTGTAAGGTTAATTGTTGAAAGAGAGAGGTCTATTAATGAGTTTGTTCCAAAACAAATTTTTAAAACTCAGGCTGAATTTAACACAAATGATGGAAAGGTTATACCAGCTCATTTAGATATTGATTTTAGTGATATAAATTTTACTAAAAATTTTTTAGAAAAGAATAAAAAAGCTAATTACAAGGTACATTCAATATTAAAAAAACCTTTCAAGAAGAGTCCATCGCCTCCTTTTACAACATCAACTCTACAACAGGAGGCTTCTCGCAAGTTGTTTTTTTCTGTTAGTAAAACAATGACAGTTGCCCAAAAATTATATGAAGCTGGTTTGATTACTTACATGAGAACTGATAGTGTAAATCTTTCAGATGAAGCAAAAAATAATATAGCAAATGAAATAAAGTCTTTATATGGAGAAAATTATTTGTCTTTGAGAGATTTTAGATCAAAAATTAAAGGAGCTCAAGAAGCCCATGAAGCTATAAGACCAACTGATTTTTCAAAATCAACTATTTCTTCTGATTATGATCAAAGTCGTTTATATAAACTTATATGGAGAAGGACTGTTTCATCTCAAATGAGTGAAGCTGAAATTAAAAAAACTCAAATTGAAATTTTATCGAATCAATTTTCTGAGAAGTTTCTTGCTAATGGAGAAGTAATAATTTTTGATGGATTTTTAAAGATCTATTTAGAGGGAAAGGATGAAGAAGAAGAGAATAATAAAGGTGTACTTCCTATAGTAAATAAGGGTGATAACCTTTTAAGAAAAAATATAATTTCGAGACAACGATTTTCAAGACCTCCATATAGATTTTCAGAAGCTTCCTTAGTTAAGAAACTTGAAGAATTAGGAATTGGTAGACCTTCAACATTTGCTCCAACTATATCTACAATTCAAAATAGAGGTTATATTGAAAAGGGAAATTTTGAGGGGGCTAAAAGAAGTTTTATTGAAATTGAGTTGAAAGATTCAGATATTACAGAAAAGAATTTAATTGAAATTATAGGGAGTGATAAAGGGAAATTAGTTCCAACAGATACTGGAAGTATAGTAAATGATTTCTTAGTTTCAAATTTTAAAACCATTTTGGATTATAATTTTACTGCTCAAGTAGAACAAGGTTTTGATGATATTGCTAAGGGATCTAAAGATTGGACTGAAATGATAAAGTCCTTTTATAAAAATTTTCATTCGATTGTTGAAGATGTAAAAGAAAATGCAAAAAGAGAATCAGGTGAGAGGGTTTTGGGAAAAGATCCAAAAACAGGAAGGATACTTAAAGTTAGGCTTGGTAAGTTTGGACCAATTGCTCAATTGGGAGAATTAAACGATGAAAAAAATCCTGTTTATGCAAGTTTAACTAAAGATCAGTTTTTAGAAACTATAACCTTTGAAGAGGCAATAAAATTATTTGAATTTCCAAGAATTGTAGGCACTTATGAAAAGAATGAAATTTTAGTAAATAATGGTCGGTATGGTCCCTATATAAAATTTAGAAAGAGTTTTATTCCTTTACCAAAAAATTTATCCCCATATTCGATTAAAATTGAGGATTCCATAAAAATTATTGAGGAGAAAAGAAAATCGGATGCTCCTATTTATTTTTATGATGATCTCCCTGTTATTAAGGGAATTGGAAAATTTGGTCCATTTATAAAATGGAATGATTTTTTTATTAATGTAGATAAATCGTATGATTTTGAAAATTTAGAAAAGAATCAAATTGAAGATTTAATTAAAGATAGAATTCAGAGGGAAAAAGATAAGTTAATTCATGATTGGAAAGAATTAGGAATTAGGGTAGAAAAAGCGAAGTGGGGAAGGTCGGTTATTATTCAGGGGAAAAAGAGAATTCAGCTTTCTAAGGATGTTGATCCAAAAAAACTTACAAAAGATGAGGTTGAAAAATATCTTGGGGAAAAAAATCCTAAGAAGTTAAATAAATAGTAATGATTGAAGAATTTTTTACTCCTATTGAAATAGAAGAATTTAAAACAATTTCATCACTTCCTAATCAGATTATTGGAAAAAATATTAAAATTTATAATAAGTCTGAGGGAATGCCTGATTTAAAAATTTTTTCAATTGCTTTAATTGGAGTTTTTGAAAAAAGAAATAGTTTTTTCCCAATAGAAGAAAATGATTTAAATCATTTTCGAAAATATTTTTATTCTTTATATCCTGGTAATTGGAATATAAATATTATTGATCTCGGCAATTTACAGAATGGAAAAACGGTTGATGACACATACGTTGCCCTTCGTGAAATCACTTTATATCTTCGTCAGGTAAATGTGATTCCAATAATTTTAGGAGGAAGTCATGATTTAATTTATCCCGCATATAGATCCTTTCAATCAGAAAAACAACTAGTAAATATTATTTCAGTTGATCGTTCTTTTGATTTTTCCCAAGAAGAAGAATTGATTTCAGGGAGATCATATATGAGTAAGATTATAATGGAACAACCAAATTTTTTAAATAATTACACAAACATTGGTTATCAGAACTATTATTCTGCACAAGAGGAAAAGGATTTAATGGATAAATTATATTTTGATTCAACTAGATTAGGGGATGTTTTATATGATGTAAAACAAATTGAACCAGTTTTTAGAGATGCAGATATTGTTGGGTTTGACATGAAATGTTTGTCATGGCAGGCAAATGGTAATATTAATTCTACTCCCAATGGGATTGATAGTAGGACTATCTGTGCTTTGTCTAGATATGCTGGGTTAAGTGATAAAGTTAGTTTTTTAGGATTATTTGAATTGGAGTCAACTTCAATATTTAATCAATTGTTGGCGCAAATAGTTTGGTATTTTATTGAAGGTGTTCAATACAGATATGATGAATTTCCCGTTTCAATAAGCGAAGGATTTTTAAAGTTTAATGTAAGTTTATCAGATAGGTCTATTATTTTTTATAAGAGTGAAAAAAGTCAAAGATGGTGGATGGAATTAACAAATGATCAGTTATTAAATAATAAATTTAAAACTTCTACGTTATTACCTTGCACAGAGCAAGATTATGAAGAAGCTATGAAAGACAAAATTCCTGAAAGATGGTATAATGCTGTAAAAAGGTTGCACTAGAATAGCTTTTAATTATGATTGCGTTATGGAGGATTGTGGTATAGAAAAAAAAATAGTTAGTTTTATACCGAGTCTTTTGAAGATTTAGGATTTATAAAATTGAAAGAAATTAATGAAAAAATTATTTATATTAATTCTTGGTTCTTTGGTTTTATTTTCGTGTGGGAATAAGAATAGAGGGGAATTAATTGGTGTTAAGCAAAAGAAGTGGTTTGGAGAAAAACCATATGGAATGACTCTAATTGAAGGAGGAGCTTATATTATGGGTAAACAAGATGAAGATCAAGCTCAAACTCAAAATGCCCCTGCAAAAACAGTTACTGTTCCATCTTTTTATATGGATGAAACTGAAATAACTAATAGTGAATATAGACAATTTGTATATTGGGTAAAAGATTCGATAGCTCTTGCTATGCTTGCAAGAAAGGCATCAGAAGCAGGAGAAGGAGAAGAAAATACTGATGGTATAGGAGAATTTTCTTTTCAAGATGCCGACACATCAGACCTAAATGAGTTTCAAAAATATATGCGAGAGAATTATTATGATTTAAGTGATGATCCTTATGCAGGGAGACCTTTAAATTGGGATGCTGATTTATCCTGGGAGACTGAAGATTATGTTGATCAAGCTTATGCTGAAGTTATGGATTCTCTTTATTTACCACCAGAATTATGGTATAACGGTGAAATGAAAATAGATGTAACTAAACTTGTTTATGCTTACACTTGGTTTGATGCAGAGGGTGCTGCTGCGGAGTCCAAAAAAAATAGACAACAATTTATTGACAGAACTCCTTTTATTAAAAAGGAAGAAATTCAAATTTATCCTGATACTACAGTTTGGATCAAAGACTTTATTTACTCATATAATGAACCTATGCATAACGATTATTTTTCTCATCCTGCTTATCAAGATTATCCTGTAGTTGGAATTTCATGGAAACAGGCTGTTGCTTTTTGTAATTGGAGAACTAATTATAAAAATGGTTATCAGCGTTCAAAGGGGAAACATCAAGTTAGTAGGTTTAGATTACCCAATGAGGGTGAGTGGGAATATGCTGCTCGTGGAGGGATACCAGCGGGTACATATCCTTGGGGTTCTCCATATCTACTCAATGATAGAGCTTGTTTTTTAGCTAACTTTAAGCCATTAAGAGGTGATTATGCTTCAGACCAGGCAGTATATACAGTAGAGGCAAAGTCTTATCTTCCTAATGATTACAATCTATATAATATGGCAGGAAATGTTTCTGAGTGGACTAATTCTTCTTATGATTCAGGTTCTTATGATTATGTTGCTACATTAAATCCAAATATGTCATTTGAAAATGAGGAGAGAAAAGTTGTTAGAGGAGGGTCATGGAAAGATGTTGCATATTTTCTTCGAGTAAGCTCTAGAGATTACGAATATGCAGACACATCTAGAAGTTTTATTGGATTTAGAACAGTGCAAGATTATTTAGGTTCACAAAAAGTTAAAATAAAATAACATTAAAACACTTAATAATTTTTATATTTAATAAATAAAATAAAAAATCACAATTAAAAATGAATGATAAACTATTAAATAAAAGACTTAGAGGTAAACTCGTGATGCACATGCTTTTCGGATTAGGAGGAGCTGTTGTAATTATTGGAGCATTATTTAAAATTCTCCACTTAGAATTTGGACCTATTACAGGAGGATTAGTTCTTGGAATTGGTCTTGGAACAGAAGCACTTATATTTACTGCTTCAGCTATGGCTACTGGAGAAATTCACGAAGAGCATAACGAATACGTTTCAAAATTAAAAGGTGGAGGAGGTGCTAAACCATCTGGTGGAGGACCTGGATTATCCTCTAAAATTGATGCCTTAATGGCTGAAGCTAAATTAGATGTTCAGTTAATGAATAAATTAACTAAGAGTATTAAAGATTTAGAATCATCTACTCAAGCACTTAATCCAGCATCAAAGGCTGTTTCAGCTTCTGAAGCTTATGCAGATAAAATGTCTAAAGCTGCTTCTCAGATGGAAGAACTTAATGCTAAATATCAAGAGCAAATTAACTCTGCACAAGGTAATTCTGAATTTAATGAAAAATTAGCTATTAATGCTAGAAAACTTAAGGCTCAAATGGATAGTATGAACGCTAATTTAGCTTCATTAAATCAAGTTTACAGTGGAATGCTTAATGCAATGGAAAAGAAATAAAAAATGGCAGGAGCAAAAGAAACACCCAGGCAGAAGCTTATAAGTTTGATGTATCTGGTTTTTATTACGATGCTTGCTCTTAACGTAAGTAAAGAGGTATTGGCTGGTTTTGGTCAAATGTTTTATAAGATTAAAGATGCCAATGCTAGATTAGCAGAAACTAATGAAATCTTGTATGAAAAAGTAAAAACTAATGCCGAAGATAAAGAAGGTAAGTGGTTAGGTCATAATAGAACTGCTCAGAGAATTAAAGTGGAATCTGATAAGTTATACAATGTTATTGCTGATATAAAAAATGAGATTACTGAAGAACAAAAAGTTAAGGATCCTGAATTAATAAATTTTCAAGAAATGGACAAGGGGTCTCAATTGAATTCTATTTTTTTTGGTCCTGAGGGCGTTTCTGAACGTGGTGTTGGATTTGTCAATCAAATAAATGATTATAAAATGCAAGTTATTCAGGTTTTTGGAAGTCAATATCCTAAATCTATAGAGGTTGTTGAAGCAAGATTTTTTACTGGAGATCAAAATAGTAATGTAAAAAATAAAGATAATGCAGATCAATCTTGGTTAGATTGGAACTACTCAGATTTCCCTTTGGTTTCTTCTCTAGCTAAATTAACAATGGTTCAAAATGATATTCGTCAAACTGAAACAGATGTTCTTATAACACTTATGGGTAAAGAAATGGAATTGGAGACTGGAGTTAATGAGTCAAATTATATTACATTACTTAAAACAGAGAAAGGAGCTTATTATTCTGGTGAAACTTTTGATGGAAGTATTATTTTAGGCAGAAAGGGAGGGGCTCAAAATCCAAATAGTGTAGTTCTGAGTTTAGATGACAGAAAGTTAACTAGTGAAGATTTTGATCTTATACCTGGAGGAATTAAATTAAAAGTAAATGCTGGTAGACCTGGCGATCACACAATAACCGGTGATCTGGTTTTTTTAAATGACGGTGAGGAGTCTAAAATTAAGGTTAATCAACTGTTTACTGTAATTTCAAAACCTAATTCAGCAGTTATTTCTGCCGATAAGATGAATGTTGTTTACAGGGGTGTTGATAATCCAATTACAATATCTATTCCTGGAATTCAAGATGCTAAAGTGCGAGCTAGTGCTCCTGGTTTAAAAAGAGTTAAAGGGAGTAAATATATGTTATCTCCACAAAAAGGAAGAGAAGTGAAAATAAATGTTTCAGGAACACTTCCAGATGGTAAAAGAGTTTCTTCTGTTTCATCATTTAGAATTAAAGAAATTCCTAAGCCAACAGGATTTTTTAGAGGTAAAGATGGAGCATTTGGTCTTCCAAAAACTAGTTTAGAAAAAGGAAAAGTTGAAGCCAGATTGGTAGATTTTGATTTTGATTTACCTGTAAAAGTAATTGAATTTAGATTTAGAGCACCAGGAATGCCAAGTATGGTAATTAAGGGTGATAGACTTGACGCTAAAGGAATAAATTCTTTGAGAAGAATTAAGGCTGGTCAGACAATAATAATTACTGATATTAAAACTGCGATTGCTGGGTCTAAATACAGATTACAAAACCCATCACCGATCTCTATAACTATAAACTAAAAATTTATTGTCATGAAAAATTTCTTTATTTTCCTTTTTAGTCTTTTAATATTTTTATCTTTTAATTATTCATTTGCTCAATCCAACTTGTTGAATGCTAAGGTTCCTCAAGAAATAGGGATTGCAAATGAGCAGCAACTTGAAGCAGATGATGAAACACCTATAGCATATGGTTTTATTGAAGATCGTGATGTTATGTGGTCTAAGACAATATGGGAGAAAATTGATTTAGATGAAAGAATTAATTTTCCTTTTTATTACCCAACAGTTGCAAATGGAATGTTATCTGAAAACAGAAAATCACTTTGGAGAATAATTATAGATGGAATTAAAAGTGGAGAAATTAAGGAAATTTATAATGACGATTATTTTACTGAGAAAATAACTTTAGTTGAATTAAGGGATAGACTTATAAGTCGAGACTTTTCTGAAGATGCAAGAGTGAGATTGAATGCTGGGGAGATTACAGAAGAGTTATTAGTAGAGGATGATTATGACACAAATATTATGGAGGCTGATGATATTGAACAATATCTTGTTAAGGGAACTTGGTTTTTTAACAAAAGGTTAGGAGAACTTAAATATAGACTTTTAGCTATAGCACCTGTGGCCGCTGATATTTCAACTTTTAGTGATAAAGTAGCTAAAGCAGAGCCTGATAATTTTAATCCTTTATTCTGGGTTTGGTATCCTGATGCAAGAAAAATTCTAAATGAGAACAAAGTCTTTAATATTAAAAATTCTTCTCAGCCGGTTAGCTTTGATCATATGTTAAATTCAAGAAGATTTAATGCTACCATATATAAGGAAGAAAATGTTTATGAAGATAGAGCAGTTAAAGATTATATGTATGAGGATGCATTAAGACAGCTTCTTGAGTCTGAAAGAATTAAGTCTATTATTCGTGATTTTGAACAAGATCAATGGAATAATTAATTTTTTATTATATTTTAAACGCTACTTTTAGTAGCGTTTTTTTTTACAATTTTTTTTAAAAAACAAACAAATAAACTTGATTGATTATATAATTGTTGGGTATGGTATAGCAGGCTTAACTTTTGCAAGTCAGTTAATCAAAAAAAAGAAAGATTTTATAATTATAGATTTACCTGGGACAAACTCAACATATCAATCTGGGGCAGTTTTAAATCCAACAATATTAAAACGATATACTCTTTCTTGGAAAGGAACAGAGTTTATGAAATATGCTAAGGAATTTTATTCTGAATTTGAAAAAAAATATAATGTAAAAATATTTGAGAATTTTCCAATACACAGGTATTTTTCAACTGAACAAGAACAAGGTTTTTGGATTGAAGCTAGCCATTTTAAATCTCTTGAAAATTATCTTGAAAAAGAGATAAATAAAAATTGTGGTGATAAAATTTTACTGAAAAATGGTTACGGAAAACTTAAAAATACGGCCAAACTTGATCCAAAAGTGACATTGGAAACATTTAAATTAAAATTAGATAAGGATAAATTCATTAATGATAATTTCAATCATGGTAAACTTAAAATCTATAAAAATTATGTTAAATATGATAATATTATTTCTAAGCAAATAGTTTTTTGTGAAGGAATTCAAATGAAAAATAATATTTTTTTTAATTATTTACCCTTGTCTGCATTAAAAGGAGAAGTTTTAATAATTAAAGCTCCAAAACTATCAAATAAATACATTATTAAATCGTCAATCTATATTATTCCAATTTATAATGAGGTTTTCTGGGTAGGATCAACCTTTTATAAAAATGATGATCTATCAATAAATAAGACACGAGAAGGCTATGAATTTTTGATTTCTAAACTTAATCGTTTAATTTCAGTCTCTTATAAAGTTTTAGAGCATAATGTAGGATTAAGACCTGCAATTATAGATAGGAGACCCCTTTTAGGAAAACATCCTGTTTATAAAAACCTTATATTATTTAATGGATTAGGAACTAGAGGTATTATGATGGCTCCATTATTATCAAAATGGCTTTTTGATTATGTGTCATATTCTAAAAAACTTCCTGCTGAAAGTTCTCTTAATCGATTTGATAGTGTTTATAGGAGTTCCGTTGGAATTTAATAATTTGATCTAGTTAAGCCAAAATAAAAATCACAACGAAAATTGCAATTTGCTTAAAAGTACGCTGTTTTTAATCTCATAAAACAGGGAGGTCAAATTTAATATAATCTATGCAGATTTTTTAATTAAATTTCCTTCATCATCTATTCGTCCATCCTCTTACATTTTTTCATATTTTTCATTTGTAATGACCATAGTGTTGGTTATAAATAATGTCTGGTCTGCATTTTCAGATTCGTCAATTAAATGTTTTTCTGTTATTCTTGGAGTCATATAAGGAGATAGGAGATTACCTGCTGAGCATTTTTTTATAGCCAAACAAAACCTGTACTTTACCCCCTATTAAATCCT
>Ga0310121_10000382_pt1 | contig 48968 bp, 44 predicted proteins | sample CB27_Tmax_986_MG_FD_203504 | JGI IMG/M metagenome (GOLD analysis project Ga0310121, IMG submission 203504) | Marine microbial communities from Western Arctic Ocean, Canada - CB27_Tmax_986 | ecosystem: Environmental > Aquatic > Marine > Oceanic | place: Canada: Western Arctic Ocean | collected... | reverse complement strand
GATTGCGGCCTACGAACTGGCCCTCACCGTCCGCACCCGTGAGGCTTCCCCCGCTCACTGGGCCACGACCCAGAACAACCTCGGGGCCGCCTATCGGGCGCTACCGACCGGCGATCGTGCCGCCAATCTGAGGAAGGCGATCGCGGCCTACGAACGCGCCCTCACCGTCTTCACCCGTGAGGCCTTCCCCGCTGACTGGGCCACGACCCAGAGCAACCTCGCGAAGGCCAAAGACGCGCTGCGCAGGCTGTCTGACTGAAGGCGGCGCGCTACGAATCGTCGATTCCGGAACAGTGCCGGCCGCTCGTGCGCGCGTCAGGCTCTACGAGAGCAGTCCAATCAGGAGGAGGGGAGGAACGCCATCAGGGCGGCGGCCGACTCTGGCTCTGTCAGGAGGGGCGGGTGGACCGCGCCGGGCACCTCGACCAGGACGGCGTCGCCCCCCTCAGCCTTCATCTTCTCGGCGGTTTCGCGGCTGAGGATGTCGCTGCCCTCGCCGCGCAGGATCAGGACCGGGCACTGGATCGAGCGGAACATGCGCCACAGCTCCTCGCTTTCCGGCGCGCCCCCGCCGACGTGGCGAGCGGCGGGGTCCATCTTCCACACGTAGAGCCCAGTGTCGCTCAGCCGCACATTCCAACGGGCGAAGTCGGAGACGCGCTCGTCGGGGAGGCGCGCGGCGGCGGGGAAGTGCTCCTTGTAGTACGCGACTACGGCCTTCAGGTCGGGGAAGGCGGTTGGGGTCGACTCGGTGCGTGTGCTGATGCGATTCACGCCCGCGCCGTCGAGGTCGGGGCCGATGTCGTTCATCACGAGGGCCGAGACTCGCTCCGGATGGGCGGCCGCATAGGCCATCGCGACGCCGCCACCCATGGCCGTGCCGATGAGCGCGAAGCGTTGGAGGCCGAGGGCATCCCGGACCGCCTCGAGGTCGGCCGCGTACGTCGCTTGGTTGTAGTCGTCGGGCGGGCCCCAGGCAGATTCGCCCCGCCCCCGAAAGTCCAGGGCATAGACGTGCTGGCTATCCGCGAGCGCCGCGGCGGGCGCGTCGAACATGCGCGCTTGGCCGACGAGGTTGTGCAGCATGACAGCGATCGGCGTCCCTGGTGAACCGCGTGCGATGAGATGGTGCCGGAGGCCGTTCGCCTCGACGAAGATATCGCGCACGCCGAATGTGCTCGTCATGGCTGCCTCCGCGGCTCATAGCCGCTGCGCGGGATTGTACGCGGGCGAGGTCAGCGTGCTTGCTCGGCGAGGGAGCGAAGGACCGGGAGCAACTCGCCGGTGGTTGGCGCTTCGGCGCCCCACACCTGGACCCGGAACAGGGTCCGGCCGGCGATGACGGTGAGTTGCCCACTGGTCGGCCGAAGCCCTGCCTCGGTTTGCCAGAACGCCTCCGCGCCTTCAACGCCAGGGTCGACGGGCTCATCCAACCCGAACAGGTGCACCTCCGGGTCGATCGAGTGCTGCTCGATGAAGATGCGCGGGCCCTCGTACGTTTGGCACCGGGCCCCCGGCTTCTCGATCCCCGGCACGACGCACAACCAGGGGGCGTATTCCGAGGTGCCGATGTCGAGACTTGGGTTGTTCCAAGGCCGGCCGCTGCTCAGCGGCCCGAATGCCGTGATGCCGCGGATCGTGAGGCCGAGCTCAGCGAGCCCTTCCGGGACGATGAGCGCGAAGCCGACCTTCGCCGAGAGGTCCTCGATAGCCTCAGCGAGGTCACGATCGGTCACGACTGTACGGGCGTAGAGGCCCGAGGGTTCCTCGTAGATACGCAGGATCCCGTCCCCGGGGTCAATGTGGAGGCGGGCGCCCGAGCGCTCACGAACCTCAACGACGAACGCGCGCGCGTCTTCCTGCCGAAGCCAGCCAGTGACTGCGACGATGCCCACCACCGCCGTGGCTAGGAAGAGCGCGAGCGCGGTCTTCGTTCGTTCCCCGCCGGCCGGCTTCATTCAGAGCGGCTGGCGGCCGGCGAAGCCGTCCTCGACCCGATGCCAGTAGCGCAGATCGTCCTCGCCGAGCAGGTAGCAGAGGTAGACGACCTCGCCCTCACGCTCGTGGGAGAAGTCGATCAGCCCGCGTTCGGGGTCCTTCAGCTGGATATCCCAGGCCACGAGCAGGTCGGTGCATTCGCGCAGCGTGGCGGCGAGGGCCCCCTCGTCCGCTTCCGCGGCGCCCGCTTTGGGTGCTTCGATCGGGTGGCCGTCGGCGAGCGCCGCGCGGCGTTGCGCCGCTTCGAAGGCACGCAAGGCGCGCAGCGCCCGGAAGGCGTCGCGCAGCCGCTCCAGCACGGGGATGACCTCCGGAAGGAGCGCTCGCGCCTCCTCCACGCCGAAGAGCCGCACGCTAGACGAACAGATGCAGCGGCATCTGCTCGTCTAGCACGGTCGCTCCCGATTCGAGCGCGCTCAGGCCCGCGAGCTGCTCCTCGACACCGGGGCCGACGATCACGTTGCGCCCGATGGTCATTCCTGGAGGCACGACCGCGCGCTTGCCCACGATCGTGATGCCGGTGTTGACGATGTCGGGGCGTGCCTGATTCGGGACGGCGTCGCTTCCGGAGCCGACGATCGCACCAGCGCCGACGTCCACTTCCTTGTCCAGGATCGCTCGGTCGACGACCGCCCCCGCGCGGATCACGCTGTTGTGACACACGATCGAGTCGCGCACTGTCGCCCCCTCCTCGACCACCACCCCCGGCGAGATCACGGAGCGCTCGATGGCCCCGCGGATGTCCGCGCCGGGTGAGATCAGCGCGTCGTGCGGTTCCGCCTTCGGCCCAAAGTGCGCCGGCGGCGACGCCGGTCCCGAGGTCCTCAGGGGGACCTCGGTGTTCGCCAAGTCGAGGGGCGCGTGCGGGCCGATCATGTCCATGTTCGCCTGCCAGTACGATTCGATCGTGCCGACGTCGCGCCAGTAGTCGAGGTACTGGTACCCGAAGACCCGCCGCGTCGAGTAGATGCGCGGCACGATGTCGCGGCCGAAGTCGTGGGCGCTCGCTTCGCCGAGGTCGGCATCGGCCTGGAGCTCCTCGAAGAGCACGTCGCGGTTGAAGCAGTAGACGCCCATCGAGACCCAGGCCGACTTGGGGTGTTCCGGCTTCTCTTGGAAGTCGACCACGCGACCGTTCTCGTCGAGATCGAGCACACCGAACCGGTGCGCCTCCTCGATCGGCACCGAGTACACCCCGATCGTCATGTCCGCGCGCTGGCTGCGGTGGTAGGCCACGAGGTTGCGGTAGGAAGTGAGGTAGACGTGGTCGGCGGAGAGGATCAGGATCTCTTCGGCCTGCGACTGGGCGATGAGGTACAGGTTCTGATAGACCGCGTCGGCTGTCCCTTGATACCAATCCATGTCTGCGCGGCCGAGGTACGGCTGTAGGATCTCCACGTGCCGGTCCGGCGTGTCCAGCCCCCATGCGCGCCCCGATCCGATGTGATTGACCAGCGAGCGTGGCCGGTACTGGGTGAGCACCGCGACGCTGTCGATGTCGCTGGTGGCGCAGTTGCTGAGGGCGAAGTCGACGATCCGGTACTGGCCGCCAAAGACGACCGCGGGCTTCGCGCGCTGCTCCGAAAGCACCGAGAGACGATCGCCTTGACCGCCCGCGAGGATGAGCGCAAGTACGTCGATCACGCCCTGGCATTGTAACGGCCGGTCGCAAGGTATCCGGTCGAAGGGGTCATAACGCCGGGAAAGCTATCCTGGTTGGGTGAGGTCCTGTCGCGTCGCCCTCGCCCAGCTGAACACGACTGTGGGCGATATCGCCGGCAATGTTGCCCGGATCCGGACGGCGATCGCGGATGCCCGCGAAGGGGGCTGCGCGATCGTGGCCGTCCCTGAGCTGGCGGTGACCGGGTATCCCCCCGAGGATCTGCTGCTGCGGCGCGGCTTCTGCGAGGACTCGCGCACGGCCACCGCCGCGCTCGCGGATGAGACGGCGGGGATCATCGCCATCGTCGGCTTCGTCGACTGGGAGAATGGCGATCCCTACAACGCTGCCGCCGTCTTCGCCGATGGCCAGTGGCGCGACACCTACCACAAGCGCCGCCTCCCCAACTACGGCGTCTTCGACGAAGAGCGCTACTTTGCGGCCGGCGGGCGCGTCCCCGTCTACCACGCCGGCGAGCTGACCTTTGGCGTCAGCATCTGCGAGGACATCTGGTATCCGGGCCAGCCGCTGAACGGCATGGCCTTGGGCGGCGCCGAACTGTGCGTGAACATCAACGCCTCGCCCTATCATCGCGGGCGTTTCGAAGACCGTGCCCGGATGCTCGCGACGCGGGCCGTCGACAACGGCATCGCCATCGCCTACGTGAATGCCGTCGGTGGCCAGGACGAGCTCGTCTTCGACGGCGGCTCGATGGTCGTGGACGCGCACGGCGCGATCGTCGCAAGCGGCCTGCAGTTCCGGGACGAACTCGTCATCGTCGATGTCGATCTGGGCGAAGCTGCGCAACGCCGCCTCCACGATCCTCGCAGGCGGATCGAGCTTCGCCAGAGCGACGCGCTCGCCGATGTCGACGTGGTCGATCTGGGGATGGAAGCCGGTCTCGGCGCCCGGGGCGAGACCGCGCGATCGCGAGCGGAGCCGCTCTGCGACGAAGCGGAGGTTTGGGAGGCGCTCGTCCTGGGCACCCGCGATTACCTCGCGAAGACGGGCTTCACGCGCACCTACATCGGCCTCTCCGGCGGTATCGATTCCAGCTTGGTCGCCGCTGTGGCGGTTGACGCGCTCGGTGCAGAGAACGTGACCGGCGTCTCGATGCCGAGCCGCTTCTCGAGCGAGCACAGCCGTTCCGATGCGCAGGAGCTGGCGACGAACCTCGGGATCGAGCTGCTCACGATCGCGATCGAGCCGGCCCATGCGGCCATGCTCGAGATGCTCGACGAGGCGTTCGCGGGCACGGAGGACGGCGTCGCGGAGGAGAATCTGCAGTCTCGCCAGCGGGGGAACGTGCTCATGAGCCTCGCGAACAAGTTCGGCGCGCTCGTGCTCACCACCGGCAACAAAAGCGAGATGGCCACCGGTTACGCAACGCTTTACGGCGACATGGCCGGTGGCTTCGCCGTCATCAAGGATGTCCCGAAGACGCTCGTCTACGCCCTCGCCCGCTGGCGCAATGCGACTGCCGGGCACCCCCTCATCCCCCTGGCGGTGATCGACAAGCCGCCGAGCGCCGAGCTGCGCCCCGACCAGTTGGACGAGGACTCGCTCCCCCCTTACGAGATCCTCGACCCCATCCTCGAGGCCTACGTCGAAGGTGACCGCAGCGGCGCGGAAATCGTGGCGATGGGCTTCGAGGAGGCGACCGTGCGGCGCATCCTCGCGCTCGTCGATCGCAACGAGTACAAGCGCCGCCAAGCACCGCCGGGCGTGAAGATCACGCCCCGCGCCTTCGGCCGCGACCGCCGCCTGCCGATCGCGAACCGCTACGACGCCTGGTAGCGCCGCGCGAATGGGCGCTGGGCGCCGGGTCCCCATCTGCGGGCTGGTTTTCCGCGGAAGCGGGGGCAGTATCCGCCCACAGAGGGAACCCATGGCAATCGTGATGCAGCTTCGTTGGCAGGGCGTCACGCCCGAGCAGTACGACGCCGTTCGGGAGGGCGTGGGCTGGGAGACGAACCCCCCGGACGGGGTGTCTTTCACGTCGCGAGTTTCGACGACGAGTCGCTCCGCGTCCGCCGATGTGTGGGAGTCGGCGGCGGCCTTCGAGCGCTTCAACGAGGAGCGTCTGGGGCCGGTGACCGCAGCCGTCGGGATTCAGGGCGAGCCGGCCGTGGAGATCCTGCCGGCGCATCGCATCTTTGATCCGATGTCCGGAAAGGCCTGGTCCTAGAACCCCTAGCTGGCGCGTCCCTCGAGGAGCTGCGCGAGTTCGGTTTGCGAGGCACCGAGCGCATCGTAGAAGGCAGGATTGATCTCGCCTGAGGCGATCGCGCCGTGGGCGATGATGAGCGCATCGATCGTGGTACCGCCCTCACGGCGAACGGCGCCGGCCGTCATGTTCAGCGCCTGCCGCAGGCTCGGGCCCGGCATCACACGGTCCGTGAGGTCGGTGCTGCCCTCGCCGTGGACGCTGCGCAGCGCGCCCTCGAGGGCTTCGCCCGTGGGCAGGTTCGGCCAGCCCGTCTCGCGGAGAACGTTGAGCGCCCCAACCAAGAGGAACTCGGCCGCCTCGATCGCGATGTTCAGGCCCGTCGCCAGCCGCTCACCCTCGGCGAGCGCGCGTTCGCCGTCCGCGGAGAGCTTGATCTCCGCCATCAGTCGGGGGTCAGCAGTTCGAGGGGCCGGCGCTCGGCACTGGGCGCGAAGTCGAGCACTTCGATCTCCATGCGCTCGCCCTTCCACTCGCGGCTGAGCGAATAGACGATGTCCAGCTCGTCCGCGAGTTCGGCGTCGCCCTTGCGGAAGGCGATGCCGGGCCAGGTCGCCGCGCCGTCGCGTACCTTCAGCTTCAGGTGGCTCTCGTCTGCGCCCACACGGCGGCTGTCCACCAGCTGGACGTTGCGGCTGAGGAGCACCGGCCGGCGGTTGCCTTCGCCGCAGGGCTCGAAGCGGGTGAGGCCCTTCACCTCGATCCCGGTGAGGTCCGAGAGCGCGGCCTCGGCGTCGATCTGCATCACCCGGCGCAGGTCCTCGGAGGAGAGCAGCTCGGCCGCGGTGTTGACGATCCGTTCGCGGAACGGTTCGACGTTCTCGTTGCGGATGGTGAAACCGGCTGCGGCGCGGTGGCCCCCGTGCCGCTCGAGCAGATCGGCGTCCTTGCGGATCGCGGAGATGATGTCGAAGGCGGGGATGGTGCGCGCGCTCGCGCGGCTCTCCGCCGCGCCGCGCTCGTAGACGATAGCGGGGCGGTTGCGTGACTCCGCCAGGCGCCCCGCGACGATGCCGATGATGCCGGCGTGCATTCTCTCGCTGCCGATCATGATGAGCGGGTCGTCGCTGACGCCGAGCATCTCCTCGGCTTCGAGCTGGCCCTGTTCGCACTCCTGCTGACGCTGCCGGTTGAGGGCGTCGAGGTGCGCGGCGAAGGGGCGCGCCTCTGCGGGTGTGCCCGCGAGGAGGAGATCGAGAGCCGCCTGCGCGTGCGTGATGCGTCCGGCGGCGTTCATGCGCGGGCCGAGTCCGAAGCCGAGCGACTCCGCGCCCATGCGGCCCGGCATCACGCCCGAAACGGCGGCCAGCGCCTCGACCCCGGGTCGTGGGCTCGCGCGCATCTGCTCGAGGCCCGCGGCCACGATCGTGCGGTTCTCGTCGAAGAGGGGCGCCACGTCCACCACCGTCCCGAGGGCGACGAGATCGATGAACTCGTGCTCGGGAAGCTCGCGGCCGAGCGACTCGTACAGCACCTGCAGGAAGCGGTAGGCGACCCCGACCGCGGCGAGCTCGGTGAAGGGGTAGAGCGAGCCGCTCGTCTTCGGATTGATCACCGCCAGCGCGGCCGGCAGCTCCGGTGGCACGGCGTGGTGGTCGAGAACGATGACGTCCGTGCCGAGGTCGTTGGCGAACGCGATCTCCTCGACCGAGCTCGTGCCGCAATCGGCGGTGATGAGCAGTCCGGCGCCGGCGTCCCGCAGCGTCTCGACGGCCTTCAGATTGAGCCCGTAGCCCTCGCTGAAGCGGTCCGGCAGGTAGGGAATCGTCTTCGCGCCCAGCCGTTCGAGCGCAAGTTTCAAGATCGCAACGGAGGTGACGCCGTCGACATCGAAATCGCCGAAGAGTGCGATCGACTCACGGTTCGCGATCGCCTCGCGGGTGCGCTGGAGGGCCCGGTCGATTCCCGGCAGCAGGAGGGGATCGTGGCGGGTCTCCAGGTGGGGCTTATAGAAGCGATCGGCCGCTTCGCGCGTGGTGATGCCGCGGGCGGCGAGGACGGTGCCGACGACAGGCGGGAGCTGCACGAGCCGCTCCTGGTGCGCGAACGGACGCCGCAATCTCCAGCGGGGCGCCGTCCCCACCGCGGCGGTCATTGGGCCGCCGTGCTGGGAGGCTGGCGGAAGATGAGCGAGCTATTGTGCCCCCCGAAACCGAAGGCGTTGGACATCACGGCCCGCAGTGGCGCGGGGCGAGCCGCGTTCGGCACGTAGTCCAGGTCGCAGTCCGGATCCGGAGTCTCCTGGTTGATGGTGGGCGGGATCGTCCCGTGCTGGAGCGCGAGGATCGCGATCACCGCCTCCACCGCCCCGGCCGCCCCGAGGAGGTGCCCCGTCATCGACTTCGTCGAGCTCATGGGGAGTGTGTAGGCGTACTCGCCGAACGTGCGCTTCACGGCCAGCGTCTCGAGGCGGTCGTTCAGGGCTGTGGAGGTGCCGTGGGCGTTCAGATAGTCGATGTCGTCTGGCGCTGCGTGGGCCTCCGCGAGCGCTGCGCGCATCGCTTTCGCGGCGCCCGAGCCGTCTTCCAACGGTTGGGTGACGTGGTAAGCGTCACTCGTGGCGCCATAGCCTGCGAGCTCGGCGATCGGTGTCGCTGCCCGGGCGAGCGCGTGCTCTTCGGATTCCAGCACGAGCGCGCCCGCGCCCTCGCCGATGACGAAGCCATCGCGGTTGGCATCGAAGGGCCGGGAGGCGCTGGCGGGGGTGTCGTTCGCCTCGCTGAGGGCCTTGGCGGCGGCAAAGCCGGCCACGATGAGGGGTGAGATCGCCGCCTCGCTGCCCCCCGCGATCGCGATGTCGGCCTCGCCCCGGCGGATCATGTTCGTCGCGATCCCGATCGCGTCTGCGCCGCTCGAGCAAGCGCTCGCCACCGCGAAGTTCGGGCCCCTCGTGCCCAAGCGGATGCTGAGCTGGCCGCTGGCCATGTCCGGCAGCATTAGCGGCAAAAGGAACGGGCTCACGCGACCGGGCCCGCGTTCGCGGAGGACATCGTGCTCACGCTCCATCGAGTGGACGCCGCCGAGGGCGGTCCCGATGATCGTGGCTACATCGCGCCCATCGTCGGCGGGCAACGCGAAGTCCGCCTGGCGGAGCGCCTCTTCGGCGGCGACGAAGATGAACTGCACGAAGCGGTCGGCGCGTCGTGCCTCCTTGCGTTCCATGAAGGCATTGGGGTCGAAGTCCTTGACCTCAGCAGCCACCCGCGAGCTGAAGCCCTCCGTGTCGAACTGGGTGATGAGGGCCGTTCCGGAGCGGCCGGCGACGAGCCCCTCCCAGGTCGAGGCGGCATCGAGGCCCAGGGGCGTGACCATGCCCAGACCGGTAACGACAACGCGTCGGCTCACAGCGTCTTCGAGGGGCAGCGTGATGGACGGTGACTATACATCAAGCGTCTCAAGCTTCTCGGATCTCCCGGACCACGCGCGGGAGGCGCGTGGCCAGCTCGCCCGCGAGCAGGCCGGCGTCACCGTACTCGGTCCGCAGGGCCTCGCCCACGGCGGCATGGAGGTAGACGCCCAGACAGGCAGCGTCGAAGGACTCGAGCCCTTGGGCGAGGTAGCCCGCGACCATCCCGGCGAGCACGTCGCCGCTGCCGGCCGTCGCCAGCAAGGGGTTGGCAAAGGGCGAGATGCGGGCGTTGCCGCCCGGCTCGGCGACGACGGTGTGCGCGCCTTTGAGCACGACGACGCAGCCGAACCGGTCGGCCGCCTCGCGCGCCGCGCCCACGCGGTTCGCCTGCACGTCGGCGACGGTGCTATCCAGCAATCGTGCGATCTCGCCGGGATGGGGCGTGAGTACGGCCTCCGGGGGCACCCGTTCGGCGCCGTCGCCGAGGGTGGCGATGGCGTTGAGGGCATCGGCGTCGAGCACCACGTGACCGCCAAGATCCTGCGCGACGTCGGCCAGGATGGCCCAGACCAGCGCTCGCGTGTCGCCGCTCTGACCCAGCCCTGGGCCGATAACGCTCGCGTCGAACGCGGCCCACTCGTTGCGGAGAGCAGCCGCCGTCGCGCCCCCCAGGCCACCGTCTTCGGCGGCCGCCTGAGGCAGCCACGTGGCCTCCGCCAATGCTGGCGCGATCGAAGCGATGATGGGCTCGGGGCAGGCGATCGTCGCGAGCCCGGCGCCCGCGCGGTAGGCGGCCGTCGCGGCGAGCGCGGGGGCGCCCCGATAGCGCGCGCTGCCGCCGACCACCAATACCCGCCCGAACGTCCCTTTGTTCGCCTCCTCTGGTCGCGCCGGCAGCGCCTCACGCGCCCAGCGGGAGGTGATCAGCTCGAGCGCAGCCGCTTCTACGGCTGCGGCCGGGATGCCGATGTCGACCACCTGGACACGGCCCACGACGGCACTGCCGGGGGCTTGGTACATCCCCACCTTCGGCAGGCCGAAGGTGACGCTCACATCGACGGGCACGGTCAGCGGGTCCACGCCGCCGCCGTCCGCGTCGAGGCCCGTGGGCAGGTCGACGGCGAGAAGCTTCGGCGGGCGTAGGCTCGCGCGCGCTCCCCTGAGCGCGCGCAGCGCCTCGCTCATCGGATCGTCTTCGTCGAGGGGCCGGGCCTTGCCCACGCCCAGCAGGGCATCGATGACCAGGTCGGCGTCCTCGAGGCGGGGGCGCACTTCGGTGGCGGCCTCGTCGCCCTCGAGCGGGGTCAGATCGCGTGCGCGCAGCTCCTCGAGATTCGCGTCCACCTCCCGCGCCTTGGGCGCGATCACGGCCACGTCGGCGCCCCAGTCATGGAGGTGGCGCGCCGCGACCAAACCGTCGCCACCGTTGTTCCCGGGTCCGGCGAGCACGACGATCTTGCGCCCTTCGAGTGTGCCCAGGAGCATCCACGCTTCCTGCGCGGCAGCGAGCCCGGCCTCCTCCATGAGCTGCGCTTGGGTCGCGCCCGCGTCGATCGCGGCGCGCTCCATGGCGCGCATCTCGGCGACGGTGACCAGCTTCACCGCAGGCCTTCTTCGCGTACCAGGCGTTGCGCGGCTTCGCCTCGCCGGGGGGTGTCCTCAGCGTCGCTGAGGGCCCGTTCTCCGACGACTGAGGCCATCGCGTACTGCTTCGAATGGGTGAGGCTGATTTCGAGACCCCGCAGCTCGAGGTGCTTGGCGCGGGCCGCGCCGCGACCGTAGAGGAAGACGAGGGGCTTCCCGCGGCGGTTCGGGAGCACTTCGATATCGCGCCAGCCCACGCCCCGTACCCCTGTCCCCAACGCCTTCATCACTGCTTCTTTGGCGGCGAAGCGGGCGGCCAGCTCGGGCACGCGTCCGCGGCAATGACGCACCTCGTCCTCCGTGTAGACGCGCCGTAAGAAGCGCTCGCCGTGACGGTCGAGGACAGCCTGGACGCGTCCGATTTCGATCACGTCGATGCCGTGGGCGAACTTACGAGCCACTGGGCGATCCTAGCCGCTCGCCCCTGCCTGCGCCCGGCCCGTACGCTGGGAGCATGCCCGCGAGCATCATCGATGGCGCTGCCATCGCGGCGGAGCTGCGCGACTCGCTCGCGCGTGAGGTGGCGGCCCTCGCCGCCGAGGGCGTGCAGCCCGGCCTCGCGGCCGTCCTCGTGGGAGACGATCCCGGATCGGTCAGCTACGTCGCAGGGAAGGCCAAGGCCTGCGCGGAGATCGGCGTCCTCTCCGAGACGTTTCGCCTCCCCGCGGAGACCGCGCAGGCGGAGTTGGTCCAGCGCATCGCTGCACTCAACGCCGACGGGCGCTTTCACGCGATCCTCCAGCAGCTGCCTCTGCCCCCGCACATCGATGAGCGCGCGGTTCTTGACGCCATCGCCCCGGCGAAGGATGTGGACGGCCTCCATCCCACCAACCTGGGCCGCCTCCTGCGCGGAGAAACCGGCGGCCCCGTGCCCTGCACCCCCCAAGGCGTGATGCACCTGCTCGAACGTTCAGGCGTCGATCCGGCCGGGAAACACGCCGTGGTGGTTGGGCGCTCGACGCTCGTGGGCCGGCCGCTGTCGGTTCTGCTCTCGAACAAGGCCGCGGGCGCGAACGCGACGGTGACGCTCTGCCACACCGGCACGGCCGATCTCGCGGTCCATACCCGCGCGGCCGACATTCTCGTCGTGGCGGCGGGGCGGCCCGGCACGGTCACCGCCGAAATGGTCAAGCCGGGCGCGACCGTCATCGATGTGGGCACGAATCGAATCGATGACCCCTCGCGCAAGCGCGGTTGGCGCCTCGTCGGTGATGTTGATTTCGCGGGCGTGGTGGAGGTGGCGGGGCGGATCACGAAGGTGCCGGGTGGGGTCGGGCCGATGACGATCGCGATGCTGCTCGCGAACACGGTGCGCGCTGCCCGAGAAGCGCGTTCGCGCGCGGGATCGGCGCGAGGCGCCCGATCTGGTCCCTGACCGGGATCCCTGCGAGACTCCGATCGTGCATGAACTCCTGAACCAGGCCCGCGAACTACTAGCGCGCATCTCTGACACCCTGGTGCGCCTTTGACCTCCCTGTAGCGGAAGCGCGCCTCACCGAGCTCGAAGAGCAGTCCGCCACCGCCAGCTTTTGGGACGACGCCGAGGCCGCCCGCGAGGTGATGCAGGAGCTCTCTGCCCTGCGCGAGCGGGTCGATACCTGGCGGACCGTTGAGCGCCGTGCGCGTGAGCAGGTGGAACTGCTCGAGCTGGCGCTGGAGGAGGACGACGCTTCGTTCGCCGAATCCGCGGCTGAGGAGCTGACGGCGATCGACCATCGGCTGGGCCGGCTGGAGTTCGAGCTGCAGCTCTCGGGCGACTACGACCAGCGCGACGCGATTCTGGCCGTGCACGCGGGAGCGGGCGGCACTGAGTCCCAGGACTGGGCGGAGATGCTCCTGCGCATGTTCCTGCGCTGGGCCGATAGCCATGGCTACGAGACGGAGGTGCTGGACACGACCGAGGGTGAGGAGGCGGGCATCAAGAGCGCGACCATCGAGGTCCGCGGCCCCCTCGCCTACGGCTACCTCGAGAGCGAACGCGGCGTTCATCGCCTCGTGCGCCTTTCGCCCTACGACGCCGCCCACGCGCGCCACACGAGCTTCGCCAAAGTCGAGGTCATGCCCGAGGTGAGCTCCACCAGCGAGGTCGAGGTCAACCCTGATGACCTCCGCGTCGATGTCTTCCGGGCGAGCGGCCACGGCGGCCAGAACGTGCAGAAGAACTCGACGGCGATTCGCATTACCCATCTCCCCACGGGCATCGTCGTGACCTGCCAAAACGAACGCTCCCAGCATCGCAACCGCACGAGCGCGATGAAGGTGCTCGAAGCGCGCCTGCTCGAACGCGAACTGCTCGCGCAGGAGGAGGAAAAGGCGCGGTTAAAGGGCAAGCACGTGGACATGGGCTGGGGCAATCAGATCCGGAGCTACGTGTTGCACCCGTATAAGATGGTGAAAGACCACCGCACCGACTTCGAGACGAGCAACACCACCGCAGTGCTGGACGGCGACCTAGACGATCTCATTGGCGCTTACCTGCGAACGCGCATGGGCGCGGAGGGGTGAGGCCGGCTCTCGCGCTGTTCGCGCTGTCGCTGGTGGCGGCCGGCGCCCTCAACGCCGGCGCCCCCGTCTCGGCGCAGACCGCCACGTTCTCAACCGAGATCCAGAACGGCTACCCCAACACGGTGACCTTCTTTCTGAACGCGACCGCCGGCGGCGAGATCGTCGACGTCTCGCTGCGCTACTCCATAACCGGCGCGGGAGCGAGCGCGCTCGCGAAGCCAGACGCAGTGACGCCTGGCTCAACGATCAGCACCGAGGTGGTGGTGAGCACCGGCGGCGACAATCACATCCCCGTCGGCAACGAGTTCGTCTACTTCTGGGAGCTCACCCTGGACGATGGTTCGCAACTGTTGAGCGAGACGAATGCGTTCTTCTACCTCCCGCCGGGCAGGGTGTGGAGCCGAATCGAGAACGAGTTCATGCACATTCACTACTACGGAGACCGCGAGCAGATCGCGACGGACTTCCTTGCCGCCGCGGGCGCCACGTACGAGCGGATCGGGCGCCGGCTCCTAGGCACCGAGCTCGAAGTCGTGCCCGTCAACGTGGTCCTCTTCGGCTCGGAAGAGGAGATGCAGGGGGCGCGCCCAACGCGTGGGGAGACCTTCGACGACGCGACGTTCACTTGCGGCTCACAGCTCGGGAACACCCTATTCATGATCGCGGTGAGCTGTGGCACGGGTGATATCGCCGATACGCTGCGTCACGAGTTCACCCACATCCTCACCAAGGCCGCGGGCGAAGGCGCCCTCACCTCGCTCCCGGCGTGGCTCGACGAGGGCACGGCCGTCTATTCCCAGACGGTGCCCGGTTCCGGATACACGGACGCGTTCGACGCGGCCGTGCGCGCCGACCGGCTCTTCCCCTTCGACGAGATCGCCGGGCAGAACGCGAATCCGGTGCTCGTCGGGGTCTTCTACGGGCAGTCGTACGAGATGGTGCGCTACCTCATCGACCTGGGCGGCGATGACCAATTCGCGGAGCTCTTCGCCACGATCAAGGCGGGCAACCGCTTCGATAGCGCGATCGAGATCGTCTACGGCTTCGACATCGACGGTTTCCAAGAGGCGTTCCGCGAGGCGAACGGCCTCAGCGCAAGCGAAACGGAACCAGAACCAGAGCCGACGACTGCACCGCAACGCGAACAGCCCGACCCGGCTACGCCCGTGCCGACCGATCCAGCCGAACAGATCGCGCCCCCCTCCTCCGGCGGCGACGGCGGTAACGACGGCCTCAGCGGCGTCGCGATCGGCACGATCGGCGGTGCTGTCGTCCTCGCTTTGCTCGCCCTGCTCGCCTATCTGGTCTCGATGATGCTCGCGAACCGCGAGCCCCAGACCGCGGGCGCTCCGCAGAGCGCCGATCGCCCGGCGGAGGCCGCCGCCCCGCCACCCGCGGCCCCCGAGCCGGAACCGGATGAGTGGGGTCCGCGCTAGCTCGCCGCCTCCTCGCGATCCTGTAGGCGGAGGGCTTTCCCAAGGATAGCCAGGCGCTGCAGCGCGGTCGCATTGGCGAGGATGGCGAGGATCACGATGACGACGGTCAGGCCGTTGGCGAGCAGCCCGATTCCGAGCAGGACCACGCGCTCCTGGCGACGGAAGAGCCCGTCCCGGGCGGTAACACCGAACACCTCCCCCCGGGCGCGGGCGTAGCTCACGGCGATGCTCCCAAAGAGTGCGGCGTAGCCGAAGCCTGCCTGCACCTGCTCACCGCGGTCGGCGAAGTACCAGATGCAGGCCACGAGCAGGAGGGCCTCGCCGACACGATCGAGGACTGCATCGAGCACGGCCCCGAAGGCGGTGGCCTTCCCCGTTGCGCGCGCGACCGCGCCATCGACAAAGTCGAGCGCGCTGGAGCCGAGGAAGACGATCCCTGCGCTGAGCAGATGCTCCTGCACGATCAGCCAGGCGGCGGCCGCGGCGCCCGCGACGCCCGCGAGGCTGACCATGTTGGGGGTGACACCGAGCGCGCCCACAGAACGCCCGATGGCGTTGCTCGCGGCCGCGGGGATGCGCTGGGGGAGGAGCTGGAGGCGGCGGCGGCTCACGCCCGCGCCAGCTCCGGTTCGGGGTCGGCCGTGGGCGCTTGCGCTGCGGCGACCTGACGGCGCTCGTAGAGCAGACGCTCGTAGTAGGCGAGGACGCGGCGGGCGACGCTCTCCCAGCTGTAGCCGCTTGCCTGCGCCTGCGCCTGCGTCCCCAGGGAGGTCCGGAGCGTGGGATCGCGCTGCAGGCGCAGGACCGAGCGCGCGATCGCGGCGTCATCCTTTGGCCGGACGAGCAGGCCGTTGACCTCGTCCGTGATCACGCCCGCGAAGCCTTCGATATTGCTCGCCACGACGGGGAGGCCCGCGGCCATCGCCTCCATCAGCGCAATGCCTTGGCTCTCGTTGCCGGTCGCGGGTGAGCAGAAAGCGTGGGCGCTGTGGTGGTACCGAGGCAGCTCGGCGTAGGGCACGTTCGAGCGAAAAACCACATTCGCGCGCGGCCCGATGAGCCGTTCGTAACGCGCGAAGCTTCCGGCGCCGACCACGATCAGCCGAGTATTGGGCTCCGCATCGCGAATACGCCTGAACGCCCGGAGGACGTACTTCAGTCCCTTGCGCTTCTCCGGCCGGCCCACGAAGAGGAGGTTGAAGCAGCCGTCGTCGAATTCGGGCAGCGGCTCGCGCGCGTTCGCGAAGTGGGCGAAGTCGATGCCGTTGGGGATGAGGTTGAAGTAGCCGGGGAAGTAGCGGCTCACCAGCCGCGCGGCGGCGGGAGAGACGGCGATCTTGCCGTCGAGCTTGCGAAACCAACGGCGGGTGAGCGGCCGCGTGTACCCGTAGATGCGGTTGCCGCCCTCTTTGGCGGCGTGGAAGGTGCCCACGTTGGCGGCGTTCGAGTGCCGCAGGACCTGGTACGGGAGCAGCGGCATGAGCGGCTCGTGCAGGTGGACGATGTCGAAGTCTTGGCCGTCGAGCAGCGTTTCGATGGCGCGGCCCTTCCAGGTGAAGCTGATCCGCGCGAGCGAGCCGCTCGCGGGCACGGCCCGCGGCCGGCCCATGACGATGCATTGGCCTTCCGCGCCGCTCGGGTCGGAGGCGGGCGCGAGGATCGTGACCGTATGGCCCCAGCGCCGAAACTGCGCGGCGAGTTCGCCGATGTGGCGGTTCACACCGCTCGGCACCGACCAGTCATACGGCGAAACGAGCGCGATTCTCATCGGGCGCTCACCCACGTCCTTCGTTGCAGCATCTTACGCGGGGTGGCCGAGAACCCCCATGCCAGCCCCAACGCGGCGCGGCCGATCCCGATCTCGCGGATCGAGGGCGGACGCGAGTGCCCCTCCCGCACCGCCCCCGCCCCGATCGCGGCGCGGAGCGCGGCTGCGGTCGTCCCCTCGAACTCCGTCCAGCCCGTGCCCACCTGGACGAGGTGGTGGCCGTCGCTGCCACCGCAGACCGGGAGGTGCCAGTGCGAGGCGTTGCGCGCGGCGGCCTCGCGCGCCGTTACCCGGCCGGCGGGGCTGAAGTTCGCTTCGAGCGCGTCGAAGGCCACGCCCGCCTCCCCCCGCGCGACGACACGGTCGAGCGTGCGGCGACTGAGGGAGCGGGTGAGCCAGCTCATGGGGTGCGCGGCGATCGCGATGCCGCCCTGGTCGTGGATGTCTGCGAGCGTCGCCTCGACCGAACGGAAGATCGGTGGTGTGCGCTCGACGAAGAGCGCGAGCAGGTGGCCGTGCCGGGTGGTCACTTCCGCCCCCGGCACGATCTCCAGCCGTGATCCCCGCTTGGCCGCGAGTTCGCGCGCCTCGAGGCCACCCCGAACGTCTTCGTGATCGGTGATGGCGATGACATCGAGCGCAGTTTCTCGCTCGACATAATCAAGGACGCCCTCGATCGAAGCCATTCCATCCGAGACGCGCGTGTGGATGTGGAGATCGGCCTTACCCACAGGCGTGCACGCGCCAGTAGTCCTCGAGCACGGTCCACTGGCCGGGATCGCGGCGGAGGTGCGCGCTCAGCAGATCGGCCCAGCGCTGCGCGGCTGCGCGCACGTCTGCCTCGTGGTCGGCAGTGGCAGGCACGGCGAACGGCTCGTCGATGCGCACAGTGAGGTCGTCGGCGAAGCCGCGCGCGAGGAATAGCGGCACGACGGTCGCGCCCGTGCGGCGGGCGAGCTCCCAAGGGCCGCGCGGCAAGCGCACGAGCCGTCCCACGAGCGTCACACAGACCCCACTCCCGCCGAGATCGCGGTCGGCCAGGAGCGCCACCATCCCCTGGCCCCGCAGTTCCCGCAATGCCGTGCGCGTTCCCGCCACACCGACCTCCGCGACGCGGCCCCCGGCGGCCTCCCGCAGCCTTGTCAGATAGCGGCCTAACCCCGGCGGCTCCAGCGCTTCGACCAGCTCTACCCAGCTGCGACCGCGCTGGGCGATCGCGATCAGGGCGAGCTCCGGGTTTCCGGTGTGCGCGCTCGCGATGATCGTGGGTCGTGGCGCGAAGAGGCAGGGGATGTGCTCGGCCCCCACGACGCGCACGTGATCCCGCTCGAAGCTCGCGTGGTCTCGGTAAGGGAGGGTCGCCAGGTCGACGTAGTAGCGGGCGACGTTGCGGAAGCTCTGCAACGTCGCCTTGCGCGCGCGGTCGCGGTCGCCGTCACAGGCCGGCAGCAGATTCCGGATCGTGCGGCGGCGCGCCGTGCGGCGGAGCCGCCAGGCGAGCGCGCCCGCGAGCCAAGCGAGCGCGTAGAAGGGCTGCGGCAGGCGCCCGGCGATGGGCACCACAATCCGCATGAGCGCGAGCGTCAGCACTCCCTTGAGGTTCCGGGTTCGGCTCGTGGTCGCCAAAACTCGCGGAACATATACCACTGGTCCGGATACGCGCGGACGAACGCCTCGTTGGCGCTCATGATCGCCTGCGTCAGCGCCTGCACATCCCGCTCGCGCTCGCCAGTCGGTTCGAAGGGGAGTTGGAAGTCGGCGACGACATCCACCCGGCCCGGCGCCACGCGCGGAAACGCGACGGCGCCCGCGGCCGCGCCAGTCCGCAGCGCGAGCCGCGCCGGCCCGGCCGGCACCTCCACCTCTTCGCCGAAGAAGCGCACACGCACGCCCCCCTCCGCGAGGGGGCGGTCGATCAGGATCGCCCCGAGCTCGTTCTGGCGAAGCGCTCGCACCAAGGCGGAGGCGGCGCGCTCCATCTTCACCAGGCGCACCCCGAGCGTCTCCCGGTCAGCGACGATCATTGCGTCGAGGCGCGCGTCTGCGAAGGACTCGCCCACAGCCGTCACGGGGTAGCCGCGCGCGGCCGCGGCCGCGGCGCCCACGTCCCAGTTGCCGAAGTGGAGGGATACGGCGATCGCGCCCTGGCCTTTGGCCAGGGCCGCGTCGAGGCTCACGAGGCCCGCGGTGTCGACGACGGCTTCGCGTCGCTCTGCGGGCGAGCGCCGCGGGGCGGCGGCGAACTCGACCAGGTAGCGGCAGTAGTTCCCGAGCGAGCGCCGCGCCACCCGCCGGCGTTGGGCCGGGGAGCTCGCAGGGAGGACGCGCTGGTAGTTGCGCAACATCGCCCGCCGGCCCCGCGGCCAGAGATAGAACGCCCCCGCCCCGGCGATCCCCGCAATTTCCGAGAGCAGGGGCAGGGGCAGCAGCCGCGTAAGCGCCACGAGCGTTCGCCAGGCCGCGTACTGGAGCGTGCCGGCCCCCTTCGGGCGCCCGCTAGTTCTCGGCGAGGAACGCCTCGACCATGTCGCGCGCCTCGTCGTCGTGATACTGCACCGGCGGGGACTTCATGAAGTAGCTGCTTGGGGCGAGCAGCGGGCCCTTGAGGCCCCGGTCGAGCCCGAGCTTGGCGCAGCGGATCGCGTCGATCACGACGCCGGCGCTGTTGGGGCTGTCCCAGACCTCGAGCTTGAGCTCGAGGTTGAGGGGCACGTTGCCGAAGGTGGTGCCCTCCATGCGGATGTGGCACCACTTGCGGTCGTCGAGCCAGGGAACGTAATCACTGGGGCCGACATGGACGTCGTCGGCTTTCATCTCGTAGTCGATCTGGCTCGTCACGGCCGAGGTCTTCGAGATCTTTTTCGACTCCAGGCGCGAGCGCTCGAGCATGTTGAGGAAGTCGGTGTTGCCGCCGAAGTTGAGCTGATAGGTGCGGTCGAGATGGACGCCGCGATCGGCGAAGAGGCGTGCGAGGGTGCGGTGCACGATCGTCGCGCCCACCTGACTCTTGATGTCGTCTCCCACGATCGGGAGGCCGGCTTCTTCGAAGCGGCGCGGCCAGTAGCCGTTCTCGTCCCGGGCGATGAAGACCGGGATGCAGTTGATGAAGGCGCAGCCCGCGGCTAAGGCCTGCTCGACGTACCACTTCGTCGCTTCTTCGGAGCCGACCGGGAGGTAGTTGATGACGACGTCGACCTCGTTTTCGCGCAACAGCTTGGCGATGTCAGCCGTGGCGCCCGGCGCCTTCTCGATCACGCCGCTGAGGTACTGCCCGAGGCCGTCGTGGGTCATGCCGCGCTCGACCGTCACCCCTTGGTGGGGGACCTCGGAGAAGCGGAACGTGTTGTTCTGGCCTGCGAACACGGCCTCAGAGAGATCCTTGCCGACCTTCTCGTTATCGATATCGATCGCGACGGCAACGTTGATGTCGTTGATGTGATAGCCCCCGGCGACCGGGTGCATGATGCCCGGCACGTCGTCGCCCGCTTCGATGTGTTTGTAGAACTCCAAGCCCTGCACGAGCGAGGAGGCGCAGTTCCCTACGCCAATCACGGCCACGTTGATACTCAAGGTGTTCGACTCCAGACCAATCGATGTTCAGTGAGCGCGAGAAACGAGCCCAACGGCCGCGTTCTCGGGCCAGTGAGGCCAGTACGCAGTCCTACAATCTACCACGGTTGGCCAGCGCCGATCGAGCGGTTCCGACCCGGCGAGCAGCCCGCTCAGCCCGTCCTACAATGGACGTAGCCCCCGTAGCTCAGCGGACAGAGCGGGCGTCTTCTAAACGCTAGGTCGCAGGTTCGACCCCTGCCGGGGGCAAACGCCGCCCTCGGGGCCCTCGCCCCGGCCGCCCCGCCCTCACGGCTCTAGAATTGGGGCCATTGCGCAGCGAGGTTCGGACCAGCCATGGCCTCTCGCTTCTTCGCTGGCTGCTGGGAGAACCTCTCCCAACGTTTCGAGTCCAAGGAGATCCGGGCAGCCCGGGCCGCGCTCGTGGGCGACCTCACCGGGGACGTGCTCGAAGTCGGTGCGGGCGCGGGCGCGAACTTCCCCTTCTACGGGGCGGGCGCGCGCGTAACCGCGACCGACTACAGCCCCCACATGCTCGAGCGCGCGCAGCGCGCGGCCGTCGGCCACGACGCCATCGTGGCTGTGGAGTTCGCCGACGCCCAGAAGCTGGCGTTCCCAGATGACCATTTCGACCACGCCGTCGCCACGCTCGTCTTCTGTAGCGTGCCAGACGCGGAGGCGGGTCTGCGCGAGATCCTGCGCGTGACGAAGCCGGGGGGCGCTGTTCGCCTGCTCGAACACACCCGCGCCGATGGCACGACCGGCCGGCGGGTGCAGAACCTGCTCACGCCCGCCTGGCGCCGCCTCTTCGACGGCTGCCACCTGAACCGCGAGACGGTGGCTGTGGTCGCGACCTCGGGCCTCACGCTCGAAGACGTCGAAGGACTCTCCGCAATGCGCTCGCTCCTGAACATGCACGCGATCCGGGCGCGTGTGCCCGGCGGCTAACCCGCGCCTTGCGGCCCGCGTCCCGCGGCGCCAGGATCGCGGCGGAGGCGATCCATGCGTGTCTCCCCGAGCGTCCGGGCTGTGCAGGTGCCGGACGAGAACCCGATGCACCCCCAATCCACGAACATCTACCTCGTCGGGGACGATCAGGTGCTCACGATCGACTCGGGCGAAGCGCTCGACCGCTATCGCTGGATGCTCCGCGGCTATCTCGCCGCGACCGAGAAGGCCGAGATCGCGATCGCCGCGATCACGCATCACCACTCCGACCACTCCGGCAACCTGAAGTGGGCGCGCGACATCTTCGACGCCGAGGTGGCCATCCCCACGAACGGCCGGCGCCTGCTCAAGGGCCGTCTGCCCGCGCGCGGCGTGCGCAAGCTCGCGGACGAGGAGGTCGTGGAGCTCAACGGCGGCGTGAGGCTCCGAATCCTGGCCACCCCCGGACATTCCGTCGACTCCATCTGCTACTACCTCGAAGACGAAGGCGTGCTCTTCACGGGCGACACGATGCTCGGTTCCAGCACGACCACGGTGGGCGACCTCGCGGCCTACCGCGCCACCCTCAAGCGCCTCGTCGCGCTCCCGAATCTCAAGGTCATCTGCCCCGGCCACGGCCCCCTGGTCGAGGACCCGCGCGAGCGGCTGCAGGCCTACATCGACCACCGCAATGCGCGCGAAACGCAGATCATCGCCGCCCTCGACGAAGGCGAGGCGAAGTCGAGCTGGGAGATCATGCTCGAGCTGTATCCTGACATCGACGCGCGCTTGCGCCGCGCAGCGGATGGCAACGTGCGCGCTCATCTGCGTCAGCTCGAAGAGGACGGCCGCGTGCGCGCCTATCCGGGGAAACCCCGCCGCGCGCGCGCTGCCAAGACGGAGCGCCAGGCCGCACGCGAGCACGAGCACGAGCGCGTGATCACGCGCGCGCAGCGCCTTCAGGGCGCGACCCGAAGGGCGCAACTCCGCGCCCAGGAGAACCCGCCCGGCGAGGAGTGGATCGAGCCGCCGCGCTACGCAGCGCGCTGAGCGCGCAGTCGGCGCGCAGTCGGCAGGGGCGCGAGGAAACTTCGACCGTCCAGCCGCCGTCCGCGGCGACGTCCCCGAAGCAGGTTCCCGACAACTCGACCGCGACACTCGTCGCGCACGCCCCTGCTTGCTCGACGAACGGCCGCGGTTGGCTCCGCTGGAGCGGCCGCCTGCTCGGTGCCGGCAGAAGCGGGCGGCTCGGTTGCGGCGCCTGCCGGCTCCTCGCTGCCACCGCAGGCCACCACCGCGCATGGAACCGGCGACGCCCGACGCGTTAAGATCGGCGCAAGCCGCCCCGAAGGGCGGCTTCATTGGCAGGCTATGGTTGAGACACACCTCGTTCACCGCAAGCTCGACATCAGCGTGCAGCCGGTGCCCAAGCAGAAGGCTGAAGATCGCGTCCGCAACTGGGACGAGACCTACCTCGGCTTCGACCTGAATTCGGCCAAGATCGAAGCCGAGCGCTGCATCCAGTGTCCTTCGGCTCCCTGTCAGGAGGCCTGCCCGGTCAGCAACGACATCCCCGGTGCCTTCGCCCTCGTCGAGGAGGGCGATATCATCGGTGCGGCGGACAAGTTTCGCGAGACCAGCAACCTGCCCGAGATGTGCGGCCGCCTCTGCCCCCAGGAGAGCCTCTGCGAGGGTGCCTGCGTCGTGGGCTTTGCGATCCGGCCCGATGGGCGAGCCGAGCCGGCGGTCACGATCGGGAAGCTCGAGGCGTTCGTCACGGACTATCAGCGCAGCGAGGTAGGCGGCTACCCGTTGCCGAAGTACCCGCCCAAGCCTTCGGGGCGCAAAGTCGCCGTCATCGGCGCTGGTCCCGCCGGTCTTGCCGTCGCCGAGGACTTGGCGCTCAAGGGCCACGGCAGCACCGTCTTCGAGTTCTGGCCCGAAGCCGGGGGCGTCCTCGTCTACGGCATCCCGAACTTCAAGATGCGCAAACAAATCGTCGATGACTACATCGCCTACCTGGAAAAACTGGGCGTGGAGTTCCGCTGCAACACCTATGTGGGCAAGGACATCACGGTCGACGAGATGCTGGACACGGGCTACGACGCGGTCTTCCTCGGCACTGGCGCCGGTGTTGGCAACGAGCTTGGGATCGAGGGCGAAGACCTCGAAGGGGTCCACCGCGCGACCGACTATCTCGTGCGCGGCAACCTCACCGGCGATCAATTGCCGAAGCATCTGCGCGAGCCCCTTGCGCTCCCGCACAAGGTCGCCGTCATCGGTGGCGGGGACACTTCGATGGACTGCGTGCGGACCGCCGTGCGCCTGGGCGCCGAGTCGGTCACCTGCGTCTACCGCCGGACCGAGGCGGAGATGCTCGGGCGCGGCGAGGAGCGCACCAATGCGCGCGAGGAAGGCGTGAAGTTCGAGATGCTCACGGCGCCCCTCCGGATTCTCGGGGACGAGGACGGCAAGGCGACGGGCGTCGAGTGCATTCAGATGGAACTGGGCGAGCCGGACGACTCCGGCAGACGGCGCCCGGTCCCGATCAAGGGCAGCGAGTTCGTGATCGAAGCGGACACGATCCCGATCGCGATCGGCTACGGTGCCGACCCCGTCGTTCCTGAGACGACGAGCGGCCTGCGCGCCCGCGGCAACGCCCTGATCGAGATCGACGAGCAGGGCCGCACGTCCCGTCGTGGCATCTTCGCGGGGGGCGATAACGTCAACGGCGCCGATCTCGTCGTCACCGCCCTCGCCGATGGCCGGCGCGCCGCTGAAGCGATCGCCGAGTACATCGAATCGCTCTAGGGCCCGGCGCCCAGGTTTTACGGTCGTTTTACAGTCAGCCCCTACGCAGCCCTGCTTTCGGACCCGTTAGTCACCATGAGAGTGCGTGTAATCATGAGCAGACCGCAGATCGGGATTCAGCTCCTCTTCCCTTCGCTGGGCACCGCGAAGGAGTTCGGCTCCGTGGAACCGCCTGCGCTGATTCACGCCCTGCGCCCCCTCACGGTCCTCCTCTGGCTCGTGGTCTTCGCCATCCAGGGCTACGCGATTGTCGTAGGCGGCGGGACTTTCAGCTGGGTCGCGCTCGTGCTCTCCACGGTCCTCTTCGTCGGCGTGCAGGGGCAGGCCTGGTACGAGGAGTCCGAGCAGGGGCGCCGCTTTCATCGCTCCCTCGAACGACTGCGCGGCCAGATCTACGAAGACGCGGCGACGGGCCTGCCGAACAGCCGCCATTTCGTGTTCCAGTTGCGCCGCCAGATGATGCGATCCGTGCGCAACGGCGCTGGGTTCTCGCTCGTGCTCCTTTCGATCGACCATTCCGACGACCATTCCGACGACCATTCCGACGAGGATGGGGCTCCGAGTGAGGAGGCCCTGCGCACAACGGCGAAGTCGCTGCGCCACGCGATGAGCGAGGGCGACTTCGTCGCCAGGCTGCAGGGCCCCACCTTCGGTGCGCTCGTGCTCGATGACCCGGACCGTAGTGCGACGGTGAAGGCGCGCGAGATCGAAGAGCTCGTCGCGGAGAACCTGGGCGAAGCTCCGCGTTGCTCGATTAGTGGCTACGAAGGCGAACTGGAGGTGCGCGATTTCCTCGGCCGTGCCCAGCGCAATCTCCATGCCAGCCGCCGGGAAGGCTACCCCGTGGTCGAAGAGGCGCTTACCGCCTAGCTTCGCTCGGCCCGGGTCCGAGGGCGCGCTGTCGCTGGTGGAGGGGTGGCACCACCGGGGCCCGCAGCTGCGGGGGTTTCGTGCATCTCGAAAAATGGAGCGGGCGAAGGGAATCGAACCCTCGTCTCAACCTTGGGAAGGTCGCATTCTGCCATTGAACCACGCCCGCCGGCGGCGCCGAGATCCTATCATTGCCGGACCTTCCGCCGAGAGGTCCGCTCGTGCCCATCCCGAAGGAACTCGCCCTCACGCCAGCGGAGCTCGACGAGATCATGGGCACGTCCAAGACGATGCGAATCGCGACGCAGGGCCCGGGCGATCGCATCAACCTCACCCCGCTCTGGTTCGGCTGGGCGGGGGGTCGCGTGTATACCTTCTGCCGTGCGCAGAAGGTGGTGAATCTGCGCCGCAACCCCAACGCCACCGTCGTCGTCGACCAGAGCGAGGTCTACGCCGAGCTCCAAGGGGCGATGCTCCAGGGGCGCGCGATCGTCCTCGAGGATGAGGCGGCGGAGGGCGCCGATCCGCACCTCGAGGAGGCGCGCCTGCAGATGGGGGCGAAGTACTCGGCCGCTGGAGCGAGCGGCGACGAGCCCCCGCGGAACGCATCGACCGCGCGTGGCCGCACCGGTCGCTGGGTCGTGCTCGAGCCGAGCCGCGTGGTGAGCTGGGATAACACCAAGCTGAGCCGCGCTTAGCGCCTCGCGCTAGAGGTGAGCCGCCAGCCATTCCTCCGCGGCGCCAGCGACCTCGGGGCCGACGGCGAAGTGCCCGCCCGGCAGCGTCACGAGGTCTTTCTCACCGGGCAGTCCGGCGAAGAGCGCCGCAGTCGCCTCGCCGGAGATGAGTTCGTCCTGAGCCTTGGCGATGACCCGCACCGCGACATCGCCGAGCGCTGCAAGGTGGCTGCCCGCGCCCTCGGCGGGACCGCTCAAGGCGCCCGTTCCTACGGCTGCGAAGACGGCAGCGCGGAAGCGGCCGTCGCTTGCGACCGCGGGCACGCCCAACATCGCGCCGAGCGAGTAGCCGTAGTACCCGAGCCCTGTCGTCGCGAGCGGATAGCGGGCCGTGATCTCGTCGAGAACGGCGCTGACCTCGGCCGCGAACTGCGTGGCGAGGGCGCCTGCGGCCTCGGGGTCGCGAAGCGCGCTCAGGGGGTCGGCGCTCGCGCGCTCGCCGTGGCCGGGTGCATCCAGGCCGAGGCAGGCCCAGCCGTGCGCCGCGGCCCAGGCGCGCGCCGGTTCCGCCACGATCGGATCGTCCTTGCTGCTCATCCCGGGATGCTGGATCAGAACGAGCGGGACGGGCCCCGAGGCCCCGCCCGGCAGCCAGAGGCGGCCCGGCACGGTCTCGCCGGAGACCGCGAGCGTGAAACGCACCTCAACGAGGCCGCCGCGCTCCGCCTCGCTGGCTTCGAAGGCTTCCGGCACCAGCAGGAGCCTACGCTCCGGCTTCGCCCCCGGCGGCGGTGCCCATCCGCCCCCAGAGGAGGATCCGCTTGAATGTGAGCCGGTAGGGGCGCTCATCGGGGAGTTCCGCCAGCAGCCGCTCGCGATAGTCCGCGAGGTAGTCCGCGTATTCCTCCGCGCTCATGCGCACGCGGTAGTCCGTGAGGAGCGAGCCCTTCACCCACTCGACCACCTCCTCAGGGGCGGCGAGCCGGTGCAGGTACACCTGCAGACGCACGTGCTGCTCGGCGAAGCCGAGCCGCGCGAGGAGCGCCGCGTACCACTCCGGATCCTGGACCGAGTCCTCGCGGACGTACCCCTTCAGCGCGCGGGCGTGGCGCGGCGCCCGTGCGACCGCATGGGCGACCTTGTGCGAGGGGTGGTCGTGGTTTGCGGGCACCTGCACGGCCAGCTGGCCAGCGGGAGCCAGGGTTCTTGCCAATCGCGCAAACAGCGACGCGTGGTCCGGTAGCCATTGCAGGGCGGCGTTCGAGAACACGAGGTTCAGACCCTCGCCGGAGAACTCGCCGATCTCGCCGCGTTCGAAGCGCAGGCCGGTACCGGCGTACTGGGCGCTTTCGGCGAGCATCGCCTGCGAGCGATCGACGCCGAGCGTCTCGGCTGCGGCGCTGCGCTCGTGTACGTGTCCCGTCAGCTCGCCGGTGCCACAGCCGAGGTCGACCGCGCGTCCGCCCGGGGTCGGTTGGACAAGGTCGAGCAGGTCGAAGAACGGCTGCTGCCGCTCGGCGCGGAAGCGGGCGTACTGCGCGGGGTCCCAGTCGCCACTCATGCCCGCAGCGCTACTTGATCACGCCGCCGGCGCGGAGCTCGGCGATGTCGTCCGGCTCCATCCCCAGCCACGCCCGGAGCACGTCCTCGGTATCCCCGCCGTGTTCAGGCATCGGCTCACCGACGACGGTGGGCGTAGCGGAGAGCCGCAGAGGCGAGTTCGGTAGGGTGAGGCTGCCCTCCTTCCCGTAGGGCAGGGGTACCTCCACGAGCATTTCGCGGGCGGCGACGTGTGCGTCTCCGAACAGGTCGTCGATCGTGTTCACCTTGCCGAGCGAGCAGCAATTCGAGGGCTCGAGCAGGGCGAACCAGTCCTCGGTCGTACGGCTGCCGAGCGCCTCTGCGAGCGCGACCTCGAGCGCGCCGGCGTTCTCGAGGCGCGCGCGGTTCGAGCTGAAGCGCTCGTCCTGGCCCAGGGCGTCCTGCTCGATCAGCGAGCAGAAGAGCTGCCAGTCCTTCACGTTCGCGATCACGAGGAAGCCGTCCGCCGTCGGGAAGGGCCCGAACGGCGCGAGCAGGGCGTGGCGGCTGCCCTGGCGCGTGGGCTGCTCGCCGGAGGCCGAGCGCCGCACGATCGCGTTTTCGCAAAGGGCCATCTGCGCCTCCATCAGGGCGACATCGAGCAGCTGCCCCTCGCCGGTCGTGTCGCGTGCGCGCAGGGCGGCGACGATGCCGAGGGCGAAGTAGAGCCCGCCCACCAGGTCGCCGATACTCACGCCCACACGCAGCGGGGGACCATCGCGCTCGCCGTTGAGCGCCATGGTCCCGCCCATCGCCTGCGCGACCGCGTCTACAGCCGCCAGCTGGCTGTAGGGGCCAGTTTGCCCGAAGCCGCTGAGGGCGCCGTAGACGAGCCGCGGGTACTCCTCGTGCAACGCCTCATAGCCGAGGCCGAGGCGGTCCATCGTGCCGGGCCGGAAATTCTCCGTAAGCACGTCCGCGGCCCCCGCGAGGCGCCGGGCGAGCGCTTTGCCGTCTGCGTTCTTGAGGTCGATGCAGATGCCCTTCTTCCCGCGGTTGGGACTGAGGAAGAACGTCGAGATCCCCTCGTAGTAGGGCCCGAAGCCGCGCTGCTTTTCGCTGATGTCCGGGTATTCGACTTTGACCACCTCCGCGCCGAGGTCGGCCAGCTGCATCGTGCCGAACGGCCCCGCCAGCGCCCAGGTAAAGTCGAGCACGCGCACGCCTTCGAGCGGTCCCCGCATGGCTAACGCGTCCTGCTGCAGCGTGCGGGCGAGCGGCTCGCTTGGCGATCGGTCCCGAGGGCCATACGGCGAGCGTACAGCGGGCCCGGCCGGCGTTGAAGCGCGCGCCGCGCTTCCGGCGGAGCCGGGTGAGGGGCTACGCTCCCCCGAACGCCCCACGGCAGGCCCGATGCTGACACTCGACGACCTCCCCAGGCTCGACCTCGTTGCCGTTCCGGCGGTGGACCGCGCCGGCATGGCCGAAGTCGACCGCCTGATGATCGAGGAGTTTGGCGTCCTCCTCATCCAGATGATGGAGAACGCGGGGCTGCAGCTCGCGGACCTCGTGCGGCGTTACGGCGTCGCCACCCCGGAGCGCCCCGCCCTCGTGCTCTGCGGCCGCGGGAACAACGGCGGCGGGGGGCTCGCCGCCGCCCGCCGCCCGCCGCCCGCCGCCTGCACGCGTGGGGGGTGCCCACACGCGTCGTGATAGCCGCCGCGCCCGGGGACTTCGCGGGCGTGCCTGCGACCCAGCTCGCCGCCGTGCGCGCGCTGGGCGTTCCCCTCTCCCAGGCCGTGAGCGTCCTGCCCGAGCACGGCATCTTGGTCGACGCCCTCATCGGCTACGGCCTGCGTGGTCCCCTTCAGGGGGCCACGCAGGAGCTGATCACGACCGCCTCCGGCTCGCCCGCTCCCGTGGTCAGCCTCGATGTCCCCTCCGGCCTCGACGTTGACTCCGGCGCCGCCCTCGGGCCCGCGCTCGTCGCGGACGCCACGATGACGCTCGCCTTGCCGAAGGATGGGCTGCTCCGCCCCGGGGCCGAGCGCCTCGTCGGCACCCTCTATCTCGCCGACATCGGGGTGCCGGGCGAGGTCTACGCGCGCCTCGGCCTGGCGCCACCCCCACTCTTCCGCGAAGGGCCGCTCGTTCGGCTCGTGCGCAGCGCTTGACGCCTCTCCCCGAGCGACCGAGGGTGGCGGCGATGATCGCGTACGACGAACGCACCACTCTCGTCGTCGTGGACGTGCAGAACGACTTTGCCGATCCCGCGGGGAGCCTGGCCGTGGCCGGGGCAAACGAGATCCTGCCGGTCTTGAACGAGGCGATTGCGGCGGCCAGGGACGGCGGCACCCTCGTCGTCTACACCCAGGACTGGCATCCGCCGGATACGCCCCACTTCGAGAAGGACGGCGGCATCTGGCCGGTCCACTGCGTGCGGGATTCCTGGGGGGCGGCGCTGCACGCCGAGCTCGCGGTCGCGGGCGAGGTGGTGCGCAAAGGGACTGACGGCGAGGACGGCTACTCCGGCTTCAGCGTCCGCGACGCGACCAGCGGCGAAACGCGCGAGACATCGCTCGCGGCTCTGCTCCGCGATCACGGCATCCAGACGGTGGTCGTGGCGGGTCTCGCGACGGACTACTGCGTGCGTGAGACCGCCCTGGACTCCATCCGGCTCGGCTTCGTCACCTACGTGCTGACGGAGGCCGTACGCGCGGTCGATCTCGAGCCCGGCGACGGCGAGCGGGCGCTGGCGGCGATGCGCGCCGCCGGCGTGCGCTCGGCCTGAGCGAATGGCCTTTCCTGAACCCGCTGTGCCGGCACCGGTCACCGCCATCGAAGGGCGTATGCAGCGCTGGCTGGAACACGAGCGTGGCATCCCCGAGCGGCGACGCCTCGCTCACGCCGACCACGCGCGCCTGCTCGTCTCGCGGTTCGAGACCGGCTTCGCGGCGAAGGTGGGCGAGGTCCTGATGCGCGTCGGTCTGCTCGACGATGGCGAAGACCTCATCGTGGCGGCGTACGACACGCGGGCGGGACTCGAACCTGGCTCGCTCCGGGTCGACGTCTGGTGCGCTGCCACCAGCGAAGTGGCACGAGACCGAGCGCAGGCGCTCGGTCTCGGCGAGGAGGACGCGGACCTGCTCGTCGCCGGCATCGAGTCCGTCGCGGCCGTCCTGAACGCGGTCCTCTGGAGTGGTCCTCTCGCGGGCGAGGCCTACGTTCCCGAGGGGAGCGAGGGCGACGCCTACCGAGAGGCGCTGATTGGCGCGGACCCCGCTTCCGGCCTCTTCACGAGGCAGTACGGGACCTTCGAGGGCCGCGCCGTCGTGAGCCACTGCCCGGGGGCGCCCTATGCGCGGGTCCTGCTCGCCGCGGCCTGGAGGGCCTGCACGGGCACCGCGCCGCCCGCCTAAACGGGCGCCAACGCCCGGATCGTCTCGAGCACCGCCGCCTGCTCGTTGGGCACGCCTGCGGCAGCGATGGGATAGAGCAGTGCCTCGTCCAAGCCGGCGGCCACAAGGCCTTCGGCCTGCGCGCGGCACTCGTCGGCGCTGCGCCCAACCACGGCGTGCGCGCGTACGAATGCCTCGGAGATCCCCGCGATCGCCTGCTCCCGTTCGCGCGCGCCCCAGCGCGCGACGAAGGCCTCGCAGTCGTCCCCATACCCGTCCGCGGTAAAGACGCGCTGGTAGACCGGCGCCATGAAGTAGGCCAGGAGCTCGTCCTTGATCGGCGCCGAAGCGGCTTCGTACGAGTCGTCGATGACCGTTCGCAGGAAGGCGAGGATGCGCACGTCCGCGCGAGCGCGGCCGGAGCGTGCGATGCCGCGCTCGATCGCCGCCACCGAGCGCGCGATCGTGGTCACGGTGGGGTAGTTGAGGATGACGCCATCGGCGATCTCGCCCGCGAGCTCGAGCATGCGCTCGCCGAGAGCGCCGATGTAGACGGGGATCGAGGGCGCCGCCGCGGGCAGGGCGGGGGCGCGGGTCTGATACAGCCCCTCGTGGCGGAGGCGTTCCCCTCCCGTCATCCCCCGGAAGAGCTCGATGTACTCCCGCATGCGGGCCAGCGGGCGGTCCCAGGGGAGGCCGTGCCAGGTCGTGACGATCGCGGGGGTGCTCACGCCGAAGCCGGCGATCGTGCGTCCGCCGCTCAGGTCCTGGAGCGACCAGAACGACATCGCTGCCAGGTAGGGATCGCGCAGGCCGATGGGGACGATGCCCGTGCCGATGCGGATGCGTTCGGTTCCCGCGGCTGCCGCCGTGAGGACGGTGATTGCGTCCGGCTCCTGCACCTCCGTGACGAACGCACTGCCGAAGCCGAGGCGCTCCGCCGCCTGCGCCTGCTCGACGTGGTCGCGCACGTGATCGCCGTCCATGACGATCCCCGAATAGGTCATTTTGAGGCCCTCCCCTGTTTCCCCGACTGTGTGTTGGAGACCTCGTGCGGGGAAGCTGGGCCAGCTCGTCGCCTCAGGCGCGGCGTGATCGCGGCTTGATGATCCGCCGCCGCACGAGGAAGCGCGAGAAGATCCTCGAAATCGAGAGCCCCAGCATGCCCGCGACCACGACGAAAATGACTGTTGTCGGCAGGCCACCGTTCGAGGCAAAGAGGCCGAGGTAGAGCCCCAGAAACAGCCCCAGAGAGAGGGCGAAGAACACGGGAAGCGTGCGCCACTGCCACTCCGGGAAGGGGGAAGCGGCCGCTTGTGCCTGGCTTTCGCTGGCTCCCTCCCCGCCGCCGCCGCGGGAGCGCCGTCGCCGTCGCCTTGCCGGGCTCATCGCGGCGCCCGCTTGAGCGCGTCGACCGCGGCGCGGTCGAAGAGCAGCGTGCCGCTGCTCGTGCGGCGGTGCTCGATCTCCCCACGCGCCGCTACCTGGGCGAGGTGCGCTTCGTCGATGCCGGCGATGCGAGCGGCCTCACCGAGGTCGAGCACTTCGTCCAGCTGGGTGCCCGCGGGCGGGGATTCGTCGAGGCAGCGGTTGCAAAGGAACTCGAGCGCGAGATGCTCCTCGCTGATCGAGACGATGCCGCAGTCGCGCCCGGGCAGATCCTCACGCTGGTTCAGGTGGAAGAGCCGCCCGCAGCCGTTGCAATAGGACTCGGTGTGGCCTTCACGGCGTCGTTGCATACGGAACACGTGTCCGGGGATTGCGTTTCAGTCATAGAGGGCGGCACTGCCTGAGGATAGCCCGTTTCTTGACAGACGGGAACGCCGCTCGATATGATCATGAAACCTTATCAATTCTTTACTGGTGGTGGACATCGCCTTGGGCAAGGCACGTTTGTGATGGCCCTCTCGCCCCCTATGGGAGGCGATTTGGTGGAGCGTCTGGGGGTCAAACCCTTGCCAGACGACCTCCTCGGCGAAGCCCTCACCCACGCCTCCTATCCGAACGAGAGCGACACGGGTGCGACCCCCAACGAGCGCTTGGAGTTCCTCGGCGATGCCGTCCTCGGAATGGTGATTGCGAACACCCTCTTCAGCGCCTTTCCCGAGGCCGAAGAAGGGGAATTGACGCGGATGCGGGCCGAGATCGTGCGTGGCACGGCCCTCGCCGAGGCGGCGCGGCGGCTTGATCTCGGCAGCTACCTGGTTCTGGGGCGAGGCGAGGAGGCGGCGGGGGGTCGCGCGCGCGAACGGAACCTCGCGGGCGCCTTCGAGGCCATCCTGGGCGCGGTCTACCGGGCGCAGGGGCTGCGCGCCACGCGACCGCTCGTGCTCCGCCTGCTCAAGCCCGAACTCGACCGTGTTCGTACCCGCGGGGCCGCGATCGATCCCAAATCGGCGCTCCAGCACCTGGTCCAAGCGCGCTGGCACCAACCGCCCGAGTATGTGACGGTGGCAGAGGAGGCGGGGGGGAACGGACGCCGTTTCGACGTGGAAGTCCGGGTTGGCGGTAACGCGGTCGGGCGCGGGAGCGGCGCGAGCAAGCGCGCTGCCCAGCGTGAGGCCGCCCAGCAGGCGCACACGGCGCTCATGGCCGACGCGGCGGCGGAGGCGTAGCCGATGTACGTCAAGCGCCTCACGATGCACGGCTTCAAGAGCTTTGCGCAGGAGACTGCGTTCGAGTTCGGCCCCGGCGTAACCGCCATCGTCGGGCCCAACGGTTCCGGCAAGAGCAACGTCGCCGACGCCGTCCGCTGGGTCTTGGGCGAGCAGGGCCTGCGTCTCCTGCGGGCGCGCAAGCAGGAGGACGTGATCTTCTCCGGCGGTGGCGAACGCGCCCCCCTCGGCATGGCGGAGGTCACCCTCACCCTCGATAACAGTGACCACTGGCTCCCCCTCGACTTCGCCGAGGTCGAGATCGGCCGGCGCGCCTACCGCGATGGCGACAGCGAATACCTCGTGAACGGCTCGCGCGTGCGCTTGCGCGACCTCGTCGATCTCCTGCAGAAAGCGAACGTCGGCCAGAACAGCTACGCGATCATGGGTCAGGGCATGGTCGACGAGGTGCTCAGCCTCTCGCCCCAGGATCGCCGCTCGCTGATCGACGAGGCGGCGGACGTGAAGCGCTTCCGCGCGAAAATCGCGGACGCCCACAACCGCCTCGCGGACACGCGCGAAAACGTGGCGAAGGTTCAGCTGATCATCGCTGAGCTGGAGCCCCGCCTGCGTCAACTGCGGCGCCAGTCGGACCGTGCGAGCGAGCATCGCGAGCTCTCGGGGCGCCTCGCCGGCCTGCTGCGCGACTACTACGGCAACCGCTGGAGCGAGGCCCAGAATGCGATCGTGCGGCTCGGCGCCGAGCTCGATCAGCGCAAGGCCGGGGACGGAGCAGCGGCGGCGCGCGTAACCCAGGTGCGGGAGCAGCTGCAAGCGCTCAACGACGAGATCGTGAAGCGGCGCGAGGCCGTCGCCCGGCGCGACAATCGGCAGGGCGACTTCGACAACCGCACGCGCGACCTCGAGCATGCGATCGCGCTCGATCGCGAGCGCCACGCGATGACGAGCGCGCGCCATGAGGAGGCCCGCCACGAGGTCGAAGCCCTCGAAGGAGAGAAGGCGACGCTTGCGACCGCCGACCTCGAAGAGGGCCGGCGCGCGCTGGACATCACCGACGAGGTCGAAGCCGCGCGGACCACGCTCGACGTCACTCGCAGCGCCCTCGACCTCGCCCAGCGCGAGGACGCGAGCCTGCGCGGACGTGCGGAGGAGCTGCGCAGCGGCATCGCTGCGATCGACGAACGCGCGGACGAGTCCGCGGGCGACGCCGAAAGCGCCAGCCGCGCCCAGCTCGAGGCCGACCACGAGCTCGAACAGCTCGAAGCGCGTCGCAAGCAGCTCCTCGTCGAGCTCATCGGTTACGGCCGCCGCTTCGCCGAGCTGCGGGCGCGCTCGGTCGATGGTGAAACGCGCCTCGACGAAGCGCGGAAAACCGCGGAGGAAGCACGCACGCGTCTCGCGCGTGTGCAGGAGGAGCTGCGCGAGCAGGAGCGTGCCGGGCACGATGATCTGCGTAAGTTGGACCACCTCGAGGGCCGCTTCGAGGCGCTGAGGCGTGTCCAGGCTGAGAGCGAGGGCGTTGCCATGGGCACCCGCAACGTCCTCGTCATGGGCCAGGTCCTGATCGAGGGCGTAGAGCCGGGCACTCTCGGTGAGGCGCCCGAGATCAGCGGCGTGGTCGGTCTCCTCTCGCGCCAGCTGAAGGTGCCGTCGGGGCTCGAAGCCGCCATCAACGCAGCCCTGGAGCAGCGACTCCACGCGGTCGTGGTGGAGAGCGAAGAGCAGGCCTTCCGCGCCATCGAGCTGCTCCGTAAGGGCACCCGTGGCCGGGCCCAGTTCCTGCCGCTCGATACGGTGCGGCATGTCTATCCGCTCAACTTGCAGAAGGAGCGTGGCGTCGTCGGCGTTGCTTCCAAGCTCGTGAAGTGCGAGAACCGTTTCCGCGACCTCGTCGATACCCTCCTCGGCCGCGTCATCGTCGTCGAGGACCGCGCCGCGGGGCAGCGCATGCTCAGCCGTGGGCTCGGCTCGGTGGTCACCGCCGACGGGATCTTCCTGGAGCCCTCCGGCGTGATCACCGGCGGCGCTGCCGCCGAGACCGAGAGCGCCTTCACCCGCCAGCGGGAACTGGACGAGATTCCCGCGCAGATCGAAGAGCTCCAGGGCCTCGCGGGGGTGAACGCGACGCAGATGGAGAGCGCTCGCCAGACCGTCGAGAGCCTCTCCCGGGTCGTTGGCGAGAGCGAGGGCGTCTACGACGCCGTGCGACGCGAGCGCGATACCGCTCGCGCCGACCACGATCGCGAACGGGACCGCCTCCACCGTCTGCGGCGCGACATGACGGCCCTCCTCGGCCGCCGCCGCGAGCTCACCCGCGAAGACGTGCGCGGCGAGCTTGCCGGCGATCAGGCGCGCGAGCTCGCCAACCGTCTCGTCCTCCGGCGGGGGGAGCTGAGCGAGCAGCTGGACGCCCTCGCCGAGGGCCTCACCGCGGCCTCGGCAAGATCCGAAGCGGCGATGGCCGAGGTCTCCGAGGCCAGCGGTCGTCTCGCTTCGGTCGATGGCGAGCGCAGGGCGCTTACCTTGATGCGGGAGCAGCACGAGCGCTCGATTGAGCGCTTCGGCGGTCAGATCACGGCCCGACAACTGCGGGTCCGCAACCTCGAGCTCGAGGCCGGCGCTATCGGTGAAGGGATCGAGCGCCAGACCCGCGAACTCGAGCAGCTTCGTCTCGAGCAGGGTGAGGCCACCGACGACATCGCCCCGGATCGCGACGAGCTCCACCGCCTCGAGACGCACGAGCGGGCGGTCCAGGCCGAGTACGAAGAGGCCCAAACCGCGCTCCTCGAGGCCCAGCGCCAACGGCTCGACCACGAGGCAGAGCTCGCCCGCGCGCGCGAGCATCTGGAGTCGCTTCGCGGTGAGATGAGCCGCGAAGGGCTCGCTCCCGTCGCGAACGGCGAAATCGCGCAGCAGCCCGCGCCCGGGTCTGCCGCGACTCGCAGTGGCTCGAACGGAAGCGGCCAGGCCGAGCCCGCCATTCGTGGAGGCGCAATCCTCGATGTCGCCGCCCTCGAACGCGAAATCGATGGCATCCGCGTGCGCATCAGGCGGCTCGGCCCGATCAACGAGGAAGCTCCGGAGGACTTCCGCGAGAGCGAGGAGCGCCACGCGTTCCTGACCGAGCAGATCCAAGACCTCACCGATGCGGAGGCCCAGCTCCAGGGCGCCATCGGCGAGCTGAACGGCGAAATCCGGACCCGCTTCAGCAGCACCTTCGCCGAGGTCGACGCGGCCTTCGGGAACTACTTCGCTGCCTTCTTCGGCGGCGGCAGTGCCCGCCTCCAGCTCCTCGACCCCGACGATGTCATCGATTCGGGCATCGAGATCGAAGCCCAGCCGCCGGGCAAGCGCCTGCGTAGCCTCAGTCTGCTCTCGGGCGGCGAGCGCTCCCTGACCGCAGTGGCGCTCCTCTTCGCGCTCCTCTCGGTCAATCCCGCACCGTTCTGTGTTCTCGACGAGGTCGACGCCGCCCTGGACGAGGCGAACGTTGGCCGCTTCCTCAATGAGCTCACGCGACTGGCGGACCGTACCCAGTTCCTGATCGTGACCCACAACCGCCGCACGGTTGAGGCCACCGATGCCATCTACGGCGTCTCGATGGGTCCGGGTGGGGCTTCGCAGACCCTCTCGATGCGGCTCTCCGATCTGCCCGGTGAGGGCGGCTCCGCAGAGCCGCCCTCGGCGAAGCCGAAGGCGGCGAAGCCGAAGGCGAAAGCCAAGACCGCAAAGAAGGCGTCAACGAAGAAGGCTGCCCGGGCCCCCGTGGCGGGAAACTAGGCGCGCCCCGCGCACGTTCACTCCAGCGATGGATCAGGGCGACGCGGGCGTAGCCGCGGGAATCAGGGGAGAATCGATGGCGGCCGGGCGCCTGAAGCGCCAGCGGGCAGCTGAGAGGACAGCACCATGCGGTTCTGGCGACGACAGCGTGCCCAGGATGAGGCGCCGGCCACCGGGGCCGAAGCGCACGACTTCACCCCCGAGCAAGCGGAGGAGCTGCAGCAGCACACCGAGCGCGCGGTCGAGCGCAGCCGCTCGGGCCTTTTCGGCCGCATCGGCTCGCTCTTCGAGCGGGCCGACTTCGACGAAGAGCTGTGGGAGGAGCTCGAGGAGCTCCTGATCGCGAGCGACACCGGCATGGCGACCACCGAGCGCATCCTCGCGGACGTGCGCGCGCAGGTGCGCGAAACGAGTGCCAAGCGCGCGGACGAGGTGCGCGCGATCCTGCGCGCTGAGCTCATCGCGATCCTCGAAGAGCCGGCGGCGAGGCCGCCGCGCTGGGACGAGCCGTTTCCGGATCTGCTAGTGCTCCTCGTCGTCGGCGTGAACGGCGCCGGCAAGACCACGTCGATCGCCAAGCTCGCAGCCGCTCTCAAAGAGGGAGGGCACGCCCCGATCCTCGGCGCCGCCGATACGTTCCGCGCGGCCGCGATCGACCAGCTCCGGGTGTGGGGCGACCGGCTGGACGTCCGGGTGGTTGCGCACCAACCGGGTGGCGATCCTGCGGCGGTCGCGTTCGATACGCTTGCCGCCGCGGAGAGCGATGGCGCGGACGTGGCGATCATCGACACCGCCGGCCGTCTCCACACGAAGTCGAACTTGATGGAGGAGCTGAAGAAGGTGACCCGCGTGATCCAGCGCCGTGACCCTGAGGCGCCGCACGAAACCCTCCTCGTGCTCGACGCCACCACCGGCCAGAACGGCCTCAGCCAGGCACGGGCGTTTACCGAGGCGGTCGGTATCAGCGGGCTCGTGCTGGCGAAGCTCGACGGCACCGCGAAGGGCGGCATCACCTTCGCGATTGCGAACGACCTCGGGCTACCGGTGCGCCTCATCGGTACCGGCGAAGGTCTCGGCGATCTCGCCCCCTTCGCCCCCGAGTCCTTCGTGGACGCGCTTCTCGCGTGAGGTTCGGCAGTGGCTGACGTGCTCGCGTTTTGGGCCGCCGCGCTCGTCATTGCGGCGCTCGCGCTGCCGCTCGCGTTCCGGCTTTTCTCCCGCTTCCCGGATGGGGGCGCAGGCCTCAGCTTCGGCCTGGGGATGGTCCTGGTCGCCTACGGCTACTTTCTCCTGCGCGTGCTCCGCGTGCTGCCCCCGGGTCGCGCCGGCTTTCTTCTTGCGATTGCGCTCTTTGCGCTGGCCGCCCTCGCCCTTGCCTGTCGCGATCGGCGCTTCCTCCCCAGCATTCGCCGCCGGCTGCCCGAGGTGGGCCTCGCGGCCGGGCTGTTTACGGTGTTCTTCTTCGGCTACATCGGCTTCCGTGCCTACACGCCCGATATCGCTCACACCGAACAGCCCATGGATCTGCTCTACGTGAACGCCGTGCTGGCCTCTGCTGAGTACCCGCCGCAGGACCCCTGGCTGGCGGGCGAGCGCGTGAGCTACTACTACGGCGGCTACCTCCAGGCGGGGGTTCTTACGGCGACCGCCGGGGTCAGCTCCTCGGTTGGCTACAACCTCGCCCTCGCTGCCGTCTTCGCTTCGAGCGCTGCTGCGATCGCCTCGCTCTGCGCAGCGCTGGCACGCTGGTTCCTGCGCCCGCGAACCGCGGCGTGGACGCTGCTCGCCGCGGGCGGGGGCGTCGTGCTCCTGCTGTTCGCCGGTTCGCTCTCCGGCCCGTTCGAGCTGGCAGCGGCCCACGGGGCCGCGCCCCGGGGCGTGTTCGAGGCCTTCGGGGTCGAAGGCCTCGTGCCCTGTAGCGCGGGCGAGAGCGTGAACTGCTCGCTCGCGTCGGCCAGCTCCACCTGGTACCCGGACGAATTCTGGTTCTGGTGGCGTGGCTCGCGCGTGATTCCCGGCACGATCACCGAGTTCCCCGCCTTCAGCTTCCTCCTCGGCGATCTCCACCCGCACGTCATGGCGATCCCGGGGGTGCTCCTCACGCTTGCCATCAGTGCCGCGCTCTGGCGGGGGCGGGGGGCGCTCTCGTGGCGTTCCCACGTTCAGCAGCCGGTAGTGCTCGTGGTCCTCGCGCTGGTCTTCGGCGGCCTCGCGTTCGTGAACATCTGGGACGTCATCACCTTCAGCGCCGCCCTCGGGGTGGCCGTCGGCGTTCGCAACCTGCGCAGCCTGCGCTACCCCGCTGCCGCCGCGGCAACGGCCTCGTACCTTCTCCCCGCGGCCGCGCTGGCGGCGGTCGCCTACGCGCCCTGGTACGCCGATTTCAGTTCCCAGGCCTCGGGGCTGTACGCCTACGTGGGCGAAGGCACGCGCCCCCAGCACGCCTTCCTCCAGTTCGGTTTGCCCCTGCTGGCCGCCCTCCCGATCGCCGGCTGGGCGCTCACGCGCCGGCTCGGAGGTTCGCTCCCGCGCATCGCCGGCCTCGCGCTCTGGGTGCCGCTCATTCCGCTCTTCGCCTGGATCTTTCTCGCGGCAGTGCGCGGCGACCTCGACGCCGGCGTCGACGCTCGCGGCGGCGCAGGTTGGGCGACGCTCACGGGCTACGGCCTCGCTGTCTGGGTGCTGAGTGGTGCTTTCGTATTGCTCGCGCTGCGCGGCCATCCAGCCGCCCTCGTAGCTGGTTTGGCGGCCCTCGGGGCGCTGCTGCTTTACGGCTCCGAGCTGCTCCTGATCCGCGATGTCTTCTTCGGCGGCTCGCCGCGGCTCAACACGGTCTTCAAGCTTTCGTATCAGGCCTGGATCCTCCTGTCGGTCTCGGGATCGGTAGCCCTCGTGGCGGCTCTGCGACGAGCCGCGGCCCAACCCCGCCCGGTCCTCATCGCCGCAGGCCTGACCGTTACGGTCTTTCTCGGGGCGGGGTTGGTCTACATCGTCACGGCCGTGCCCAATCGCACGGGCGGTTTCGACAACCCCACCGCCATCGACGGCCTCGCCTACGTTGCCCGTGAGGACCCCGGGGAGTTCGCGTTGGTCCGCTGGCTCGGTGCCGAGGTCGAACGCGATGCGGTCATCGTCGAAGCCACCGGCCGCGTCTGGCGGCGGGGCGACGATCTTCAGCCGGAGATCGTGAGCAGCCGCATCGACTACAGCGACGCGAGCCGGGTGAGCGCGCGTTCGGGCCGGCAGACGCCCATCGGCTGGTCGGGGCACGAGGTCCAGTGGCGCGGTAGCAGCGACGCCACGCACGCGGAGATCGGGCGCCGCCAGGACCTCGTCGATCGCGTCTACACCGCCCCCGGCGGGGCAGAGGCGCTCGCCGCCCTGGACGCGCTCGGCGCTGGCTACGTCGTCGTCGGCCGCGTGGAGCGCTCGCGCTATGTGGGCGATCTGATGCCGCCGTTCGAGGAGTTCCTGGATCTCGCCTTCGAAGACGGCGAGACGCGGGTCTATCGGATCCCCACTTTCGAGGTCGTCGAGACCTCGTGAGCCTCCGCGGAGGAGCGCCCGACGGCCCGTCCGCGCGCGGTCCCGCAATCTCCGTCGCAGTGCTGCTCTGGCTCTCGCTGCTCGTGCTGTTTGCGCTCCTGCGCGTGGGAATCGTGTGGCGGGCGCCGGTCGCTGGGGCAGAGCTCGCGCACCTCTCCGGCGCCTGGCAGGCCAGCATCGGCGTCGAGGACGACCGCTTCGTACCCACGCTCTTCCAGGCCGTGACCGCCCTCACGCTGCGGGGCACGGATTCGGAAGTGCCTGCGCGCGCGCTGGCGTTCGCCGCAACGATGACGGTTCCGCTTGCGCTCTACCTGCTGCGCCGTCCGCTCGGCGAAGCGGGGGCGCTCTTCGCGTTGCTGCTGCTCGCTTTCGATCCAGCAGGGATCGTTCTGGGTGCGACTGCTGCGGCGATGGCGTGGGATGGCGCGATCGCGCTTTGGTTTCTGGTTGCCCTGATTGCGTTTCGGCCGCCGCCATGGGTGTGGCTCCCCCTCGGTTTCTTCGTGGCGACGGCGGGTCCGTTGCCGCTCCCGTTCGTCGCGGCCGCGATTGCGCTCGCTGCGGTGCGAGGGAAGTGGTCCGTCGGTCCCGCGCTCTTTTGGGGTGGAGCGGGCGTCGCGCTGGGGGTGCTTCTGACGAGTGTGCAATTCGGACTCGGCAGCGATGGCGTCCGCGTTGCGCCCTTCGAGCTATTTGCGGCCGCCTTTGAGGAACCGTGGTCGACCGCGACCGCGGGCGAGCTCGCGGCCCTGTACGGCCTTCCGATCCTGGCCGGTGGCGCCGCCGCGCTCGCTTCGCTGGGGATGCGTCTACGAGCGGCCGCCGAGCGGCCGCCTGCCCCGGCCGAGGCCCTCACCGGTGTGGCCGCGGGCATCGCCGCGCTCTGGTTCCTGCTCGCGCTGACCACGCACTCCGCGATCCCGCTCGCGGCGGCCACGCTCGCGTTCAGCCTCGTCCTCGGGCCCGCGCTGGTGAGATTCGCGAGCTTGCTCCTTGGCGCTCGCTGGCAGGCAGCCCGCTACCTCCTGCCCCTCGCTCTCGTGTTGGCCGCGATCGCCGCCTTCGTCCTCAGCGACTGGGCGCGTGTCGATCGCGTCGGCGGGGCGGTCGAGCGTACGCTCGTCGCCGCTCCGCTGACGCTGGCGATCGCGGCCCTGTCGCTGCTCGCGCTGCGCCGCAGCACTGCCGCGCTCACCGCCGTTCCTGCGCTCGCGGGCGGGGCGGTCCTGCTCGTGGCGGGCGCGATGGGCGTGGCGCTCAGCGCGGCCGAGGAACCCCTCCCGAGCCCGGCGAGCGCCGCGCAGGCGCGCGAACTGCGCCGCCTTGCGTTGGACGCCACTGCGGAAGGTGGCTTCGTCGTCGTGCACGAGCGCTACCGCGAAGCGATCACCTGGCCCTTCCGCGATTCCGGCACGATCGTGCTCGCGAGCCGGGTGCCTCCCGACGCCGCCTTCCTCGTCTGGCCGCCGGATCTGACGGCCCCCCGCGGCTTCGTCCCGGTGGAGGGGCAGTGGTTCCTCGAGCGGCGCTTCCACCCCCCCGCCGGCTTTCTCGAGTACGTCCGCTGGCTTGGCGACCGTAATAGTCTCGAAACCGGCCTGGAGGGGGTCGCCGTATACACTAGAACAGAATGACGGCTCGCCCCGCCCCGGCCGCCACTCCCCGCCTCCCCGAGCCAATCGAGCGCCTGCTGGCGAAGCGCATCGACGTCAATTGGGAGCTGGTCGCTTACCTCGCGATCTTCGCCGCCGCCTTCGCCCTGCGCTTCTGGGATCTCGGCGTCCGCGCCCTCCATCACGACGAGAGCATCCATGCGAAATGGGCGTGGGACCTCTCGCAGGGGAACTATCGCCACAGCCCCGTCTTCCACGGTCCGCTCCTGTACTTCGTCCAGGGCTTCACCTTCCTCGTGTTCACGGCGACGGACTACACAGCCCGGATCTCGCCGGCGATCTTCGGGATGGCCGTGGTGGCGATGCCGCTCGCGCTGCGCCGTTGGCTCGGACCGGTGGGCACCATCGCCGCGGTCGCGTTCATCGCCTTCTCGCCCACGGTCGTCTACTACAGCCGCTTCCTGCGGATGGATATCTATCTCGCGTTCTTCATGCTCGTCCTGGTCGTGGCGATGTGGCGCTACCTCGAGGAGGGGCGTGCCCGTTGGCTCATCGTGTTCGCGGTGGGCCTCGCGTTCGCGTTCAGCACGAAGGAGGTCACGTTCCTCGTCGCGGCCATGTTCCTGCTCTACCTGAACGGCCACCTCGCCACCGATCTGGCGCAAGCGACGCTGCGCGATCGCGGCACCGACGCCCCTTGGCGACGCTTCGCTCTAGCGGCCGCGTACTTCCCCTACGCCTGGGCGGCGGCCGCGCTTTGGCCCTTCCTCGGCCGCCTCCGAAGATCGGCGGCCTGGGGTGAGCTGCCCCGTCCCGGCGACCTCCTCATCCTCACCGGCACGCTCACGCTGCCGCTGCTCGCGGCCTTCGGCAGGGACGCGCTCGAGGCCGGACTGCCAGGCTTCCGGGACCTGCCGCTCTTGGGCGCGGTCCCCATCCTCGGCGACGGCGTCGTCTCCGCCGGGCGCCTCGAATACCCCGCAGTCTGTTCCCGCATCAGCGGGAGCAACGCGCTTGCGCTCGGGGGCCTCTTCGCCGTCCTCGGCGGCGCCGCCGCCTTCGTCGGTCTGCAGTGGAAGCCGCGCACCTGGCTGATCGCCGCCGCAGCCGCCGTCCTCATCTACACGACCCTGATGACGAGCTTCTGGACGAATTTCGAGGGCCTTTGTTCGGGCCCCTGGGGCTCCCTCGACTACTGGCGCGCCCAGCAAGATGTGCGCCGCGGCGGCCAGCCCTGGTTCTACTACCTGATGCTGATGCCGGCCTACGAATTCCTCCCGCTCGCCCTCGCCCTCATCGGGGGCTGGTGGGCGGTCGTGCGGGGCAACGCCTTCTCGCGCTTCCTCGTGTTCTGGTTCGTGGGCTTCTTCGCGGCGCTTTCGTTCGCCGGCGAAAAAATGCCCTGGCTCAATACCCATCTCGCCATCCCCGCCGCGCTCCTCGCCGCCTGGACGTTGCAGCAGGCCTGGAGCTCCTGGCACCCGCGCTCGCTCAGCCGCGAGGCCCTGCTGTCGCTTGCGGCCGTCGCGTTGGTGGCCGGCGGCGCGCTGCCACTGATCGTCTACGACTGGGGAGGATCCGACATCGCGCGCGTCTTCGCGGCAACGGCTGCGGCGGGCGTGGCGCTCGCCGCCATCATCGTGGTCACATCACGTCTGGGCCGCCCCGCGCGGCCGGTTGTGGCGGCGGTCGCACTCATCGGCGCCCTCGCCTTTTTCTCGCTGCGCACGATGGTGCAGGTCGTCTACGAGCGGGGCGACGTGCCCGAAGACCTGCTGATCTACACCCAGAGCTCGCCCGACATCACGCGCCTCGCGGACGATATCGACCGCCTCGCCTTGGCCACGGGCCGCGGCCTCGATCTCCGGATCTTGGTGGATTCTCGGGATTCGTTCGCTTGGCCGTGGGTCTGGTACCTGCGCGATTACCGGGGCGTTTCGTACATAGACATGGAGAGTGGGCTCCTGAACGGTGAATTCGACGTGCTGCTCGTGAACCAGGCGAATGCAGGTAGCGTGAACGAGCAGCTTGCGTCCTCTGGCAACGCGCTCTACGGCTCCCCCACCCGCTATCCGCACCGCTGGTGGTTCCCCGAGACCTACAAGAGCTCACTGCGGGGCGAGCCGTTCGAGGCGGGGGCCTGGCGCGAGATCAGGAACGGCTTCTTTGGCGGCGGTTGGGCGGGCGTTGCCTTCGAGTTCTGGCGCGATCACGACGCGCCCCAGGACATCGGCTCGATCGACGGCTTCGCCTACTTCCCCGTGAACTTCGACCGCGAGACCGGCCGCCTCGCCACGCGCACGCTCGAGCCCGTGGTCCCGGGCGTTGATGCCGCCGGCCGCACGACCTTCGGCGGCCTCGGCGCGCGAGCGGGCGAGTTCTTTGCGCCCGTGGATATCGAGGCCGACGCGGCGGGCAACCTCTATGTGATCGATCGCACTACGCGGAAGCTGCAGAAGTTCGACGCCGCGGGCAACTTCCTCGCCGCAATCGACATCCGCGGTGAGCCGGGCGAGGCCGCGGAGCCCTGGGGGCTCGAGGTCGCGCCCGACGGGCGCGTCTTCGTCGCCGACACGTTCGGTTGGCGCATCCTCGCCTTCGATGGCGGCCTCCAGGCGCGGGTGCTCGCTTTCGGCCAGCCGCCGCTCCTCGATGGCAATCCGCCGGGGCCGCTGGACCTGTTCGGTCCACGCGACATCGCGATCGATGCGGCCGGGAATCTTTGGGTGACCGATACCGGCCACCACCGGCTCGTCGTCTACACCGCGGCAGGCGACTTCATCCGCGAGATCGGCGCGCCCTTTACCGCCGAGAGCGGCGGGCGCGGCACCGGGCCCGGCGAGTTCAGCGAGCCCGTCGGCATCGATATCGCCCCGAACGGCGAGATCCTCGTCGCGGACATGTGGAACGCGCGCGTCCAGATCCTCGATGCCAACGGCGTCTACGCCGGCGAGTTCGCGGTCCCGGGCTGGGGCGGTTTCGAGGCGATCGACAAGCCCTATCTGCGGGCGCTCAGCGACGGGCGCATCGCCCTTACGTTGCCGCTCTCGAACGAGGTCCGGGTCTACAGCCGCGGGGGCGAGCTGTTCTCGACGATCGCGCCGGAGGACGAACCTCTGCGGCGCCCTTACGGAATCGTTGAGGCGCCCGATGGTAAACTCTGGATTGCGGAGGGCGAGGCCGCGCGGGTGCGTCTCTTTGCGATCCCCTGACCCGATGGAGCTCTGATTAGCCGTGCTCCGCTCGCTTCGGTTCTGGGCCGGCGCGGCGATCAGCGTTCTGCTGATCGCCCTCTTCCTGCTTGCCACGGACCCCAGTGAGATCGGCGATGCCTTCGGCGAGGCGGACTATTGGTACATGGTTCCCGCGGTCGCGGTGCTCTTCGTCTCACTCTGGCTGCGCTGCTACCGCTGGTCCGTGCTCATGAGGCCGATCGCGGCGATCGCGCCGCAGCGCCTCTTCTCCTACGCCATCATCGGATACATGGCGAACAACCTCCTCCCCGCCCGCGCCGGCGAGATCATCCGCGCCTACGTCCTCGGCGAGCGCGAGCGGGTCTCGAAGGTGGGCACGCTCGGGACGATCGCGGTCGAGCGGCTGTTCGATGGCTGCGTGCTCGTCCTCATGCTCCTGGTCGCCGGGGCCGTCGTGGGCCTCGGCGATGGCCGCCTGCAGGTCATCGCCGCCGCTTCCGCCGTGCTCTTCAGCGTCGCCCTCGCTGGGTTCTACTGGTTGACCTTCACAACTGAGCGCGCGCACGGCTTCGTCGGCTTCGTGCTGCGGCGTCTGCCGCGCTCGGCGGGCGAGCGGCTGGGCCCGCACGTGGAGTCGCTCATCGATGGTGTCCGTTCCGTCCACAGCTGGCGCACGTTCCTGCTCGTGGCGGTCTTCAGCGGCCTCGCCTGGACGGTGGAGGCTGGCGCCTACGCGATCATCGGACGTGGTTTCGGGATCGAGATCAGCTTCGCCCACTACGTCCTGCTGCTCGCCGCTGCCAACCTCGCGATCATCGTGCCTACCTTCTTCGGCGGCACCGGCCCCTTCGAATGGGCGGCGAAGCTGGTGCTGGTGAACGCGGGCGTCGCCGGCGGCCTCGCCGGCGCCTACGCGATCGTCGCGCACGCGGTGATCTTCGTGCCGACCACGATCCTCGGCCTCATCCTGCTCTGGACGTTCGGTATTCCGCTTGCGCGTCTCGGCCGCATGAGTCGCGTGCCCGCAGACGAGCCGGGCGCGGTCGTCCCGTGAACGTCGGCATCGTGGGGGCCGGGGTGGCGGGGCTCGCCGCGGCGAAGCGGCTGCAGGAGCACGGTCACGCCGTCACCATCTTCGAGGGGCGCGATGAGCCCGGTGGCCAGGTCGTCACCTTCGAGGTCGGCGGCGAGCCGATCGAGTGCTTCTACCACCACATCTTCACGCACGATACGACCGTGGTGCGCTACTTCGAAGAGCTTGGGATGGGCGATCGCCTGGAGTGGATCGAGCCCCACAACGGCCACTTCGTGAAGGGCCGGATCTACCCCTTCGTGACGCCCCTCGACCTCCTCCGTTTCGACGCCGTGAGCCTGCCCGGGCGCATTCGCCTCGGCCTGGCCAGCCTCTGGCTCAAGCGCCAGGCGGATTGGCGCAAGTACGAAAACGTTGCGGCGCGCGCCTACATGGAGCGCGCCGTCGGCAAGCAGGCCTTCGCCGCCTTCTGGGGCCCGCTGCTGCGGGGCAAGTTCGCCGACCACGCGGACGAGGTCGGCATGGCCTGGCTGCACTGGAAGATCCGGCTGCGCTTCGGCTCGCGGTCCGGGCGTCTGGCCACGAAGGAGACCCTCGGCTACCCGCGTGGCTCCTTCAGGAGCTACTACTTCGCCCTCGCCGAGCACATCCGCGAGGCCGGCGGCGAGATCCACCTGAGCACGCCGGTCGAAGCCGTCGCGACCGAGCTCGGGGCGGTGACCGGCATTCGCGTGGCGGGCACTCTCCATGAGTTCGACCAGGTCCTGATGACGACCCCGAACATCATCACGAAGCGGATCGCGCCCGACCTCCCCGCCGCCTACGTCGAGATCCTCGATCGCGTGCGCTACCAGTGGGCGACCTGCCTCGTGCTCGCCCTCGACCGCCCGTTGAGCGATGTCTACTGGCTCTCCATCGCGGACGAGCTGCCCTTCGTCGCCTGCGTCGAGCACACGAACCTCCTGCCCGCGGAGCGCTACGGCGGCAACCACATCGTCTACCTCTCGAACTACGTCGCCCCCGACCACCCCGTGCTGCAGATGGAGGCAGAGGAGGCGCTCACCGCCTACGAAGACGGCCTGCGGCGGATCAACCCTGCCTTCGACCGTTCCTGGGTGCGGGAGAAGTGGCTCTTCAAGGACCCCGGCGGCCAACCCGTGATCACGACGAACTACTCCGCCTCGATTCCCACCATCGAGACCGGCATCAACGGGCTCTATCTCGCGAACACCACCCAGGTCTACCCCGAGGACCGCGGCCAGAACTACAGCCTCGAGCTGGGCGAGCGTGCGGCCGACCTGATGCACGAAAACGCGCGTGCGGTTGCTGGCGCGCGCGGCGCGCAGATATAGTAGTGCCGCATTTCACAAACGGATGCGCATAGAAATGGCGGCTGTGCCGAGCATCAGTGAGCTACGTGAGCTCGTCGCCGGGTACGAGTTCGAACGCGGTCATCTCCTGCCCGCGTTGATCGAGATTCAGGAGCGATACGGCTATATCTCGAAGGATGCGATCGAGGTCGTCGCGCGCCAGTTCCGCAGCACTCCGGCGCTCGTGTACGGCACGGTCTCGTTCTACGCCGACTTCCGCACCGAGCCCCCCGCCAATCGCGAGATCACCTGGTGCAGCGGCCCGGCCTGTCGCCTCCGCGGCGGCGACCGCATCCGCGAGGCGCTCCAGCACACGCTCCAGCTCCCCCTCGATGGGCAGAGCCGCGACCGCGCGTATGCGCTCCGCCTCGGCCAGTGCAACGGCACCTGCAGCGAAGCCCCCCAGGTCTGGCTCGACGGCAAGGTCATCGGTGGGCTCTCCGTGGCGCAGGCAGTGAAGCTGGCTCGAGAAGTGAAGGACGGCGTATGAACGCCCGCTTGGAGGCCCTCGCTGCGGAAGCACGCACGCGCTGGGATGCCGATCGCGCGACCGGCCGCGAGCAGATCAATCTCTGCCTCGATACGTCTTCCTTGGCGCGTGGTGGCGCCGAGACGCTCGCCGCCCTCGAAGCCGCGATCGGGGCGAGGGGGCTCAGCGTCGACATCACCGCAACCGGCTCCTGGGGCTTCTGCTGGCTCGAGCCGACGCTCTCCGTGCGCTCCGCCGGGGGAACGCGCACGGTGCTCTACCACTCCCTCACGCCCGACCGCGTCGACGAGTTCGTCGAGGCCACGATCGTGGCGGGCGGCGACTTTCCCGAGCTCGCCCTCGGCGTCGTCGAGGGCGTGGCTACGGACGAGATCGGCCTACTCGAGGACCACCCCTTCATACAGGGGCAGGTCCGGCGGCTGATGGCGAACAGCGGCCAGATCGATCCCGCGAACATCGACCACTACCTCGTGAAGCAGGGCTACGAGGGTTTCGCGAAGTCCCTGGAGATGGAGCCCGAGGCGATCATCGAGCTGATGATCGAGAGCGGCCTCGGCGGCCGCGGCGGCGCCGGCTTCCTCGCCGGGCGGAAGTGGGACTTCCTCCGCAATGCCACCGCCGACCCGCGCTACCTCATCTGCAACGCCGACGAAGGCGATCCCGGCGCCTGGGTGAACCGCATCCTCATGGAGGGCGACCCCCACCTCATCGTCGAGGGCATGCTGATCGCGGCGCTGGCCACCCACTCCGTCGAGGGGTACATCTACATCCGCCACGAGTACCCGCTCTCGATCGAGCGGATGAACATCGCCGTCGAGCAAGCGCGCGATCGCGGCCTGCTGGGCGAGGACATCCTCGGCAGCGGCAAGACCTTCGATCTCGTCGTCTTCGTCGGCGCCGGCTCGTACGTCTGCGGCGAAGAGACCGGCCTCATCAACTCCATCGACGGCTACCGCGGCATGC
>Ga0310121_10000381_pt1 | contig 49036 bp, 48 predicted proteins | sample CB27_Tmax_986_MG_FD_203504 | JGI IMG/M metagenome (GOLD analysis project Ga0310121, IMG submission 203504) | Marine microbial communities from Western Arctic Ocean, Canada - CB27_Tmax_986 | ecosystem: Environmental > Aquatic > Marine > Oceanic | place: Canada: Western Arctic Ocean | collected... | reverse complement strand
CCCGGCCTTGTATGCCTTGATGTGACCGATAATCGGCCATCCACAGAGGGAAACGTCGCCGATCAGATCTAGCATCTTGTGGCGAACAAACTCGTCCGGCGCCCTCAACTCGCCATTCATTATCCCATCATCACTCAAGACCACCGCGTTGTCGAATGATCCACCCCGGATCAGCCCCTTGTCCTGGAGCTGCTTGACCTCCGCATAGAAGCCGAAGGTTCGAGCAAAAGCAATCTCTCGGGCATAGCTCTCGGGAGTCATTTCCAGGTCGATTTCCTGTCGACCGATGGCAGGATGGGAAAACTCGATCTCATATGAGATCCGAAACCTAGGAAAGGGCTCTATCGAGATGAACTTCTCACCGTCCTCCAGGCGCATCGGCTTGTCTACTCTCAGATGGATCCGTTCCTCCTCCTGCTCCTCGACTCCCACCGACAACACAGCCTCGACGAAGGGAAGCGCCGAACCGTCTGAAATCGGGACTTCCAGCGAGTCAATATCCAGGTATACATTGTCCAATCCGAGCCCGTACAGGGCAGACAAGATGTGCTCGACAGTCGACAGCATCACACCTCGCTTCATAAGTGTCGTAGCGAGGACCACTCGTGAGACGTGATTGCGTAAGGCCTCAATCTCGAAATTCTGAAGATCCACCCGTCGAAAAATGAGCCCGGTGTTCTTGGGAGCAGGCTTCAGCTCTAGCGAAACTTGACACCCCGTGTGAAGCCCCACACCTGAGACCTTGACTGGACCCTTGATCGTGGTCTGCATCTGCGCTTCCAAAACCCCTAATTCCGAGGCAGGACTGAATTCAAAAGAGTTTCATCTTGCAAGAACGCAACCAGAACGCCCCCCCCCTCCCGGCCGTTCTCACGCTCCAGTCGATCGTGTAGTGTGCACCTGCAGCCACAGCGTGTGGCGTCAGAGATACAAGAAAGAGCGTATCTAGCCAAAGCGCAGGTAGATCAATCCGACCGCTCCCGGAGAACCCTCCACCACTGGGTCACGTTCCGAAGGACAGTGCACGGCCGGGCAAGGGTGAGGGAAGGTTGGGGACGGGGCGACCATCCTCGATGACCGGGGTCCCATTGATCACAACGTGCTCAATGCCTACCGAGTATTGCTGAGGATCTTCGTGGGTCGCCTGGTCCCGAACCTGCTCTTCATCGAACACGACCACATCGGCAAAATTGCCCTTCTCAATGGTCCCTCGATGCTTGAGGCGAAAGCGCTGAGCGGGAAAGCCACTCAACTTGCGCACGGCCTCCTCCAAAGAAAACAATTTCTCATCGCGGACACAGGGACCGAGAAGCCGGGTCGCCGAACCATATTGTCGGGGATGGATCGCGCCACCTTCCTGGAAGATGCCGTCTGAACCCAGCATGTAGCAGGGATGCTGTAGAAAGGGCGTCACGGTTGCCTGATCGCTGCCCCGGCTCACCGCCAAAACCGCCAGGTTTTCTTCGATCAGCAAGTTGAACACCGCGTCAACCTCATCAAGCCCTGTCTCAGTGACATAGGCTCTCAGCGATTTGCCCTGGTGGTGGGTATTTCCCTTGCCGGGGACCCAGGCGATCACCAACTGGTCCAACGGGATTCGGCCGGGACTCGCCGCGGTCTTTTCCCGGATCCTGGGATCATGAAGCCTACCCAAGGCAAGCAAAGGCCCCTGTTCCCAGATTTCGTAGGGCAAGCAGAAGCTCAACATCGTCGAGCCCGCCACATAGGGATAGACATCAAACGAGAAATCAACCTCCTGTGTGGCGACCCGATCGACGTAGGTCAGTATCTCTTCGGCCTCCTGCTGACTCGAGGCCTTCAAATGCGAAATGTGCACGGGGACATCGGCTCTTTTCCCAATCTCGACAGCCTCCGCAAGAGCCCGCATAATCCCGTTCTTGTAACGCATGTGAGTCACATATAGACCCTTGGCGGCTGACATGACGCGGCACGCCTCGACCAGCTCTTCGGTACTGGCAAAGCATTCGGCTATGTAGTCCAGTCCCGTCGATATTCCAACTGCACCTGCCTCCATCCCCTTCTCGATTTCGGATCTGATCCGGACCATTTCAGCATCATCGGGTCCTCGAGATCCGAATCCGCAGGCCAGAGTGCGGACGTTGGCGTAGGGGATATGGGGAATGCTGTTCTGGACGTTGTTGCCGTCCAGAAGCTTCATATAATCGGATAGACTCTCCCATCCCTGGTACTCTTCGAAGCGCAAACCATTCAAGGATCTCAGGTAGTAGATCCAGTGAGGAGCGGTGTATCGGTCGACCGGGGCGTAGGAAATCCCGTCCGCCATGATGACCTCGGTGGTAAAGCCCTGACTCGTCTTCGAGAGCATGTGAGGATTGGTGAGCAACCAGGAATCGGAGTGGTTGTGAACATCTACGAATCCAGGAGTGACTATCTTTCCAGCAGCGTCAATGGTTCGAGAGGCCTCGGCCTCCTTCAGATCTCCAAGCTGCTGGATGCGGTCCCCTTCTATTCCCAAGTCTGCCCGATAGCGAGCGGCTCCGCTGCCATCTATCACAGCACCGTTCTTGATAATGAGATCCAGCATCTCTCCGTGTCCTCGGAAAACTTGTTAAAGGTGAAACCTGCACACATTCTCAACTGCCCAACGTAGGGTATTTCGAATCTTCCCATGCTGCAAGGTATTCTCGTCTTGCCCTTTCACCGAGCCAATTCAGTTGCGCTCACCCGGTTTTGGCTGCAAGCTGTCTGGGTACCCTGCTGGTGGCAGAGGATAATTCGGAGGACAATTCGGCAGTAAAGAAAACAGAGAGGGAAGAATCATGGTAGATCGTCTGGCTCTCGCCGCGTTGCTTGCGTTGACCTGCTCCGCCTGTGGGCCTTCGGAGGAGATGCCAACGGATCCGGTCAAATCCCGCTCACTGGGAGACCTGAGCGGTCCCTGGCAGTTGTTCGTCGATGACCATCTGGTGGAGACCAAAGAGGGACTGATCAGGACCTACCACCCTTTCGAGGAGTACTCCGGCAACCCGGTGCTCAGGGGAGATCGGCCCTGGGAAGAGGATCGGGTGTTCGTCTACGGGACCCTTCTTCCAGCTGAAAAGGGAACGGGATACCGTCTCTGGTACCACGCTTCCGCCGACGGATACCTGAACCTGTATGCCACCAGCAGGGATGGCATCAACTGGGATCGACCGAACCTGGGTCTGGTGGAACGGGACGGGATACCCGAAAACAACCTTATCTTCTGCGATCCAAGGAAGATCACATGCCCCAAGTCATCCATACTCCCTGGGAGCCGGACCCCCAGAAGCGCTATGAGTTGATCAACTATGACTACGGTCGCACCCCGCCTTATCACATGACCAGCGGTTTCTGGGCGGCCTACTCGCCGGACGGACTCCACTGGACCGAAGTGGAAGAGAATCCTGTCCTGGTCGATCCGGGTGATGTCGGAAACTTCGTCTGGGACCCACACGTCGAACGCTACCGGGGCTATCCGAAAACCTTTGCTCCAGTACGAGGCTATCGCCGCCGCTGCGTAGGCTTCACCAGCACCACTGACTTCGAGAGGTTGCCTCCAGCGGAGTGGATCTTCAGAATTAAGGACGGCAAAAACGAGGGTCGGATCTTCGCCGAGCTCGTCAGCAGCCATGACGGCATCCACTGGGTACGGCAGGCGGGTGAACGGCACCCATTCTTCCCCTCGGCAAAGCCGGCAGCTGGGATCAGGCCGTGGTGGTTACGTTGAACCAACCGATGGTAGAGGGCGACACGATCCGGATCTACTACGGCGGTACTAACGACTACCACACCGGGGGCGGGAAAGCCGCGATCGGCCTGGCAACCCTGAGAAAGGACGGCTTCGCCTCGCTCGACGCCGGCAGCAAGATGGGGACAGTCACCACCCGCCCCCTGATCGGAAGCGAAGGGGAACTCCACCTGAATACCAATGCCAGCGGCGGCTGGGTAAAGGTCGAGATGCTGGACAGCGCGGGCAACGTCATCGAAGGCTACGGCCGGGACGACTGCGCCTCCATCTCGGCCGACGCCATGAACCAGAAGATACCCTGGGGCTCTCGTAGCGAACTTCCAGAGACCAAGGGTAGCCGCAGATTCCGCTTTCTGCTGGTCAATGCCGCTCTCTACTCCTTCATGGCCGGAGAGAAGGTCGAATTGGAAACTCCGAATCCCCCCTTGAAGGTCTCCTTCAGCTTCGACGAAGACGAAGGGACCAGCACCACCGATGGGGCAAGCAATGATGGTCTGCAGCAGACCCGCTTTCACAACAAGGTTCGCGTGGCTCCTGACTCCGATCCGTCGGCAGCGGGAGGGTCGGCCCTGCATTTCACTGGGGATGGAGAAACCCTGGACACCTTCGAGATCGTGGGGACCTCCCACCTGGGAACCCAGTTCACTCTCGCGGCCCGCATGCGTAGTGACGAACGGGGGCTGGCTCGACTGTTCAGCACTCATCGCGGCATCGGCGTTCCCGTCAGCGGCGAGCTGATTTTCGACGTGAATCCCAGTGTGGGGACCCTCTCCCTTACCCTCAACGGACAGCGGGTGCAGTCACGACCCCGCTTTTTCCGTGATGGGCGCTACCACCATTTTGCCGCGACTCACAACCGGGGAGAGGTAAAGCTCTACCTCGACGGGAATGAGGTTGCCTCGGAACGGATCCGTGCCGGGACTATGCACCTTTACTACGACGACTCGATCATCGACCTGCGCCGGGCGCCAGATTCTTCCTCGGAGGCCGGCATCCACCTGGCCGCCGATCTGAGAGTAGGAGAAGATCAGGGTGGCCGCTTCATCACTTATCGTGACAAGGTGCCCGCGCCGCCTGACAACCAGCTGCGGGGATGGGTCGACGACATCCTGGTCGTGAGGAGAGTCCTGAGCGCCGAAGAAATCGCTGCCCTGAACAACCTCCCCGACCGGTAACCACTCCCCATTTGGGAACCTATCCAGTAGGATTCTTCGCCATGCAAAAACCACTCAAAGCCCAGACCGACGCCAGTGGACGCCCTCTGACGGGGCGACCCGTTATCTACGCCACCCAGGGACTGATCTCAAGCGGTCACTACTTGACGTCAATGGCCGGAATGCAGCAGCTGCTCGCCGGTGGGAACGCCTTCGACGCGGTGGTTGCCGCGGGCTTCGCCGCCGCAGTCACCGAGCCAATTGCGTCCTACTCGCTGGGCGCCGAGGCCGTGTTCATGTTTCACGACGCCGCCAGTGGGGACATCCTCTCCTTAAGCGGTCAGGGGACGGCTCCGGCTCGGGCCACGGTTGCCTTCTACCGGAACCAGGGACTCGACTGCATACCGACCGGGCCCGGCCCCCTGGCCCATCTCTCATTCACCGTTCCAGGGGTGGTCGATGCCTACTTATCCCTACTTGAGCGGTACGGGACCCTAAGCCTGCCTCGAGTTCTGGAGCCGGCTATCCGGTTGGCCAGGGGTGGTTTTCCTCACTACGAGTATATGGTTGACGCCCTCGACTCCAGCGCGACCCACGAGCAGTTTGCGCTATATCCCCCGGGGGGATCTGAGATCTTCTACGATAAAGGCGCCCTGCCCCGACCCGGGACACTGCTGCTACAGCCAGGGCTGGCAACGACCCTCGAGCGGCTGGCCTACCAAGCGGCTTCGGGTCAGAGACTGGACGGGATTCGGTCGGCCCGGGACGACTTCTACAGGGGCGACCTGGCTCGGACCCTGGTGGAATCCTCGAAAAGTGTTGGTGGCATTCTGGAGTTGGAAGACCTGGACGCCTATCGGGCCCGATTCGAGGAACCCGCGCGCAGCCGCTTCCTCGGATACGAGATCTGCGGCCAACGAAGCTGGTCCCAAGCCCCGGCACTTCAGCTGACGCTCAACATGCTGGAGCACTTCGATTTAAAGTCCATGGGACACAATTCGCCGACCTATGTCCACACCCTGGTGGAGGCCCTCAAGCTGGCGTTGGCCGACCGCGAAGCCTACTTCGGTGACCCCGAGTTCGCGGCGATCCCACTGGACGGTCTACTCTCCAAGGATTACGGCTTGCGTCGCTCCCGGCTCATCGATCCCCACCGTGCACAGCCGGAGCTGCCAGCCCCAGGGGATCCCTGGGTGGATTCCGCAGGGATTCGGCCATCGGCTCCTTCGCCAGGCAGCTCGAGACCGACGGGAGAAACGGGAGATCCCTCCTCGCAGGAGCAGGGTACCACCCACATCGCAGCCATCGATAAGGAAGGAAATCTTGTCTGCGCTACGCCCAGTGGAGGCTCCTTCGGGAAGTCAGTCTTCTTCCCGGAGCTGGGTTTCGCTCTCAGCACTCGGATTGAGATGTTCCAGTTGGCGGAAGGACATCCCAATGTTCTGGTTCCGGGCAAGCGACCCCGCACCACCCTGGTCAATTACCTGGTGATCAAAGATGGATTTCCGACTATGACCTTCGGTTGCCCTGGAGGAGATCATCAAGCTCAGGCCAACCTCCAGCTGATGCTCAACACGATAGTCTTTGGCATGAATCCACAGCAGGCGATCGAAGCTCCGCGTTTTGCCAGCGACTCGGCTCCCAACTCCTTCCATCCACACGAGTGTTTTCCGGGCCAACTCTCCCTGGAGAACGGATTCTCCGAGTCTACCTGGGAGAGGCTCCAGGCTCTGGGACATCGGTTGGTACCCGCTGCGGTCTGCGGCATGGGAGCTACCGTTGCTCGCCGAGATCTCGAAACCGGTGTCATGGCCACAGGATCGGACCCTCGCAGGTCTTGCTACGCAATTGGGTGGTAGGACTCCTTCGTTGCGGAGGTCTCCAGGCTGCTGTACATCGAGCCCTGAAGCTAAGACTTCATCTGGAACTCGCACCTCCAGGTCGCCCGCTAATGCGAAACTTGAGGAAGCCTGAAGCGCGAGCGAGGGGTTGGAGGGCAGCGAAATCGGGGGACGAAGGGGCCTGAGGCGCGGCAAGCAGTCAAGCCGGAGGGATTCGGGGTGTGCCCCCACCCCTCGCTTGCGCTTCAGGCTTCCATGGCTCGGGAAGTTTCCTTCTCGAATGGGGCCAGGGCTTTCTGGTGGCGGAGTACGCTGAAACTTCATCGGCAAGAAGAAGGAGGAAGAACCAACTTCTGATAGAGCCACAACCTGTTGTTTATTCTCCATCGCTTCGAGTATATTCGCGTGTAACGGGAGGAGTCATGCTGACAATTGACATCGACGCCAAGCTCGAGACCTACGCGAGAGCGTGCCGTAGTGGTACCGACTGGATTCTGAATCACGTGAATCTAGACGGCTCGGTGGGACCTGTTGAGGAACGAATTTTCTACTATCGGGTACCCTGGGCCTTCGCCCTTATGGGAGAAATCTCGGCGGGCCACTGCCTGCTGAATTGGATCGATCACAATATGATGACCCCGGACGGGCGCCTGGAGGGGATTTCGACACAAGGCCCGGAGGATCCACGCTATGGCTCCTACCCACTCGCCTGTCTGATCTTCGGCTCCAGCCTGCTGGGACGGATCGATCTGGTTCGTCGCGGCACCGAGCAGCTGCTGACCTGGCAGGACCCCGAGACCGGAGGGTTCTACGGCACCCGCGCAGACCGGAGTGAGGACGCTGAGCAGGAGCTCTTCCCCACCGCTCAAGCGGGTATGAGCTTTGCTCTCACGGGTCGGGTGGAGGCCTCCATCAAGGCTGGCGAGTGGTTCCAACGGCTCTGGGACCTACAGCCGGAACCGGAGAAGAGACTCTATGCGGTCTACAGCCGCTCCCAGAGCTTGGTTCAGAATTACCCAGAAGACCAGGAGGCCTTCTACGTCACCAAGAAGGACGCACCCTGGCAACACCACTTCAACGGGGGCATCGCCGCCGCCTTTCTCTCCCAGCTTTACATGGCCACCGGCGACACCCAGTGGCTCGACCTGGCTCGGGAATACCAGAGATTCTCAATGACCAGCGACGAATGTCAGTTCGACTCCAAGCAGCTTTGCAAGTCAGGATGGGGATCGGGCCTCCTCTATGTCGCCACACGAGAAGAACAGTTCCGAGAATGGACGATTCGCCTAGGAGATTGGTTCGTGGAGCACCAACTGGAGGACGGCCACTGGGAAAACACCAAATTCTGGAGTCCTGAACCCACGGTCGGCGACAACATCCTGATCACGGCAGAATTCGTCCAGCACCTGTGCAATATCAGGGCATATCTTTCGGTGGCCTGAAAGATTCGTCTCATGTCGGATCGTCAGACGTCGCCGAACCTCTTTCTGAGGAGTGTGCGGAACTGAAGTCTTCACCGGAATCATCCAATTTGACCACTACCGCAACTGACCCGAAACTTGGAGGTGGCGCCAAAGCTTTCACTCTCGAAGCTGGAGACACTGAACTTACTAATTGGAGAACTGAATCATGAAGCTACGACAATCCAGACAATGGTTACTACCCACCCTTTGTATCCTCATCGCCTTCACCGTCTCCTCCCAGACCACCCAGGCAGGACCTGCCCCGATCGAGGTGGGCCCGGGAGTTCATCTCTTCGTGGACGACTACCTGGTCGAGAAGATGACGCAGGTGTGGCGAAGCTTGAACATCGGTCGAAAGCACGCCAAGAACCCGCTGCTGAAGCCGGACCGGCCCTGGGAAGGCTACCTCGTGCTCCAACCCGGTACTGTGATCTGGGACGAAGAAGATCAGATCTTCAAGATGTGGTACAACACCATTGGCACCCGCGAACGTCCCAACGTCGAGGACTTCCTCTGCTACGCCACCTCCAAGGACGGGATCACATGGGAAAAGCCCGATCTGGGTCTGATCGAGTTCCAGGGATCCAAGGCCAACAACATCTTCCTGAAGTGGTCCGGCTGGACCCACTCCGTCCTCAAAGACAAGCGGGACCCAGACCCTTCACGCCGCTATAAGCTGCTGTACTGGTTGACCCATGAAAGGGAGCAGTGCGGTATCTGGGTGGCGTTCTCACCCGACGGAAAGCGCTGGACCAACTACGCCGAGAAGGCCATCGTCCCTTGCTGGGCAACCGGGGACACCTTTGACGTGACCCAGCATCCTGAAACCGGCCAATTCATCCTCTATCACAAGACCATAGGCGGGCCTATCCGTAAGGTGTCACGAATGGTCAGCGACGATTTCATCCACTGGCGGGACTCCCAGGAGGTGCTCGCACCGGACAAGCATGATCCGCCTGACACCCAATTCTATGGACTCTCCGCCTTTCCCTATGGGAACCAGTTCCTGGGGCTGCTCTGGGTCTACCACACCTATACCCACTTCATGGACATGCAGCTGGTGTCCAGCCGTGACGGCATCGAGTGGGAACGGTCTGCGGACAGGAAGCTTTTCCTGCACCTGGCTACCACCAACAACCTCAAGGACGATGCCTTCGACAACGGGATGGTCTATCCCTCCGGCAACCCCATCGTCAAAGACGGTAAGGTCTGGATCTACTACTCGGGTTTCACCAACCTGCACAATGCCCCCTCCGAGGACCATGACGGCCAGATCGGCCTCGCCACCATCCGTCAGGACGGCTTCCTCTCCGTAGATGCCACCAGCGAGGGATCGGTCCAGACTCGTCGGCTCAAGCTTAGTGGCTCCTCCCTATGGGTCAACATGTCCTCTTTGACCGGTTCGAGGCCCAATTTCGAACGGGACAGCGGGAAAGAGCCCTACAGCGAGTTCTACACCGACAACCCCAGCGCCAAGGGATATGTTCGGGTGGAAGTGCAAGATCGGGATGGTCGGGTCCTTCCCGGCTATGAGGCAGCCAAGTGCAGCCCCCTGATGGGGACAGACATCTACCAGAAAGTCTCCTGGGAAGGGGGTCGAGACCTTTCTGCAGTCGCCGGCCGCGAGATCCGGCTCAGGTTCGTGCTGGGCAACGCCAAGCTGTATTCTTTCAAGCTCGAGTAGTTCCCAGTAGAGCATTACCCTGGAGAGCAAGGACAATGCGTAAAGCAGTGAGAGCCCGGTGGATCGCCCTCGTCGTGCTCGGCCAGTCCTTGCTGGGCCTGGAGGCCGCGGCAGAAACACCTCTCGCCATCGGTTCACAGAAGCAGCTTCTGATCGACGACTATGTCATCGAAGCCATGAGCCCTAGGGTTTATCGCTTGATGAACCAGCCCCTCAAGTACCCCGAGAATCCCGTCATCCGCCTCGACGCCGACTGGGAGCACAAGGGAGGCCTCTCCCACGGCGGAGATTGCGGACAGATCTTCTTCGACCCGGATCGGGGTATCTATCGTTTCTACGATCTGATGGTCAACTGGGACTGGTCCCAGAAGTGGCTCTCCTACGCCGAGTCCAAGGACGGTATCCACTGGATCAAGCCGAAGCTGGGGCAGGTCGAGTTTCTGGGATACGACACCAACTTCATCTCTGTACCCTTCTCCAAGGAGGCGTGGAGCAACACCGTCTTCCGCGATCCAGCTACCGACCGAGAGCAAGAACGGTACAAGATGATCTATTTCGACAAACACGATGGGAAGAAGGGGATGTTCCCCGCCTACTCTGCCGACGGTCTCAACTGGAAGTCCTATGAAGTCGATCGGCCTGCTGTCCCCTACTGGAGCGACACCAACAACAACCTCATGTGGGACTCCAAGCGACAGAGATACATCCTCTACCTCAGAACTGGCACCTCCCTCAGTCGTTGGATGGATCCGGAACCCATCTATCCCGAAGGGGCCCGTACCCGCACCGCCGGTTTCGCCACCAGCACCGATTTTCTCAACTGGGATAGTCCTCCCACCTACCGGAATCCCGACGACCGCTTCATCTGTTTCCACGCCGACGAGAAGGACCCGGTGGGAAGCCGCGACTTCTATACGCTCGAGGTCCTCCCCTACGAAGGCGGCTTCGTGGGCTTTACGTCCGTCTACCACAACATGTTCGGAGTTGCGCCGGCAGGGATGGACAGCGGCAAGGCCCGGTCTCCCTGGATGGATCGGATGAACGTGGAGCTGCTCTGGAGCCGCGATGGCGAGAAGTTCACGCGAGTGGGACAGGGGCGCCAGTTCATCCCCAATGGGCCCGAGGGCAGCTGGGACCAGGATCTGGTCTATTCGGTTCACAACGGGATCGTGCGCCAGGACCGGGGAGAGATCTGGCTCTACTACGAGGGATTCAGTGGTCATCACTGGTTCAAGTACCGCAGGGAGCATCAGCGCGGCCAGGTGGGTCTGGCCATCCTCCGCCTCGACGGGTTCGCCTCCATAACCGGCCAGGGCATGCTGACCACCAGACCGCTGACCTTCGAAGGAGGCCGGCTGCAGATCAATGCCAGCGGTGTGGACAAGTACGTGGGCCCCGCCTACGGTAACGTGCGCGTCGAGATCCTCGACGCGAAGACCGGTCGATCGATCCCGGGATTCCAGCGGGAAGATTCCGATGAGTTCGGAGGGGACGAGATCTCTCACACGGCGACCTGGAAGGGCAGCAGCGATCTAGCGCCGCTTCGAGGCAAAACCATCAAGCTGCGATTCCACCTGGACAAAGCCAAACTGTTTTCCTTCCAGTTCGTGCCATGAGAGGAGCAACATCTGACTGAGCAGTAACCTGTAGGATGGGCACTCTTGCCCGTCACAATCCTCGACGGGCAGGAGTGCCCATCCTACACCGGACACGGTACTGTCGATGTTCGTGGTTCGGGGAAGAGCACTCAACTGGTTTGCGTCGAGCGCACCTGGTTGATGAAGCAGATCGCGTTTCCCGAAAAGTGATCCTCTATTTCAGCCCGACTCAAACCCAGTATCTCGGCGACCTGCCTTTCCTGCCGCAGCTGCTCGTAGATGAAGAAAGTGGCGCTGGGGTCACAGTGTGTCAGATCCGGGAAGCCCTCGAAATACTGCCAGGCCTTGCCGTAGGTGACGTATTTCCCTCGGACACAGCCTGCCTCAACATTGTCCGAACCAAACATCACTCTTTTTCGGTCCTCGTGCTTCATCAGGAGATAGTGGGAGTACATGTCATTGACAGCCGAGGTGTCGTACCAGAGGTTCGACATGTCCTTGAGTCGGCGAATGGACTCTTCCAACATGAAAGGATTGAAGGCGCGGCCGCAGTGGGCCAGTATCCATTGGGCTCACGGATACTTGTGAGTATAGTGCTCCAGATCCTTGAGATTCTCAGGGTCCGCCGGCCCGGTCTTCTTCGAGAGGTGCATGGTAATCGCCAGTCCGAGATCGTGCACCACCTCGATGAAGGACTCGGGGAGAAAGTCCTGGATTCTTCCATTGGCAGGATCGAGGGCGAACGACCGATAGGGCTTTAGTCCGAGGAAACCATGTTCCCAGACCTGCTCGGCAACGTATTCAGGGCTCATCTCCGGCAAGGCTAGCAGGTTCACGGCAGAGGCGGGATCAGCTGACATCTGGGCCGCCATCCAGTCGTTATGGCCTTCTACGTCGATCCCAACAATCGATGTTCCCAGGACCAGGTAGTGTATTTCGCGGCCGGGATACAACTTGGCCGCCCAGCTATTCCCCAGCGCAAGCCAGAGGCCTCACTCTGCCCTTTGTGCTCCCGGACCACATGTGGGTGTGCATGTCGTAAACCAGCGAAGGGACGAAGTCCTCCAGCTCCTCTTCCCAGATCTGGCGGTCAAACTCTCGATAGTCAATGTTGGTCATGAGCCGGAAGTCTAGCACAGCTACTATTCCCGGTTGACGGGCCGAAAAGCACCCATGGCCCTCCGGGCACGTGTCAGGAGGAAAAAAGAGATGAGCCTCTGATAGAATAGCCTACGTGTCCAGGCTTCTGATCCACCCTCTCTTTTTCAGCTTTCTTGCTACCAGTGTTGGCCTCTGCCAGACCACCGTGTTCGCCCAGAGTCGGGAACAGCCAAGCTTCAGAACCGAATCGGACGTGGTACTGGTCGATCTGGTAGTGACGGACCGTGAGGGTCTCTTCGTGTCCGACCTCAAGCCCGAGGAAATCGAGCTCTACGAAGACGGGAAGCGCCAAGTCACCTCTTTTCTGCAGCTCCGGGGAAGGAAGTCTCGGCAACCCGCCGCCGATCAGGAGATCGCACCAGCTGTTTCCGAAGCAAAAGGAACAATCAAGACTGTTTCTCCAAGGGGAGATAGTAGGTACTACATCTTTCTGCTCGATTTGGACACGATTGCCCATCAGGACCTCAGACAGGTCAGAAAGTCGATCCGAGGATTTCTCCAGGCGGGGCTCACGCCAGACGACCGGGTGATGATTGCCAGCTTGAGCCGAGGCCTCCATGTCAGACAGAACTTCACCTCCAGCGTTCCCAGTTTAATGCGGGCCCTGGAAAAGCTACCGGTCAACCCGTCGGGATCCAGCTCATTCACACGCTTTATTGCAGACATGGAAGAGCTCTTCAGCAGCGTCCCCCCGTTTGACTTGACTCCCCAACCCCTGCAAACACTTCCACCCGTCGTAGAGGCCATGGTCTCAGCCGCCGTGGCCTTGGGTAGAAGCTTTCTGGTCAATCTGGACCAACAGGTGACTTCGGCTTCCGCTTCTTTGGCGGCGCTCTCGACTCGGCTGCGTTCCCTCCCTGGGCGCAAGCAGCTCATCTTTTTTTCCGGTGGCTACCCTATCGACGCTGGGTCCGTTCTGAGTCGGATCATCGAGGACAGGGCGACCGCGATCTACCCCAACCGGACCCCGATTATGCTCTTCGTCAGCCGGGAGCTCCAGGGGCTTGGATACACCTCGAGCCTGCGGGGCACACTGCGCTCGGCGATCGATGAGTCCAACCGATCCCAGGTCTCGATCTACAGCATCGACAGCCGGGGTCTGTCGGCTCCGTTCGATGCCAGCACCAGTGGTTTGGGCTACTTCAGCCAATTCTCGTCTTCGCTTGCGGAGATCACCGGTCCCCAGGACTTCCTTATATCCCTTTCCCTGAGCACTGGGGGACGCTCGTTCGTGAACAGCAACGACCTGGGCGAGGGAGTCCGGAGGGCCTTCCAAGATCGGTCCCAATACTACCTGGTCGGCTTCGTTCCCACAGCCAGGAGAAAACTGGGTGCCTTTCACTCGATCAAAGTGAAGGTCAACCGTCCCCGGCTCGAGCTTCGCTTTCGAAGGAGCTACATCGAGGCGGATAAGAAATCCATGGCAAAGCGTGACCTACTCCACGCCTTGAAGTTCCCTCATCTCTTTCAGGAGTTTCTCTCCGAGCTCCAGGTCTCGACCAAGAGTGGCAAGATTCAACTCAACACCGTCATTCCAACGCAAGCTCTGGGCTTCGCAGCTGCAGGGGAAAAATACAAATGTGTGGTCGAGATCTTTGCGGCACTCATCGACGGATCCGGTAAGTTAGCCCAGGAACAGATGTTCTTGGAGAAACAGGCCGATCTGGAGTTCAGCGCTCAGGAACTTGCTGATTTTCGCCAGCACGAGACCGCCCGGATCGACGCAGAGGGGAAGGCACCTCCAGGCAACTACGAGATGGTCGTCATCCTTCGCCAGACGCCTTCAGGAGAGATGACCACACATCGCCAACGTGTAGTCGTCCAATAGCTCTATCCCGCCCCCAGGTGCGCTGGCTCTATTCGAGAACGAAACTTTGATCGGGACGGGAGATCTTGCTGTTGTCCAGCTCTCTCCTCGGAACCTGGGCTCATTTTGCTAACTGGTCAAGTCGTTCGCGGCTCTGCCGGACTTGGCCACGTAAGGCTGCTAGTTCACCCGTGGGCGGCACCTTCGGAGGACAAGAGACGTGCGACGTATTCTTGAAGTTTCAGACTAGATTGCTGGTCGACGACCGGTTCCATAGCCTGTCAGCTCCACGTACCCATGACCGATTTTCCTGCCTTCCAGATCTTGTACTCGGACCAGGCCCTCCCAGTAGAAGAGATCCTCGACAATCCGGCTGCGGTTCTCCTGGTCTGCCAGCTCCGGGAGCACCACCATCTTTAATCCAGCATCCGGCAGCTTAACGGTCCAGCCTGCCGGATACTCGGCATCGGTCTCTCGACTCTTCCAGATACCGCTAGCGTGCACCGACCATTCCCCCGCGGCTAGATAGCGAACTTCGCCAGTGCTTGAAACCAGCGAACCTCGAGCAAAGTCCACTCTTCCCTGGTCGTCGCGCAAGAGATAGAGCATGACTTCGCGACCGTCATTGAGTTGAAGACTGAGCCAGTCCCACCCCACTTGATCGGCGCTGAGTTGGTTGGAGCCGAACTCCTTGTCCATCCAGCTCTCACCCCGCACCTTGAACGTCTGTCCCCGAACCTTCACCGTGCCCTCGGTCTGGAGACGGGTGAAACTGTAGTAGTGGCTGGCTGCCGTCTTGCCACTGCCCTTGCGGCTAAAGCCATTCGGCCCCTGGAAGACAAGACCCTTACGGGGCAGCGTGGTCAGGTCGAAGGCCAATTCCTGCGCTCTGTCCTCCATGGAAAAGTCGAAAGCTTTGCCGTTCCAGCTCAGGGTCCATCGGCCATCGGTGCCTGTTGGAGCCCGGCTCCAGGCGATAAGCGGATCAGGGTAGCGGGAAAAGCCTCCCAGCATTGGAATAGCACGGTAGAGCACCTCACTAAAGGAATGCTTCTTTGCAGCGAGATCCGTCACGGCTGCATGTCCCATTACCAGATCGCTGGCCGCCCACTGGGACTCTAGCTGCGGGCGTTGGGGAAGCAGTCCCACTCGGAAGAACGTGAACTGGTAGCCGAAGATGCGTTCGGGGTCGCTCTCGGAAACCAGACGACCGGTGAAATACCACCACTCCGTCCGGTAGCCATCCTGAGCCCAGTGATGCTGCGGAAACGACCAGGAGTAACCGCGCCGGGCTGGACGCCATTGCGCGGCTTCAACCGCAATCAGCAGCAGACAAAGAGAGAGAAATATTCGAAGACTCACAGATCCCCTAGACATCATCTCGGCTCAACAGGGTAGCCGGGCTCTGAGTGGCCCGGAGGGCCGGATAAAGGCTTGCCAGTAGCGCAGCTCCCAGAATGGTCGCGGTTTGCTGGATCAAGGCGGCCCAGGGCCAGTAGACCTGTATCGTCCACCCAAAGTAGGCTCGATTGATGACGAAGATCAGGATGGCAGCGAGGGCGACTCCTCCCAGGAGTCCCAACGCCAAACCCAGAAGCCCGATCCCCAGTCCCTTACCCACAAAGACCCAGAAAATCTGCCACCGAAGGGCACCCAGGGCTCGGTAAAGGGCCAGTTCAGAGATTCGCTCCCGGGCCAGGATCAACAAGGTCAGCGCGATTCCGCAGACCGCGATCAGGAGACACATGGCCTGCAAAAGTCGCGTGATGGCGAAGGTCTGGTCGAAGATCTTCAATACCTGCTGGCGCAGGTTCCGGTTGCTTCGGAAGCGGAGCGGCGTCTCCGCATAGAGGAGCTTGAGCTGATCGACCACCCGATCGGTCTCCTCGGGCGCCTGCAGATATAGGGCCAGACTGTGCGCAGATCCCGGCCCGAAGTGTTGCCCCAGAGCCTCAAAATCCACCACAGCCAGGCCCTTACCAGGGGAGTAATCGTAGTACACCCCAACGATAGGAAACCGCACTTCACCTGCGGGAGCGGAAACCACTAGCCGATCTCCCACTTCTAGATTGGCCATGTGGGCGAGGGTCTCGCCGATGAGAACTGCCTTCCCCTGCCTCAGCAACGGCCAGGCTTGCAATGGGTCCCCGTGGAGTAGGGGAAAGCGGGCCTCGCCTCCCATCAGGCTCATATCCACCCCGGCCAGATAGATCTCGCGATCGCCCGAGTAGACCTCCAGCTTGCGCAGGCGGTCAACCGCTCGGATGCCGGAGAGATTCGAAAGCGAGGAAACGAAGCGATCATCGAGTGTCGCCTGAATTCCTCTGCCCCGAAAAGAGGATGTGCTGACGTAGATATCCGCCTTCACGGTCCCACTGACCCAGACTTCTACGGTGCGGCGAAAACTACCAATCATAAGGGTTATCCCCATCAGCATGCTGACCGCGACAGCGAGTGAAGCGACGGCGAAAGAGGTCGTCTGCAGCCTTGCACCCAGACTCTTGAGGCTGTAACCCAACCCGAAACGTCTAGCACGAACGGACGCGGTGATTTCTCGAACGAAAAGGGGAGTGGACAGGGGGAGTGCGAGCAGAACGGCGATACCAAGGACGAACCCCGAAGGTTTCCAGTTCCAGCCATATAGCTTGTACCACGCCCCGCTGAGCACGAGAATCAACGCACCCCCAAGAAAGAGCGGCAGAGCCAGCGAGGCTACCCTCTGGTGCAGAACCGGCGGCATCAGTAGCGCCCGGATCTGGCGTCGACTCATGTCGAGCGCAGGAATCAAGGCTCCAGCGACGGCGCCCCCAATCCCGATCGTTCCTGCCAGAACATATAGCCAGAAAGGAATCTCCAGGGATTCGATCTCCTCCAGAAGATAGAGATTGCTGAGGGTTGCGCTCACGACCTCCAGGTTGGCCTGGGCCGCCCAGTAACCCATCGGGATTCCCAGGACAACACCCAGCATCCCGATGAAGAGTACCTCCCGAAGGATGAGGCCGAGGAGCTGCGCTCGGGTCGCGCCCAACGATCGCAACACACCGAACTCGGCGCGGCGGCGAACCAGTAGGGCCTGGGTACTGCTGTAGACCAGAAAAAGACCGACGAAGAGGCTGATCAAACTCAAGGCGGTGAGATTGAGTCGGAACGCCTCGAGTAGGTCCGAGGCAGCGCTCTCGCGCTGCTCGGGAGTCAATATTCGCACCGATGGGCCTAGTCGCCCCTGGAGATCGGCAACAACCTCTGACAGGTTCGCATCCGGGTGCAACCTGATGTCGATCTGATCGATCTCGCCCGGTTGTGCCAGCAGACTCTGCACCTGGGAGATATCCATCACGGCCAGCTTGCTGCTGGCAAATGGGGTCAGTCGCTGGAAATCTACCAGCGCGCCCACGACCAGCTGGACCCGGCGAGAACCGATGGAGACTTCGAAGCGGTCTCCGACCAGCCAACCCATCTCCTCCGCCAATTTCGGTCCGACGGCGACCCAGCCGCGCTGGGCTAGCGCCTCCCAGTCCTCGCCCCGCTCTCCCTCCCAGGGCATCCGCACGGGCGCGAAGAAATCGACTCCCAGAATCTCTAGAAAGACGCCTCCAGTGTCGGATAGCGCTACATCGAGACGGCACAAGGGCCAGGCTGCGGCCACACCCGGGGTACCCAAGACCTTCGGATAGAGGGTTTCAGAGAGAGCGGGAGTGCGACTGAGGATGGTGCAGTCGGCGTCGCCGCTAACCGCCTGGATACCTCCCCTGAAAGCGGCCAGAGAATTCCGGTTGATGATCTGGATGCAGACGACCGAAGCGACCCCGAGCGCGACACCAAGCACGGTCAGAAAGTAGAGAGAGCGGCCGGCCCGCATCTGGGCGCGAAGGGATAGGAAAAGGTAGCGTCTCAAACGGGCCCCATAATGCCACTGTGGAGTTGCCAACGCTGGTCCGCCAAGGAGGCCAGCTCTCGGCTGTGAGTCGCATAGATCAGGCTACTGCCCTCCTCTTCTGCCAGCGAGAGCATCAGCTGCAAAACCTGCTGACTATTCTCATCATCGAGATTCCCGGTCGGCTCGTCTGCCAAGAGAAGGCGGGGCCGGCGCAGAAGAGCTCGACAGATAGCCACACGCTGCATCTCTCCCCCACTGAGCTGATGAATCGGATCCCCGGCTCGATCGCCTAGATCCACTCGCTCCAGGAGGGCTTGTACCCGAGAAGCGAACTGGGAGGGTCGGCTTCCCGCCACGAGTTCCGGAAGACCGACATTTTCGGCGACGGACAAATGGGAGAGTAGGTAGAAAAACTGAAAGACCAGACCGACACCCTTCCGCCGCAGCAGGGCCCGGTCCCGTTCCGAGAGACTGGCAAGGTTTCGACCCTCACTCCAGACTTCGCCACGCGAGGGCAGATCGATCCCAGCGGCAAGGTGTAACAGCGTCGATTTACCACTGCCACTGCGTCCCTCGACAGCTACTCGCTGCCCCGGCGACAAATCAAACGAGACCTCCCTCAAGGCGTAACGGATACCGACCCCGGAATCGTAGATCTTGGAAACACCTCGAAAGGAAAGTACGGACTCTACCACGTCGTCGTTTTACCACAACACCGCCATCCGCACGACGGTCAAAGCTTCCCCGACCTCGATGAAGCCATCGATCGAAACGTCTATGAGCAGAGCTGGTTCGGATGGCGATAGCTCGGTCCAGATTCGACCTCGTTTCGTGAGTGGAGTGTCGCTTCCGGCGTGCTAGTATCGAGGTCGGCGCCTCGAATATTTGCTTCCCGTTTCCAAAATGAACACAATGGGCCACAGAAGCATCTAGTACAGGGTCGGTAATTGGGAAGCTCTCAAATGAGGAGAAGCGCATCATGACAAGGAGGACCTTGCTCCCAGCCTTGACGGTGATCCTCTACCTTGCCAATCCTTTGTTGGGCCAGGAGAAGGCCGCCCCTCCCGAGCCCGAGCAAAAGGTAAAAGTCGAAAAGCAGGGACGGGTGAGGCTGGGGGGGGGACTTCCATAGGGGCTGGCTATAGCAGGTACAGCTACTACTCCCCGAGTTTTCACCACCCTTACAGTCCCTACTACCGTGGGGGCTATTACTCCGGTTACTACCATCCGATAGATGCCTGGGCACATCCCGGGTACTATTTGGGATTCGATAGAAGCGACAGCACCGGCCGCATCAGGTTGAAGACAGCTCACAGGGAAGCGAAGGTCTTCCTGGATGGAGCCTTTGCCGGTGTGGCAAGGATCTCAGGGAGATTTGGCTCGAGCCCGGTGTCTACCAACTCAAAGTCACAGCCGACCTCCACGAGCCTTTCGAACTTCGGGTGTACGTACTGACTGGAAAGACGCTTAAGATTGCGGCCGACCTCAAGGAAAAAGAGAAGGAGCGCGTCCCATGAAACGGATTACTACCATCCTTTCGATCTCCATCCTTTTCATCATTTCCGCCCCGGGAAATTCAGAGGGGACCCGCCCTCGCAGCGAAGCGAGCAAATATCCGATCTCGGCAGAGAAGGAGGGCTTCAAACTGGGTGCCGTCTCCTTAGCAAGCACGAGGCAATGCAAACCTTCGTTACCGACCTGCATCGAGGTTACGTCGTGGTGGAGGTGGCGCTCTACCCGGCCAAGGACGAGATCGACACGGCCAACAACGATTTTACTCTCCAGATTTCCGGTATGGATGCTGAGTTCCGTCCCCAGGATCCGACCCTGATCGCTGCAGACCTGCAGGAAGCGGCTCCGGCGCAGAGGCAAGTGGGCATAGTCCCCTATGGATCGGTCGGATACGAATCCGGCCCAAGACGCAATGATCCTTATGGAAACCAGACGGGCGGCCGAGGGGTCAGAACCTCGGTAGGGGTCGGCGTGATCCTCGACCGTAACCCTCCGGCTTCTACCAGCCAGGATCAGCGTGTGATGGAGCAGGAGCTCGAGGACAAGGGACTACCCGAAGGTGTTACCGATGCTCCGATCGCCGGCTATCTTTACTTCGCTGTTGAGAAGCTCCCCAAGAACGCTGAGCACCGGCTCGAGTATCAGATGGAGCATGGGGAGAAGCTCGTTCTACTGCTTCCCAAGAGGTGAAGCGATCGAATAAACCTCTCGTAAAATAGTCTGTAAGATAGCCAGCCTAGGAGTCTTCGCGGTAGAAATGATCGTAGCGAGAAAGCGGGGAATCGAGGGAAGATTTTCTCGATTTCGAGGCGCATAGTTGTTCTATTCGTCGAAAAATCGTGAAAATATGGGCCGATTCTACCGTTTTCTCAGTAGATCAATTTCTACCGTACAGGCTCCTAGCACTCGACATTGTTAGGTAGTTTGAAGACTCTATCCAATCGCGGCCCAGGCAGGCGTTTCCCGACTTCGATCCAGGCTCCGTTTCTCACCCACTCAAACACCTGTTTCCAGTCGCCGAACTCTGCTATAGTCCCGCCTCGAAAACCAATTAATTCCTGCCTATACCAGATCCGATCGGGATAGGCCGAGGAGAACCAATGACATCCCTTTCCTTTAAACCTCGTGTCCCGGTCTTCGACGCCAATGTGAAGGTTGGAGACGCCCACGACGAACTGTCTCCCTGCCCTGACCGTGCTGGTCTGCTGGCAGAAATGGATACCCACAACATCCAGCGAGCCGTCATCTACCACGCCCTGGCGGACAAGACCAGTCCAGTGGACGCCAATCGGGCGCTGAAAGACTGGTTGGGAGATGAGGGGCGCCTCTACTCCCAGTGGGCCGCTCTCCCCACGCGCCGCTCTCTGGAGCAGCTTGGCGAGCTCCATGCCCAGGGCAGGGTCAGCAGTGTGCGCCTTGCCGGCCTGGACATAGTCAAGTTCCCCTTCCGACCCTGGTCCTACGATCCATTGTTGAGCTGGCTTTCTCAGGAAGGCATCCCGCTCTGGCTGGCGCTGCCAGAGATGGATGCCCACGAGTTGGTAAGCACGCTTCAGGCTTACCCGGATCTGGAGACAGTCCTGGTGGGCGCCCACTACATGCACGCCCTCTGGGTCCAGCCCCTGATGAAGGCGCTGCCCCGAGCCCATTTGGAGTTGAGCCGGTTCGAACCAATCGGCCAGTTGGAGGACCTGTTGGACGAGTTTGGAGCGAGCCGTTTCGTATTCGGATCCTGGTATTGGAGGCTGGCCATGGGTCCGATGCTTTTCTATCTCCATCATGTGGGGCTGTCAGACGACGATCTGGCACTCGTCTGCGAGGGTAATCTGGTGAGAATCCTGGGGGAGCAAGCCAATGATTGAAGGAGTACGAGTAATCGACTTCCACGGACATGTAGGGTCCAACGACATCATGGGGATGGTCGACGACCCGGATCTGATGATCCACGCCATGGACGCTGGCGGGATCGATGTCTCTTGTCTGTTCAACATCTACTACCCAAGCGGGACCAGGGGCAATGACATGACGGCTCAGTTCGTTGCACGCCATCCCGATCGCTTCGTCGGCTTTGCATACGTCTCTCCCCTGACGTCAGCTGACGCAATGGTCGCCGAACTGGAAAGGGCTATCGACACCCTGAAACTGGTGGCAATCAAGCTTTATCCTCCCTTCGTTCCCTGGTCTTTGGATCAGCCCCAGTGGGATCCCATTTACGAGTTCGCTGACCAGAGAGGTTTATTGATCATCCACCACACCGGAAGCGAGCCCCAGGCCTTCCCTAAATATCTGGCCAACGTAGCGCCCCGCTATCCGCGAGCCAAGTTCGTTTCGGGCCATTCGGGGAACACACCGGAGTGCCGGGCTCAGGCAATCGCGGCAGCCAACGCCAACCCCAACGTTTTTCTGGAGACGTGTTCCACCTTTCGAACACCCGGAGTCATCGAACAGCTGGTCGCCGAAGCTGGAGCAGACAGGGTCCTGTTCGGCTCGGACACCCCCCTGATGGATCCTCGACCTCAACTAGGGAAGATCATCACCGCCCAGATCTCGAACGAAGCCAAGGCCCAGGTCCTGGGAGGCAATGCCGCCAGGATCCTGGAAATCTGAGCAAGCAGTGAGCAGTCCTAGAACTCAAACAGCGAGGGACCTGTGCATAAGTCGGAATTGACAGAGCCGTGACCGTGAGGGAGCGGGACCCAATCAGGGGTCCAACCCTGGACCCTACTGATCTCCCAGTTTCCACCCGAAGGATCCAGCACGGCTTCTGCTCCTTAACCTCCCGCTCCTGCTTCAGGCCTCAAAACACAGAGAATGCCTTCGCCCCTGGGGGCGCCACCGACTGGAGAAACAATGAAACTAGCGACCTGTTCCACGGGAACCAAATCATTCGTGGGTGCGGTAGTGGACGACCGGATGGTGGTCGATCTTGGCTCAGCCGACAAGCGACTTGCTCGCAAGGAGCGCCGATCTTCCCACCCGTTTCTAGCCGACATGATGGAGCTTCTGAGCTCAGGGAGAAAAGGCCAATCAGCCGCAAATAAGGCCCTGAACGCCACTCTCGCCGAGGCACGAAAAAATCCCGACGACGAGATCACCTACCAGCTAAGCCGGATCCGTCTACGGGCACCCCTGATACCCCGCAAACTGCTATGCCTGTCTGGCAACTACCAGGACCACATAGAGGAAGGGGGCGGCAAGATGGAGGTTCAGGACAAGGAAACGCCTCGCTTCTTCATGAAACCCGCCACCACTACGGTGATCGGACCCGGTGACCGTATTCTCATTCCACCGGTGGCAACGGCCATTGACTGGGAAGGTGAATTGGCAGTTGTCATTGGCCGTCAGGCCAAGCAGGTTTCCACTTCCGAGGCACTTCGCTACGTGGCAGGGTACACCGTCATGAACGACGTCTCCGAGCGAAAGTTGAAGATCAAGAATCGCAGCGAGGACCGTGATGAGGACGTCTGGTTCGACTGGCTCAACGGAAAATGGCTGGACACGTTCGCCCCCTTGGGACCGTGGATCGTCACCTCGGATGAGATCCCCGATCCTCAGTCACTGGAGATCAGCACCTACGTCAATGGGGATCGCAAACAGCACAACAGTACCGCCCAGATGTTGGTTCCCGTGGCGGATCTGATCGAATATATCTCAGCCATCGTCACGCTGGAGCCGGGGGACATCATCAGCACCGGCACCGTCTCGGGCGTGGGGAACACAACCGGAGAATATCTCCAGCCGGGCGACAAGGTAGAGGTCAAGATCTCCCAGATCGGCGCCCTCCACAATCGAGTTGCCTCCAGCAAGAAATAGGGAAGGATGTCGAATTGAATTCGACTCACGGTTGGCCTCGTCGTGGCGGTGGCTCCCAGGCCGCACTTCTGAGGCTTCGATGGAAGCCTTGGATCGGCCTCGCGACTGGCTCCGTGACTCTCGTCCCTTCTGGAGACCCGGTCCAGCTTTTGTTCACCTGAAAGCGGGAGGGTTCAACCATCTCCGATAGCACGTTATGAGAATCGGATTCGATCTTCGGCCCTCCTCTCGCGTGAACTCTCGTCGGCGGGGGATCGGGAAGTATACCTTCCATCTAGCGACCGAACTCCTGAGCGCCCCCTCTCAGCACGAGTTCGTGTTGTACCACGCAAAAGGGCAGCACCCCACTTTCGATTCTGGCCAGCAGAAGCGGCAGGTCGGTTTGCCCGAACTGACACGAGCCCACCGGCTGAATTGGTTGGTGGATCACCTCTTCTTGGGTCGAAGGCTGGCCCGAGACGGACTAGACCTCTTCCATGCTACTGATGTCACCTCTATCCCGAGCTCGAGGACCTGTGAGGTCTGGGCTCATGTTCATGACTTGATTCCCTTCATGTTCTGGGCGGAGACCAAACAATCACTCCCCTGGGACTACATCGGAGCACTGAAATGGGCTCTGAGGCGCATGACCCATTCGGATTTAATCATCACGGACTCCGATCACTCGAAGAGAGATATCTGCGGGAAACTGGACCGTCCTGAGGAGAGCGTCAGGGTCATCTATCCCTCCTGCCATCCCAGCTTCGGACCCAGGGACCGAGAAGAATCACGAGCTATCCTGGCACAGCAGTTCGCAATCCATGACCCGTTTCTCTTCTACGTCGGTGGCAGCGACTTCCGCAAGAATCTTCCGCGACTCTTGACCGCCTTTCGCCGGATCGTGGATCTAGGTTACTCAGGCAAGCTGGTGCTGGCCGGCGAGAGCTTCCTCTGGAACATCGAGGAGGTCCGGCTGCTTAAACAGCAGATCGAAAAAGAAAGAACCCAGCGATTCGTGCTTTTCCCCGGCTACGTTCCCGATCGATTGCTTCCCAACTTCTATAGCGCCTGCGACCTGTTCATCTTCCCTTCGTTGTATGAGGGCTTCGGGCTACCGGTCCTGGAGGCGATCCGCTGTGAGGCCAAGGTTCTAGCTAGCCGGAGCTCGTCGATCCCTGAAGTGGCTGGGGAGGCAGCCGAGTACTTCGACCCCGAGGATGAAAACAGCATCGTGGATGCTTTCGAACGAGTCTTTGACAATCCGTCGCGAGGAGAGGAACTGACTCGCATGTGCCGGCACCAGAGTGACCGCTTCAGCTGGAAGAATGTCGTCGGTCAAATCCTCGATCTATATGACTCGAGAAAGTGAGCCCACCGTTTTTGCTCTCCCGCCCAGACGTTCGGCGTTTCCTTCCACTCTACTGTTGGACACGCGATGAGCGTCGCCCAGGAGCTTGCGTAGTTGGCAGGGGCCAAGGAATATGTCAGAAAAACTATATCAAAAAAGGAGATTCGAGCATGTCTCAACTTGACCGGAGACAACTCACAGGGACGCCGAGGGTGAAGCCAGGTTCCGGAAGCACCTCACCACCGAGAAAAGCCTGGCAGGAACCCCAAATGAACTTTGTCGAGCCGAAGCTAACCAAGCATGGGAAGTTGGAAAAGATTACGGGCAGTTCAAATGCAGGGTTCTTTGGCACGTTTGTGGATTCGGATTGACGGCTCTCTAATCGCCTGCCGCGAAGCCATGGGAGCTAATGGCGTTTTACGGCTACCATGATCTGACGCTCGCCCTCGAGTGGGAAAAGGTGGCTGTGGAGGCAGAACTGCAGTCTTTGCTGCGGGACCTGTCCTTCTTGCCGACCGACGCATCCTCGACACTCCCTTCTATTCGCCTATCCGTACAGGTCAGCGATCACCCTTGGAGCTGCCCCTCCAGTACGCACGAAGTGTTCCACGCCGAGGGCCTTTCGGGGCGAGAGGATGAGGAGGGCTTCTATCTAACTGAAGGCTCGTCGCTTCTTCATCTTCGAGCGTCAGAGGGACGAGCCGTCGCACGACTTGCAGCGAGCTTTTTCCGACAACCCTCGTTGCTGCGCTGGTCAGACCTGACGGCCTTGGGATGCTGATGGTGGGCGAATCGGGCAGTGGAAAGTCAACCCTCGCCATCGGACTGATTCGGCAAGGCTGGGGGGCTATCTTTCGGATGATTCCGTCCTGCTGCGTCAGCTCTCGGATAAGATTCATGCTCTGGCCTTACGGCGCTCGTTCTCTGTCGACCCCAGAGATACGGAAAGGTATGCTGATTTGGCACTTCCGGCTAAGCAAGCGTCGCCAGGAAAGCAGCCCTCTAGCGGAGTGTCGGCCAAGCGTCGAATCGAGATCCGAAGCCTCTATCCCAACCAATTTGTCCCCTCCTGTCTGCCACAGGTCCTGCTCTTTCTTCAACTTGTTCCCAACCAACCCAGCAAAGTTCGTCCTCTCAGCAGCGTGAGCGCCCTCAGGATTCTCCTTGCTCAGAGTGCCCCCCCGCTGTTCGACCGACACACGATGTCGCAGCACCTCGAGGTCCTGAAAGGGCTGGTCCAGGGCAGTCGATGCCTGGAGCTGCTAGCTGGGCCCGAACTGGTTCAATATCCAGAAAAGCTGACTAGCCTGCTGGCAGAAGCCGAAGGAGACGAACATGGCTCGCATCGTGATCGAACTCACCAACCGGTGTAACCTGTGCTGTCAGCACTGCTTCGACGAGCAGCATTCCGCAACCGGTAAACTCCCCTTGCCCTTGGTCGAGAAAGTGATCCAGGAAGGGAGGGACTGCAATATCAACGAGATCTGCTTTACGGGAGGAGAGCCAACTCTCCATCGCGACTTCAACACGATCGTCCGCCGGGTGTCCGAAGCCGATTATTCGTTCAGCTTTGTCAGCAACGGAGTCAGCTTCTCTCAGATCTACCCCCTGCTCCTGGAGTTCCGCCAGTGGTTTACCGGCGTGACCTTCAGTCTCGATGGTGCGCGCGAGGCAACCCATGACCAGATACGCGGGAAGGGCTCGTATCGACATGTAATGAGAGCCGTCAGCGTATCGGTATTCAAAGACCTCCCCTTCACCCTCAACATGGTCTTGACCAGGAAAAACCAGGGAGAAGTCGAAGAGATGGTGAACTTGGCGAAGCGGCTGGGCAGCGGCGGCGTCCGATTCGGACACCTGATGCCGACAGCTGACACGGCTCGACGCAACCTGGATCTCTCTCCTCTGGAACGCCGAAGGGTGGAGTCCAGGATCTGGCAACTCCGCGAAAAAGCGTCTGTGCCGGTTTTGATGGCACAGGCTATTTCAGCAACTCCCCCTTCTTTCCCTGCGCGCCGCTAGAGGGAGAAGAGTTCAACCTCGACTACCAGGGAAACTTGACGCTCTGCTGCCAACTCTCAGGTATCTCCGGAGCAAACGGCGGGGCCGATCTCATGGGAAATCTCCACCGGGTCAGCCTGGCTAAAGCCTGTGACAGGTTCCACCAGTCGGTGGGAACATATTTAACCGAAAAGCAAGCGAAGGTGACCAGTGGAAAGTTCACCGAGCTGGATCACTTTCCGTGTTGGTACTGTGTCAAGTATCTGGACAAGGTAAGCTGGATCAAGAGTCAGCCCGAGCACCCTTGGTTCCAGGAGGGCGCCGGGCTCTGACTTTGGATGTGCAACAGTGAGCAGTGAGCAGTGAAAGAGTAGTGAACAGTGAGCGGTCGGAAAACAGCCGCAGCAAACGGAGACTCGAACGACTTGACCCGTCTGCAATACGACCCCAAGTTCCGAGGAGAGAGCAGGACAACAGCACAATCCTTCCCGTCCCCGAAGAGGTGATTGCCGAACCAAAGGCTCGCCGGATCGGCCATCACGGCCTGGAAGGCCGTGATGCTCAGGTTACTGAAGTTTCTTTCTCGAATGATCTGGCCCGCAGCCGGGGGCGTTACTAAGCTGAAACTTCATCGGCTAGAAGATCATGCAAGAGCCGCCATCTGACATAGCCGTGATCTTAGTAGGATGGGCACTCTTGCCCGTCACTTTCATCGACGGGCAGGAGTGCCCATCCTACAACGGACAGAGTGCTATCGATGTTCGTGGTTCGAGACAACCCAAAGTTTCTTTCTTGAATGGGGCAGCACCGCTGGAGGGCCACTAAGCTGAAACTCTGTCGCTGTCAGGCATCGGTGGTAGAAACGATCACCTTGAAAACCAAACTGATCCGTATGGTACAAACAGGAACTGACCTTGCAAGAGATCAGCGGCTGTCTGCAGCAGGAATTTTCGGTCCAAGAGGAACAGGAAAACCGTAGTGTGCTCAGCCTCATCGAACAGTTCTGCGCCGAGCACCTCGTGATCGAAAAGGGTACCGATCAAGCCGAGGGATAGGCCCGATCCCGACGAGATGGAATCCCCCCGAACTCTCGAAAGAGTGGGCAAGCGACCGCTCCCTGATAGCTGCTGGCCGACCCAGAACCAGCTTTGGTTGCTGCGCGCAGCCCTCCTGGACAAGCCCCAGGCCCAGCAGGCTTGGGATACCTGGCGAAGCTCTGTCGATCTGGAACAAGGATTCGGTCGATCTTCCTTCCGGCTCTTTCCGCTGCTGTACTCGCAACTGAGTCGCTGGGGCTTGGATGACCCGATCATGTCCAAGCTTAAAGCGGTCTACCTGAAAGCCTGGAGTGAAAACCATCAACTCTTCACGGAGATGCACCGTTACTGGCTCAGCTGCAACATTCGGGTCTCAATCTAATGCTGTTGAAAGGGGCTCCTCTGGTCCTGCTCTACTACAAAAATCATGCCCTGCGCCCCATGGGTGACATCGATGTCGCCGTACCTTCATCTCGGATCTTTGAGGCTGTCGCCTGCCTCAGGAACCTGGGATGGACACCGAGATTCGAGATCACTCGAAAACTCCTTTGGCGCCTCCATTCCATCGACTTCAAGAGCCAATCGGGACTGGAGCTCGACCTTCACTGGAGACTTTTCTTTGAAAACCATCGTCCCGACTGGGACGAAGAGTCGTGGGCACGATCCGAAAGAGCTGATTTTCAGGGACTTCAGGTCCGTGCACCCTGTCCTACCGATCTGTTGTTGCACATGATCATCCACGGTCTAAGGTGGAACCCAGAGCGAGCGATTCGCTGGATTCCCGATGCCATTATCATCCTTCGTAGCGATAAATGTCTGGAGTGGGATAGATTTGTTTCCATGGTCGAAGAACGGCAACTGGTGCTGCGTATAAAGGAGGGACTGAATTATCTGAAGCAGCCCTTGGATGCTGAGATTCCAAGTCGGGTTTTGGAGAGGCTCGATGGGCTTGAGGTCACCGCCATGGAACGGATGGAAAGAAAATTCGCGCTCCGCAGTCATGAAGAACTCAGCAGGAGATTATTCGGCCCCCTACAGATCTTCTTCGCGGACTACTGGAGGCTCAAATATCAGTCACTACTCCTTCCCTACCTTCTCGGTTACCCTGACTACCTTGCCTTTCGGCTGGGCTTGACCGGAAAGTCAGCTCTGGCCCTGTTCTTACTCAGGAGTCTCCTCAAACGCGTCGCCCGGCTCGTGCTGCCCGGAATCAGAAAATCAATTGGGATTTCCTTTTAAATGGAAGTTCTATAGTGCCCGGCAGAAACGTAAACGTTGGCTAAACACCGATTTTCACGAGCGTCTGGTTTGGGTCGTATTACCGCCCACGGCCAGCATCTGCAGAACCTGATGCTCAAAGCCTTGCCTCAGCAGGGAGGAATCTGGGCAGCCTCGTAGAGTAGCTCCACCGGGTGCTGGACCGGTATCGAGATGTCCTGGGACCACAGTCCATATTGGATCTGCAGGATGCAGCCCGGATTCGCCGTCGCGATTCGGTCCGGCTTGGTGCTCAGGATCTCCTCCAGCTTCATTCCCAGCAGCTTCTCGGACATCTCGGGCTGGAGGAGGTTATAGATTCCGGCACTACCACAGCAGCGGTCCGAGTTGGGCACCTCTAGTAACAAGAGGCTGGGGATCTGCTCCAGGAGCTGCCGAGGCTGCGACCCGACCTGTTGACCATGTAAAAGGTGGCAAGCATCGTCATAGGCAACTCGCTCTGGAATCGTTCCCAGGCTCCAGGAAGGCTCAACCTCGGCGAGGAACTCACAGATATCCTTCACCTTGTGGGCGAATCCTTGGGCAGCTCCGGAGTGGGGATCGGAGCGCTCTATCAGATGGTCCCACTCCTTCATGGAGGCAGCACAACCGGCAGAGTTGACGATGATGGCATCGAGCTCCTGCCAGGGAAAGGCCTCGAGATTACGAATCGCCAGGGTGCGAGCCATCTCCCGGTCCCCGGCATGGGAGTGCAAGGCGCCGCAACAAGACTGCGAGGGCGGCAAGACTACGTCGCAGCCCGCCAACCGCAGCATCTCAATGCTGGCGTGATGAACCTGCGGGAAAATCAGGGGCATGACGCAGCCAGTGAGAAATCCAACCCGGTATCGAGGCCTCCCGTAAGCTGCATAGGAGGAGTCGAATTTCCTGAGAGGAGGGATCTGTGGGAGCTTTTTTTCGGATGCATAGAGTCCGGGCAAGAGGCGCGATAAAAAAGTAGCCTTGCGAACCAGTCCCTGTAATCCCAATTGTTGGTAGAGACGTAGAGCTCGGAATGCCTGCCTAAGCAGCCCGCTGGCGGGGAGCAAACGACGAAACACGAGTCTCTGCAGAAGAGGTGGTGGCTTCTCTGCATAGATCCGAGCCCGGGTTTCGTTGAGCATCACCTCATAGCGGACACCCGAGGGACAAGCCGTTTCACAGGCTCGGCAGCCGAGGCAGCAATCCAGATGCTTGATAAAGGTCTCGTCAAGAGGAATACGTTCCTCCTGAAGAGCCTTCATCAGATAGATCCGGCCCCGGGGCGAATCATTCTCGTCACCCAGAACCTGATAGGTGGGACACCTGGGCACACAGAAGCCGCAGTGGATGCAGTCCAGGTTGATGTCGAACGGATCTTTGACCTTGACGTCGGTATTGATTTGCTCAGTTTCCATCACGCTACTCGAGGAGGATACCACTCTCGGCTCCAAGACGAGTGATTCGAAAGGATGCCCAATCCAATTCGACCAATCCCGCTGACCTTCGGCGTAGCGGTGGACTCCAGGCCGCCGTCAGTCAAGCTAGACTCGACCGAAATATTTCGGCCTGGAGGCCAAAGCTACGTTTCCCGTTCTGTTATCCACCGCTTGACCTCGGGTAATTTGTGGGTCAGCAGAGTCTGGATCAATCGGTCGGGTTCCTGATCGACCAGGAACAGTTGGCGATTACTGGGCCGAATGAAATCCTCCTCGATGGCCCTTTCGAATAGCTGGATCAGGGGATCATAGTAGCCGCTGACATTCAGAATCCCTACTGGTTTTTGGTGGATCCCAAGCTGCGCCCAGGTGATCATTTCCAACAGCTCCTCGAAGCTTCCAAATCCGCCGGGAAGCGCCACGAAGGCGTCCGCCAACCGGGCCATCATCGACTTGCGCTCGTGCATGCTCGAGACCACGTGCATTTCAGTCAAGCCGTCGTGAGCGACCTCCTTGGAAGCCATAGCCTCTGGAATCACCCCGACAACCTTGCCTCCGCCGGCCATGACCGAATCGGCAACGGCTCCCATCAAGCCGATACTGGCCCCGCCATAGACCAGGTCGAGTCTACGCTCGGCCAGAACCCGACCCAATTGAATGGCCGTTTCTAGAAACCGAGGATTGATTCCCATCTTCGAGCCACAGAAAACACAGATCCGATTCATGGTTGATCACCCCAGGGGGATCGGCTCCTCAATTGGCAAGAACTCCGCACAGACTTCAGCCGCCACAAGCTGCCCCTTACGCGTGAGCCTGGCGCGGTCATCCTCAAGCTCGATCAGTCCTTGCCCAGTCAACAGCTGGAAGGAGTCCGCATACACTTGTTCCACATCGCAGCCGTACCGAACAGAGAGGGACCCCAGCGAAACACCTGTTTGCGTGTGCAGCCCCAGCATGAGTTCCTCACCCAAGGCTTCCTTTCCCTGAAGGCGTTTCTCGGTCGCCCTGCAAATCTCGCCGCTGAAAGCGCCCCGCAGATAGTCACGAAGAACAGTCGTATTGGTCCAGCGAGTCCCATCCAGGAACGAGGCAGCTCCAATACCGAAGCCCAAATAACGCAAATAGTTCCAATAACCGAGATTGTGGAGACACGCCCGGCCCGGCCGAGCAAAACTGGAAAGCTCGTATTGATCGAAACCGGATTCCAGGGTCAGGTCAAGGGCGACCTCATACATTTCGGCGGTCCCTTCCTCATCGATTGCCTCCAACTCACCTCGTGAGTGACGCTCTCCGAATCCAGTCCCCTCCTCAATCGTCAGACCGTAGAGTGAGAGATGCTCGGGAGCCAGGGCTAGCGCCTCATCAACGTCCCGCTTCCAGTGATCGAGAGTCTGACCGGGAACGGAGAATATCAGGTCGAGATTCACATTCTCGAACCCGGCAGCACGGACCAGTCGGTAGGCCCGGATCGATTCTTCGCCAGTGTGGGCGCGTCCCAAAAGCTGAAGCTGGCGGTCCTGGAAGGACTGGATTCCCAGGCTGATGCGATTGAATCCGAGACGGGACATCCCCTCGAGCGACTCTGGTGCGACCGTTTCGGGATTGCACTCGATGCTCCACTCCGAGGCCGCGTCGATCGCGAAGGTCTCCCGAACCGCCAGGGCCAGGACCTTGAGCTCATCAGTCGAGAGCTCCGAAGGCGTTCCCCCGCCAAAATAAACCGTATTGACGCTACGGCCAGCCCAGGCACTCTGCCGAATCTCCCGCTCCAATGCCGCCAGGTATCCCAGACGGGCAGATTGCTCAAACAGCCCCGAGACGAAGTCACAGTAGGGGCACTTCTGAAGACAGAAGGGGATATGGACGTAGACACCCAATCCCTCCGAACTCAGGGACCGATTGGCTGTACCATTGTCAGTCATTGCCGAGCCTCAGGACGCTAAGGAAAGCTTCCTGAGGAATCTGGACTCTGCCCACAGCCTTCATCCGCTTCTTTCCGGCCCGCTGCTTCTCCATCAACTTGCGCTTGCGCGTCACGTCCCCGCCGTAGCACTTGGCCAGCACATTCTTCCTCAGGGCACTGACTCGCTCGGCGGCGATTATCCTCGAGCCCAGGGAAGCCTGCACCCGGATCTCGAAGAGCTGACGCGGTAGGACCGCTTTCAATCGGGCTACCAGCGCCTTACCCCGCGGAAAGGCACGGTCCCGGGGTGTAATGAAACTGAGGGCGTCGACCGGCTCGGAATTGATGCGGATATCCAGTTTAACCAGTTTCCCCTCGCGATAACCAAGAAAATCATAGTCGAACGAGGCGTAGCCGCGGGTGCGGCTCTTAAGGGTATCGAAAAAGTCGAGAAGGATCTCCGCCAGAGGGAGCTGATAGGTCAACACAACCCGGTTGGTGCCGCTGGATTCCATGCTGCTGAAAGTGCCCCGGCGATCAATGCAGAGCTCCATGCAAGCGCCCATGTACTGGTTGGGGACCAAGATCGTCGCCATGATGAAGGGCTCTTCCACCTTGGAGATGCTACCCGCTTCGGGCCAGTGAGTCGGATTCTCGATGTGAGCGACGGTTCCATCCACCAGCGTTAGCTGGTAGACAACCGATGGAGAGGTAGCAATCAGGTCCAAGTCGAACTCGCGTTCGAGCCGTTCCTGGACGATCTCGCTGTGAAGCAACCCCAGAAAGCCACAACGAAAACCGAAACCCAGAGCGGCCGAGGTCTCCGGCTCGTACGCCAGGGCGGCATCGTTCAGCTGTAACCGTGATAGTCCTTCGCGCAGATCCGCAAAGCGGTCGCTGTCCACTGGATAGAGACCGCAGAAAACCATCGGCTTCACCTGTTTGTAGCCGGCAAGCGGAGCCCCAGCAGGTTGGCTGGCACCGGTAACGGTGTCTCCCACACGACAATGCCCGATGGACTTGATCCCGGCGTGCAGAAAACCAACCTGGCCTGCGCTTAGCCTCGAAGTGGCGCGCATCTGGGGGGCAAACACCCCCACGCCTGCTACTTCTGCCTCCCGGCCCGAAGCCATCATGCGCAAACGCATGCCTGGCTGGATGGCTCCATCCACCACGCGGACGTAAGCGATGATACCCAAATAGGGATCGAAATGACTGTCGAAGACCATGGCGCGCAGGGGAGCAGCCTCCTCCCCACCAGGCGCCGGAACACGAGCCACTACAGCTTCCAGGACATCTTCGATCCCAATGCCTTCCTTGGCACTGACCAGGAGACATTCCGACTCGTCGATCAAGAGGGTCTCCGCAATCTCCTTCTTCACGCGCTCCGGATCCGCTGCCGGCAGATCGATCTTGTTGATGACAGGGATGATGTTCAAGTTGCTACCCAGGGCGAGATTCACGTTCGCCAGGGTCTGAGCCTCGACTCCCTGAACCGCATCGACCACCAGGACGGCTCCTTCGCAGGCGGCCAGGCTACGAGAAACCTCATAGGTGAAATCGACATGGCCCGGCGTGTCGATCAGGTTGAGCTCGAAGCCCTCTCCCTGCCGGGAGCGGTAGTGGAGTCGCACCGCGGCCATCTTGATGGTGATGCCGCGTTCCCGCTCCAACTCCATCTGATCCAGAACCTGATCCCGCATGCGGCGGGGATCGAGGGCTCCGGTTGCCTGGAGAAAACGGTCCGCTAGCGTCGACTTCCCGTGATCGATGTGGGCGATGATACAGAAGTTGCGGGTATGAGAACGATCAGGCTGCGGCTCATCCTGGGAGCCTTCAATAGCTAAAGACATGAATCAGAATATCTTAGACAGCACCCCGCCGTCAACGACAAGGACCTCTCCGGTGATGTAACTTCCGGCTTCACTAGCCAACAACAGGGCAGGACCGACCAGCTCATCGGGTTGTCCCCAGCGCCCCAGCGCAGTCCCTTCCGCGAACGTCTGCTTCTGTTCGTCCGTAAGGAGAAGACCGGGCATATCTGTTGCAAAGGGTCCTGGTGCAATACAGTTCACGGTGACGTTGTCGGCACCGACATCCAGGGCACTGGCTTTTGCCAGGCCGTGCAAGGCGAACTTGGTGGCGGAATATGAATCCCGTTCCGCCTTGGAACCCAATCCCATGATGGACGAGATGTGTATGACACGCCCCCACTTGCGCTCCCTCATCTGCGGAATCAGGGCACGGCTCAAGGCCATGCAGGAAGTCAGGTTAAGCTCGACGATCTGGTCCCAGACCTGGTCTGTAATGGCGTCGATGGCCTGAGGCCTGTTGGCTCCAGCATTGTTCACCAGAATATCAACTTTGCCCATCGCCTCCAGGGCCCATTCGGCCAGACGGTCGGCTTCACCACGCCTACTCATGTCGGCCACCAGATGGTGACAATTCGCCTTCGTTCCGTCGACGATCTCAGCGGCTGCGCGACGAAGCTCGTCCTCATGGCGGCTGCATATCGCAACGTCGGCTCCCGCCTCGGCAAACCCCCTAGCCATGGCCTTACCCAGCCCCTTGCTTCCACCCGTCACTAGCGCTGAGCGCCCGCTCAAATCAAAAATCGTGCCTTTCATCTAACCTTCCCTTCGATGAACCGGATTCCCAGGCTCTGGCAAGTTTCCGGACCCTCCGTTTTGCCGAGGGACCCCAAAGCCTCAGTGCCCCAGCTGATCCCGAACCCACCGGCCTAATGGGTGATTGAAGATTCAGGTCGAGAAATATAGACTGCCGCTCGGAAGCCTATCAACCATGCCGACGCCAGAGGATATCCTTTCTGGGCAGATCCGTGAAGGAGTTCTCTGCGAAAAGCCGGTCAAGAACCGATTGTTGCCTCAATCAACCCCCTTTCGAAAGCGCTAGTGCATCAGCAGAAAAGCGCCTACCTCCACGCCGCGGCAGCAGTTCTGATGTGGTCAACGGTTGCCTCGGCCTTCAAGCTCAGCCTCCGTCACCTAGACTATCTGCATCTGCTGCTCTTTTCATCGGGTACCGCCTTCATCACGCTGTGGGCCATCCTAGCATTCCAGGGGAGACTCTCAGTGCTCCTCACCTACTCTAAACGTCAGTATTTGTATTCCGCCTTTCTGGGTTTCTTGAATCCTTTTCTGTACTACATCGTTTTGTTCAAGGCCTACTCCCTGCTCCCCGCTCAGGAGGCACTGTCGCTGAACTACACCTGGCCCCTGGTTCTGGTCCTGCTGTCGGTGCTGATCCTGAAACAGAAGCTGGCACTGGGAGGTCTCGCAGCGCTTCTGGTTAGCTTCCTGGGTGTCATCGTTATCGGAGCTAGAGGAGATCTGGACTCCCTGGGCTTCTCCGACCCCTACGGCGCCTCCCTGGCGGTAGGCTCGTCGCTAATCTGGGCCTCCTTCTGGATCTTCAACCTCAAGGACGAGAGGGAAGAAGTCGCCAAGCTGTCAATCAGCTTTGGATTCGGATTTCTTTACGTGCTGGCGGTGCTGGGATTCGGAGCGGGAATCGAGCGCCCTTCCCTCCCAGGCCTAGGAGCCGCAATCTATTCCGGACTCTTCGAGATGGGCTTGACCTTCGTGGTCTGGCTCAGAGCGCTACGACTCTCTGCTTCTGCTGCCGGCGTCAGTAACCTGGTGTTCCTCTCTCCCTTTATCTCCCTGTTCTTGGTTCAGCTGATCGTGGGAGAAAGAATTCTACTGTCCACTCTCGTCGGGCTTTCCCTGATTGTCACTGGGATTCTGGCTCATAAAGAGCTGGCCAGAAGGCGCGGTTCTGGTTCGTCGGGCAAGCAGGTTTAGTTAGACCGGTCCTTTTAGGGTGTCGCAAAAGCCCTTGGAGATTGAAAGGGTTAAGATCCCATCTCACTGTCGCTTCGGCGTGATTACAGAGCCATGACCGTGAGGGAGTGGGATCTTGTGCTTCAACTTAAGGAGCACACCCTGATTGACATCTGTACCCACCGCTTCAACCTAAAAGCTCCTTAGGACGTATGGTCCCTGTCGAGCCCCGCTCCCTGACAGTCAGCTGACAACTGGCGGAGATTGCTTCGTTTCCTCGTGGTTGAAGTTTCAGGTTAGTCCCGCCCCCGCTGTGCTGCCCCATTCGAGAAAGAAACTTCCGAGCCATGGAAGCGTGAAGCGCAAGCGAGAGGTTGGGGAACACCCCGAACTGCCCCGGCTTGGCTGCTTGCCCTGCTTTAGGGTCCGCAGCTACCAGCGCCCGGGTCGTCCCAGATTGACCGTGAAACCGACCAGGACCTGGTAATCCCTCGTACCGAGAGAAAAGCCGTGCTCGTAGACGGCGAGGTCGAAAACCCAGTTGGGCCGAACTCGATAACTCACACCCTGACCCAAGGACACCGAGGCCGAATCGAGAGTCGTGTCCTGATACAGGATACCCGCAAACGGAGACAAGCGGGACAGCGCACCAGAGGTCCCCAACGTTCGAGCGAAATCTGCCGCAACAAAGTAGTCATAGGCTGGATTGCTGTTAGAGGAGTTGGTCGCCGAACTCCATCCGGCGTTCACGGCGGCGCCATTCTGTCCGAATCCGAAGGCAGCTATTCCGGTTGCCCCGATTCTAGCTCCTTCGTCCCCGCACAGAAAAAAGGTAGCCGTTGGAGCTATGGCGAAAGCAACCGGTCCGCTTGAGTAGACTGGCCGCCGCCACACAACGCCGATTCGATCCCCAAACTCCGTCATCCTATCCGGCCCCAGACCGACGCTCGAGACGGCGTCGAAGGCGAAGCCAAACTCAGCCTGATGGAACAAGCCAGCGCTACTGTTAGGTGTATATCTCAGAAATACGGGCAGGGCGAAAAAACCCCTCCACGAGGCCGTTCCCATCTCCAGCTCCATGGTCCCAGGGGCAGCGGTCGAGGCATCCAAAGTAAAGGTCGGGCGCTGCGGAGTCGCCGCTTGAGAGCCGCCGGTTTGTCCCAAGGCCCCCGATCCCAGTAAGAACCAGGCAGAAAGAAACAGGGCTGCCCAGAAAGAGGTTGTCTTCATCTTTTCGCAGAGCATTCTACTGGAAAAACCCAAAGGCACCTCGGGAAACCCGCATCGGCAGGGTGGCCTACTCCTTTCTTGACGCATGCCAGCAGCCAGAGTAGGATTCTTAGCTTCCTTCGGTGATTGGTTGAAGCAAAGGAGAAGCAAGATGGAAACTTTCGAGATCCTGGTCCTTCCCGGAGACGGGATCGGCGTTGAGGTGACGGAGCAGGCCCTTCGGGTACTGGAAGCTATACAAGAATCGGATGCTTCCTTCCGACTAGAGCTCAAGATGCTTCCATGGAGCACCGACTACTACATGGAGCACGGCCATACGGTGCCGGACGACTACCTGGATACGCTCCGCGGCTCGGACGCCATTTTTCTCGGTGCCCTGGGTGATCCGGATCGGGTACCCGATCACATCACCTTGAAGCCCTTGATCAATATCCGTCAGGCATTTGACCAGTATGCCTGTGTTCGGCCTGCGCGGCTGTTCCCCGGCGTCAGGACGCCCCTGGCCAACAAGGGCCCCTCTGATATCGACATCCTGGTCGTCAGGGAAAACTCCGAAGGCGAGTATGTCGACAACGGTGGAAAATTCAAGGTGGGGACCGAGGATGAGTTCGCCGTCCAGAGCGCCCTCCATACCCGGAAGGGGATTGAGCGAGTCCTCCGGTTCGGCTTCGACCTGGCTCGAGAGCGGCGCAACCACTTGACGATGATTACCAAGTCCAATGCGCAGCGTTATGCCTACGTTCTTTGGGACTTGGTCCTGGAAGGGTTAGAGGGTGACTATACCGACGTCGAGATCGACAAGCTTCACGTCGACGCGGCCGTGATGAACTTCGTGCGTTGGCCGGAGCGCTTCGACGTCGTGGTCGCCTCGAATTTGTTTGGAGATATCCTGACGGATCTATCCGGAATTCTGGCGGGCGGCCTGGGGCTATCACCCAGCGCCAACATCAACCCAGAGCGAACCTTCCCGTCCATGTTCGAGCCAGTCCACGGCTCGGCACCCGACATTGCAGGCAAAGGAATCGCCAATCCGACCGCGGCCATTCTGAGTGCCGCCAACATGTTGCAGTGGCTAGGATTGCCCAAGCCAGCGTCCGCGGTCCACGCGGCTGTCGAGGCAACTTTTGCCCAGGGGTCCACGACTCCCGACCTGGGTGGGGAACTGGGAACAGCAGCCTTCACCGACCGGATTATCGGAAACTTGGCTACAGGCTTCCTTAGATAGTCGCGATAAAGCTGCACTTCACCAGGTGCACAGGACTTGAGTCAGCACCCGGAAACAACCGGAAACAATAGGATACAAGCTACTTAATTAGTACTTTCTACGAACTCACAGACGACCTCACGGATTCTACCATCGTCGGACTGGACAAAATAGCCGCAGCAGTCGCCGTCACAATCATTGCTGGTATACTTGAGATAGAATACTCCCGCTGGGCGGGGCAAAATCCCCCCTCCGCACTTATTGTTTTGACCAACTCTGCTTGTCAACTCCTCCAGAGAAAGCGCCTTCGGCCCGGCCGGCGAGGCCAGGCGTGCGGGGTAGCATCTTGGCGAGAACAAAGCCCAGGACGATTCCAATCACACCCACAATGATCATTGTTGTATCCATCAGTCCTCCTCCCCGGCAACTGCCGGCGATCAAGGATGATCGTCTGGTCAGGGACACCCTTAAGGCCCTGCGGTGCCTGCACCATAATCTGTGAGGTGCGGGACAACGACCACCCGTTTGTTAAATGAGATATGCCAACAGAGAAACTCGCTCTCCGAAGCGGAGGATATCGAGCAATGTTGACTTCTCGAGCATCAGGGTCCGACGGCGATCCACTGGAAAACGCCAGATTATTTTGAGAAGAGTACCACGATCAAAAGGTCGACGACAGTTAGGCAGGGAAGTCATTTGTCTACGACTAGATGGACTGGCTGTGAGAAGGCACCGTTTCCGGCCGAGTCCCATACCGCAAACCGAACCCACTTTGCATGTGACTGATCGAACGGGATCCTGAATTCTTGGCGGCCGAACGGAGGCTGATCGGTGGCCGAACTCGCCTGTCGATAGGTTCTCTGGCCGTCGCCCCACACGACTTCGGCGAACTCTAGAGGAAACGTCCACTCGACGTCGGCCACCACCACTCCCTCGGACTCCGATCGCTCGACTGAGACATCGTGCAACAGCACTTCTCCAGTTGTGACGAAGAATTTCCCGGCGCGCAAGGCCTGGGTTACTGTAGCCCAGCCCTCGTCAAAGCTCGGCAACCGGTCTAGCTTGACGTAGTTGACCGAGGTTTCTCCATAGATCTCATCCTCTGGATACTTGGTATAGGTATCTCCCTCAGCCACCAGATATTTGGGGCCGGTCCAATTGTTCATGTCATCCAAGGTCTCGAAACACCGCGTCTCGCACAGACGCTGCTCGGAGAGATCAACCGGAAAAGACTTGAAGGCACCTCCCAGATAGTGCTGACTCAGGAAGACTTCGGACTCCCTGATCGCATCCGGGTAGCCGGTGGATCCTTTGGTGCGGGGATGCGCCTGCCATACCAGTCCCTGGCTCTCGACGCAAGAGTCCCAGGAAGTCAGCGGACGCACCCGTGTAGTAAACCTGCCCGTAGATAGAGTCCCGCTCCACGAAGCCTTGATCCTCGAGCCGCACCTTGGTCCAGTAGACGGGTCTGGGAAACAGCAGCGTGTAATGTCCACCCAGGTGAACGTTGGCCTCTTCCCCTGGCAGAATCAGGAAGTCTAGATCTGAGTGACGCCGGCAAGACTCGAAGTAGTTCTTCAGGTCCTGAAACCGCAGCGGCCCAGGGTCATCGGCGTGACCGTCGCCGTGAAAATCAGACATCACCGCGATGTTGATCCCCAGTGCGCGAAAGGCAGGGATCCAGGGGGGTTGAAGATCGAAGCCGCCAGAGTCGGCCAAAGCTTCGGCGAAGTGGGTGTGGTAGTGGTAGTGGCTGACCATGACCTGATGGCCGGGCAGCCGCTTATATCGATCCTGGTGGGTGAAGTCCAACACCTCCTCCCTGGTGGCCTCCGGCTCCGAGGGACTCAGGTAGAAGTAGACCGCCATCCGCTGCTCGGTTCCAGGAGGTGCATTGTAGAGGGCGAAATTTCCCTGGGCGAAACGTCTGGACTGTCTAACGCGCTGCTCCCAGAGTTGGTCCGAAACGCCGTAGGGTCGGAACATCTCTTCGCGGTCGCCATGGCGAACTCCTACTGAGAACAAACCTTCATGGTCCTTTCGATACCAGACGTAGCCCAGATTGATTTCCACCTCTCGTGCCCAGAAAAACTTGTGAGGTGGAGGAAAAACCGCCAGGGAGCCAGCTTTCCCGGCCACGATTGCCAACCGATTGCGCGCCCGCAAAGCCACGGGTCCGCTGTTCTCAGCGCCCCCGAACTCATACTTCTGCCACTCACCGCTGGTGTCCTTCCACACCACCCGCGGGGAGGATTCTGTGACGAACCCTTTCAGGCCTCCGCTGTATTTGTAGGCAACAGACGGCTCTTCGGTTCTAGCGATGACCTCTTGTCGGATAAGATTGGTACCTCGGTAAACAGTGAACCGGAGACGGCCTGAAAAGGAGCCCATAGTCAGGCCGTCAAAGGACACTTCGAGTCGGCTTCCGTTGGTCTCAATCCAGCACTCTTGTACCTTGTATTGGGCAGTGGTCCGCGTCACCTCGTTGGCCTGACGAGGAAGGTCGGGGTTGGTCTTGGCCAAGCCCGGGATTGTCAGGGATGAATCCCAGAACACGTTCCACTTCTCCCTCTGCAACAGTTCAGGTGTCAGCTCAACACCAAGTTTTCGCAGTGGATTGAGCTGCTGCTCGGAAATGCGACGGCGCCCACTGGTCAGGTTGAACTCCGGTTTCAGGTTTTCACCCAACACTCTCCAGTTGCCCTTGCTCGAGCGGACTGCCAACTGTTGAACCACTGGGGCCCGGTCCACCAGGGCCAGCTGCATCCGCAGCTCTGAGCCTTTGGCGCCTTCCCAGATCAGGGTCAGCGAGTCCTCGTCCGCGTTGGCAACCAAGCCCGGCTGGGGAGAGTACTTGGACAAGTCACATATCAAAGGCGAAGCCGTCACAGGCCCCCAAATTAGGAAGGCGATCACGGAAAAACAGAGGATGGATTTCATATCGGCAATGATCGGCGCTGGGCAGTTCAGCTTTCAATCGCAGCTGAACAGACCGGAGCTCTGACGAGGGTGCTCGGTTGTTGATGGCCACCAGGGGCTGTGCTAGTGTCAGATCGACTCTCTGAACAGGATCTCGAACCACACGACTAACCGAGCAGGAAGCATGGCTTGGGACGAGGAAGAAGACACCACCCAATATAGCGTCGTCATCAACCATGAAGAACAGTATTCCATCTGGCCCCTGGACCGAGAAATCTCGCTAGGCTGGAAAGGTGTCGGAAAGCAAGGAGCCAAGCAGGACTGCCTGGACTACATTGAAGAAGTCTGGACCGACATGAGGCCCTTGAGCCTGAGGCAGAGGATGGAGACCCTGGCGAAAACAGAAAAGAAGGTCAAGAGGGACGCCGGGGACTAAGCTGAAACTTCATTTGCTTGCTCTGGATGGAACAAGGGCGTCACCCATTGATCGAGAAATGGATCGGGCGTATCTGAGGCGATTGTCTAACCTGACACTGAAGTGAAATTGGAATGCAGTTATAAGTTCCCGGGAGCACGTCCTTACGCCAACCGCGTTATTGCGGGTAGCCCAGGTTGGCAATGCGGAACGAAGCGAGTAAGATCGTTCAAGAAAATGCGCTACCCCAAAGGGATTATTGCCGACCAGAAACACGTTAGCAATAACGCTTTCAGCGTAGAAGAGGCAGGGCGACTTGAACCCAGGGCCGCTCGCTCACAATCATGGCGCCCTGAAAGACCCTAATGATTCTGGGATTGGTCAGTAACTGTTGGCACCAGCAACTGGCCGAGGGGATTTCTCTGGAGAAACTGATTTCCCGGGCCGCTGAGAGTGGCTATCGGGCGATCGAGCTTCGGCAGACCTGCCTGGGGCGATTCGAAGACCCGCAGACCTTTCTTCCCAGAACGAAGGCCCTGGCTGACCTCCCGCAAGCCTTCCCCGAACTGCGCTTCGACCTTGCACTTGCGTTTCCCTTCCTGAATCCGTTTGGCGATGCCTTCCTGGATCGTCTATTCGAGACCGGGGTGGCAGCATCGCAGGCCCTTTCCGGACGTTTTCATCCCCACCTGCGTCTAGTCGACCTCGATACCAGCGCTGAGCGGCTGACTGCTGTCCCCCTGCCCGATCTGGCAGCCCATCTGGCCAGACTGACGCGGAGGCTAATTCAGACGGGAGGTTGGCTCTCGCTCGAGCACGCCAGGCAACCATGGGGGGGGTTCCTGGCCCTTGTCCTGGAAGCGCGCCAGCTCCTGGGTGAGGAGGCCCCTGGCCTCCGGATCTGCTACGACCCTGCCAATCTGCTGATGGCCAGCGATACCCCTGAGCCTACCGAGGTGGTCCGAGGGCTGGCCCCCGAGACCCTCTCAATGCTGCACCTGAAACAGTTCCGAGACCAAGAGTTTCAGCAGCTGGTGGGACCGGGAGAGATTGACTGGCGCCGTCAGATCTCTGTCTTGAAGTCGAGCGGATACACGGGACCCGCGCTGTTTGAGATCGCTTCCCACGCCCGGATCTGGGAGCATCTCGATCAGAGCAGGATCTACCTGGAGGGGCTCGGCGCCTCGTTCAACCGGCAGTGATCAGGCTCAGCCTGAACTTCTTATCGCGAGTTCGCAACGCAGGCTCTACGGTACGGCTGGAGCAGGGCTATTCCCAACGGTCATCCAAGCGACTACGATAAGCGGGTGCGCGACTGTCGCTTCTACTAGATACCACAAAGCTTGGGCAGCAGACTACAGGGGAGACTTGAATGATGAAATTGATCATGAAGACGCTCGGACCGTCGCTACTGATAGCGATCACTCTGCTAGGGGGTTGCAGTGGATCGGGTGATGAGGGAGACGGTGGCAGTGGACCTGAAGTGAGCGGGGAGCTTACGGCCAACTTCTCGGGCCTGATGGACGCCTACATTGCCACTTGAAAACCTGAACGAGGGGCTCAAGGACGAGGCAGACGCCAAGGCGGTGGGTCCAGCGCTGCAAGCCCAACTAAGCAGGCTTCAGGAAATCCAAGCAAAGTTCAGCAGCCTCCCGCCGGACAAGAGTCCCGAGGCCGCCCAGAAAAGCATGGCCCTGATGGGTGCCATGAACAAATTCAACGCGACCGTCCAGAAGATGATGCAGGATCCAGCCTTCGCCCAGTCTTTGCAAGAGGCCATGCAGCAGGCTGCCGCAGAACAATAGGGCCGGCGAAGGCTCAGTCGAGCCTTCGCCAGCCCTGGATCCTTGAAAAAGGGACCCTCTTATCTCGCCTTCTAGTTGGCCCTTCGGATCTGGCCCCGAATTTCACCACCTGGGACAACATCCGTGTGCACGTTCACGTAGGTCGCTCGGCGACTTATGGCAAGCATCAGCGCCTCGAGATCGCCGGCTGCGAGGCCCTGCCCTGTGGGACCGATCACATTTGCCGCCGAAAAGGTGCCAGACACTTCTCCTTAAACCGGGCATGCCGGTACGCCCTCAGGTGCGTTGGGCCTATTCGAACAAAGGAAGACCGACACTCCCCCTCCGGCGCCCTTCTGGCCCAAATGTATGTGAGATTTCGGGACGCCCCCCCATGTGTCCTGATAGCTGAGCGTGTACTGAACCTCGGTCCCAGCTTCATTCACTTCCAGCGTACAAGTCCCGCTACCTGGGCTAGAGACCGCCGAAACCGCCTCCAGCCCGCGCAGGTACGCCTGCCACTTGCACTGAGCCAGTGCGTTTGGCGCACTCGTCATGGCGATCGAGACTACAACCAGAATGAAAGCGGCAACAGACATCTTCTTCATCGTATACCTCATGTCTTTCTGGCCTGGGTTGCTACAACGGGAAGAAGACTACAATAGAAGACAGCATTCTGCAGAAGACAGCATTCTGCTAGAGCTTTCTGTCGGAAGCTAACGGTCACCGCAGGGCGTATCCTGCGGCTGGACCTATCCTTTTCGCCTAGACCCCTTGAATCGGTCAGACGAGTGGGCTAGCCTGTTGCCTATCAGGTACGGGAGGAGAGCACGAGTGTCTTCCAGCGCCCAGGTCACGCTTGAACTCACACCGCAGTCGCCCTTGGACATCATCAACGTCAACGAGTGCGTTAGCAATCAGTTTGGTGACCCGTTATCTGACTACTCAAAAACTCTCTATTACTCCTACCACACGACTGCCGGTTATTTTGACCAGAATCTCTGTGCTCAACTCGGCCACAGCAGTGAAGCTCTTCGCGCCCTTGTTCTGGCATTCTTGAGGCTCTTTCCACCCAAGGGAGCCTATCGTCATGACCAGCTCCACCTGCGACATGAACTGAACGATGAGGAACGGAAACAGGAGCCTCTAAACGCCCACTCCCACCTCGCCTTCATCAGCTCCGGTCTAACCAACTGTGCCGTCTATCCCAACCGCACTGGAATCCCGGTCTACTTTGTGGACCTGGATGGTATCTGGAAAGACGTGAAACGTCGTCGCCGCACCACGGTAGTCGGCTTCAACCGGGAAACTGTCGTCGACCGCAAAAAGCTTTCGATTCCAGTCTCCAGCCACCCGGTGGACTCGGTCAATCTCAAAGATTCTCGCCTGGGTTTCTCTGACTGGCTCGAGGAGTTGGTCGATCAACTGGGGATCGTCACGGGAAGAATTGACATCGCTCTTGCCCCCGAAGAGCAGCATGCAGGACTCACCGTGAATGAGTACGAAACCCTCTTGATGAAACACGATCTAGCCGAAGTATTGGGAAATCCACTGGGCTTTATGGCAGAAAAGGGAAAGCATCTTCTCGGTGATCCCAGGGCAATACCCGCCAAGGCCATGGACTACGCCAAGTACGACCTGGTTCGGGTGATTAACGAGGTGGTGGATGCCCTGGGGTTGAGTAATTCCGTCTTCGAACGGATGGTAAACCGATTTCTGGCGGCTCCAGCTGGGCACTTCTTAGGCATGAAACGATCCCTCAGCCTGCTGATCTCCGATGAGGATGGAGACGGAAAGGGCTCAATCGTCGAGGGTGCCTACCAGAGTCCGATCCTGGTCCAGTGGGAAAAGGCCAGGGCCCGTACCCGGCAGCTTGAGATTACCCTCGTTCGGTTTGAATAGGCCATCAACTGAATTCTCGAGAAGGTCAGATAAGCTTGCCGAAATTCAGGTAGTAATCCGCTTTCAGATGGAGAGACGCAATGAGTGAGAGTCGAATTGTCTACCCTTACATTCCCAACTCGGTGCCAGAGGTCAAGGCGCAGATGCTCAAAGAAGTTGGGGCAAGCAATATCACAGAACTCTACTCCGAGATCCCGGAGCACCTCAAGATTCAAAGAAAGATGAACCTACCGGAGCCGATCCTGGACGAGTACTCCTTGAGACGGCATGTGGAAGGGCTACTGGATAGGAATCAGAACTGTAAAAACTACCTGAGTTTCCTGGGAGCAGGCTGCGCCCAACATTTTGTACCGGCTGTGTGTGACGAGATCAACGGCCGGGGTGAGTTCCTGACCGCATACGTCGGAGAATCCTACGCCGATCACGGTAAATGGCAGGCCCTGTTCGAATACGCCAGCCTCATGGGTGAGCTCCTTGACATGGACATCCTCAGCTGTCCGCTCTATGACGGCTCGGCCGCCGTGGGCACGGCTCTGCGAATGGCAGCTCGAGTCAGAGGCCGAGGACAGGTCCTTCTCCCTCGCTCTATGAGCCCCGATACGCTGTCCATCGTAAAGAACTACCTCCAGGGCATCGGAGCCCCCCAGGTTGCCATCGAGATGATCAATTTCGATACGGAAACTGGGTTGCTCGACCTCGACGATTTGAGGTCGAAGATCTCCGACAACACGGCTGCCGTCCTGATCGAGAACCCGTCTTACCTGGGCTTCATCGAGACTCAGGCCGAGGAGATCGGAACGATCGCTAGAGATGCCGGGGCTGATCTGATCGTCCAGACTGATCCCATCTCGCTGGGCGCGCTTGCTCCTCCAGCGCACTACGGGGCTGATTTCGCCTGTGGGGACTTCCAGCCTCTGGGCATGCACATGCAGTGTGGAGGAGGACAGGGCGGCTTCGTCGCAGCTCACGATGACATGAAGTACATCGCCGAGTTCAAGGATCTCATGTTTGGCCTAACCGAAACCGTGAAAGACGGCGAGTGGGGATTCGGAGAGGTGCTCTACGATCGGACTTCCTACGGCTCGCGGGAGAAGGGCAAGGAGTACACCGGCACCACCACCGGCCTCCTGGCCATCACCGCCGGAGTGTACTTGAGCCTGATGGGGCCCAAAGGCATGGAGGAGGTCAGCCAGACCATCATGCAGAAGAGCCAGTATACGGCGCTGCGTATTTCTCAGATTCCCGGGCTCAGGCTGGCGTTTTCCACTCCCTTCTTCAAGGAATTCGTAGTCAATTTCGATGACACGAATACAAGCGTCGGAGAGGTCAACAGGAGACTGCTCGAGCACAAGATCTTCGGTGGCAAGGACGTATCGGCCGAATTCCCAGAACTGGGCCAGAGTGCACTCTACTGCGTTACTGAGATCATGACCCAGAAGGACATCGACAGTCTGGTCCAAGCCCTGACGGCATCGACGCAGTGAACCGGGAGCAGCGGGCAAGACTCGCCGAAGGCGAGAAAGGATAAATCGCAATGGGTAGAGACAACGAAACACTGCTCAGGAAATTCCACCAGGCCAGGTGGGACGAGGAAATCATTTTCGAACAGAGTGTCCCTGGGGAACGAGGGGTCTTGGTTCCCAAAGCCGAATCCCAGATCCAGGACGCCGTCGGAGATGGGGTGTCGGTAATCCCAGACAACCTAAGGAGAAAGACGCCAGCGGCGTTGCCTGAAGTGAACCAGGTCAGGGTCAACCGTCACTTCATGCGGTTGTCGCAGGAGACCCTGGGCACGGATGTCACCATTGATATCAGCCAGGGCACCTGTACCATGAAGTACAGCCCCAAGATACAAGAGCACATTGCGACCCGGGATCCCGGCGTCGCAGAAGTCCATCCGCTGCAGGACGAGAACACCATCCAGGGGATCCTCGAGATCTACCACCACCTGGAGCAGTTCCTTCAGGAGATTTCGGGGCTGGAATATTTTACCTTTCAGCCTGGCGGAGGGGCTCAGGCGGTCTATACCAATGCCAGCATCATCAGGGCATACCACGCCTCCAGAGGAGATCATCAACGCGACGAAATCATTACCACCATGTTCTCCCATCCCTGTGATGCAGCCTCACCGGCGACGGCTGGATACAAAGTGATCACACTGATGCCCGACAGCGGCGGCTATCCGGACCTGGGTGCGCTGAAGGCGGCCATCTCCGAGCGCACCGCGGGCATCTTCATCACCAACCCAGAAGATACGGGGATCTACAATCCCAACATCGAGGAGTACGTGAAATCCGCTCACGGCGCAGGAGCCCTCTGCGCCTACGACCAGGCCAATGCCAACGGCATGTTGGGAATTGCCCGAGCCAAGGAGGCGGGTTTCGATCTCTGCCATTTCAACGTTCACAAGACGTTCTCCGCTCCACACTGCTGTATGGGACCGGCCATGGGTGCGGTGGGGGTTCGGACCGAGCTGGCGAAGTTCCTTCCCACCCCCACGATCGAGTTCGATGGCCAGAGATACTCCCTGAACTATGACCACCCCGAGAGCATTGGTAAGGTGAGATCCTTCTGGGGAAACGCTGCCATCGCCGTGAAGGCGTATGCCTGGATCATGCAGCTTGGCGCCGATGGCTTGAGGGAAGCTGCGGAGTGCGCCGTCCTCAACAACAATTACATGGAAAAGAAGCTCCGGGAAGTCCCTGGTGTCGTTGTCCAGTATGCCGAGGGCAAGCGGCGGATGGAACAGGTCCGATACAGCTGGGATAAGCTGCAAAAGGATACCGGAGTCGGTACCGACGACGTCAACCGAAGGCTGGTTGACTACGGCATCCAACACTACTGGACCAGCCATCATCCCTGGATCGTTCCAGAGCCCTTCACACTCGAACCCTGCGAGTCCTACTCCAAAGACGATATCGATGAATACGTTGCGGCCCTTCGTCAGATCTCGAAAGAAGCCTACGAGAATCCCGATCTGGTCAAGAACGCTCCCCACAACTCGGTCGTTCACAGGGTTCCGGCACCGAGCATCGATGAACCCGAGAGAATTGCCGTAACCTGGCGCCAGTATCTGAAGAAGCGAGAGGCCGGTGGCGGGTAGGCGGAAGTGAGCAGTTCTCTGCTGCCGTCAGACAGAGCCGCGAACGACTTGAATCGCTAGTACGTTGTGACA
>Ga0310121_10000380_pt1 | contig 49040 bp, 39 predicted proteins | sample CB27_Tmax_986_MG_FD_203504 | JGI IMG/M metagenome (GOLD analysis project Ga0310121, IMG submission 203504) | Marine microbial communities from Western Arctic Ocean, Canada - CB27_Tmax_986 | ecosystem: Environmental > Aquatic > Marine > Oceanic | place: Canada: Western Arctic Ocean | collected... | reverse complement strand
CCTGCGGTCTGACCCATCAGACCAACCTGGGTAGAACCCATCAGTCCCACAACGACGACCAGTCCAACACCGACCAGCGTGAGTATTCGTACACGCATTCGACCCTCCCGTGAAATAAACCCGGTGTGACCTCGCCTCTTATAAAACGTGTACCCACGTCGTCGTAGGCAGATCACTCCCCTTTGAATTACTTTCGATACCAATCGTAGAGTGCTTCCCCGACCGGAACCTTACGCGTGATGTCAACGATCATCGTTTCCCCTTCCCAACGCGTCACCAGCGGCTCCTTTCGAAGATGTCCATAGTTAAACTCTTCGGCAAACTCGGTGCAGCGGTACTCAAGGAGCTGCATATTCGGCTCTACGCGACGATACAATGGCATCGAAATTTGCCAGGGTCGCGTGAAGACGTTGGAATCCTCGATCGTTACATCGTATTGGATACGATCAGGCGACACCCGGGTAAACCGCTCCTCTAAACGTAAGGCTTCGCCATGAAAGTTCCCGGCGCGATCGAACCAATTTCTTCCGTTGAAGTAGTCCACGTCGACCACCAGCGTGTCACCTTCCCAGCGACCAACCGAGTGTCCCATGTATGTGTAGTCTGGCGGACGGGCAACATCGTCTAAATGAATAGTGCGCGCGGCGTTCGCAAATGCGTACGACATATGAATCTTGTTCGTGCTCTGTGTAATTTCGAAAGGATAGGGCATGTACATCGCGCGTGGAATCCCGGGGAGGTAGCACTTCAGCTCGGGGTCGCGGTCGATCCAGTTGTCGCCATTTTCCTGCTTGATAGCGGCCGCGTCCGGTGTATACGGAATCTCACCATCACCCTGCACCACACCCAGTGAACCAGGCACGCCAGCCGCGGCGCCAAGAGCCACCACCGGTGCCGCCGGAACCCGGGCATAGTCATAAGGGTAGATCCCCTCTTGCATGACGGACCCGGCGCGCGCGGCGTGGGCCTCGAGATCCCAGTGGGCCTCGTTGTTGGCCTGCCATATTCCACTTAAGCTTGGTTTGTCATCCACGGTTCGATCTGGTCGTGTAGCCTGGCCCGCCGTGCGTGTCACCGACACCGAGATGAGGGCACTGACCGCAGCGGCGACAATTACCGCGCCGAGGGTCGATCCCTTAAACAGGCTTCTGATCCGATTCTGCATTGACAATCTCCTTCTCATTCCTTGGCGAATCGTCGTGAATCGCCGCGGTCTTGTAGTTCACCGAAAGCCTAGATATCGCAACCCTTGGCCGACGAACATTCGGCGATGCACCTAGTGGCCGGGGCGGGTTTGCGGTCTGTTTCAAATACCGGCTCCTCCGCACGCGATCCGACAAGTAGCCCCGGAGGCCGTAGTCCCCCTCATGACACCGCGGCTCCTAATAGAGCCGGTCGAGGATGTCCACTCCTCGTTACAGGTTCAATTCTGAAACGGTAGGTTGCACTCCAACCGATCCAATGTCAAGGTCGGGACTTAAAACCCCTTATGAATCACCTGTCCGGCCCATGGTGGTTGCTGCGAGACAGAGCAGAATACCCTCCACTTTTCCTTTTCCGACATAAAGAAAGACCATAAAGAATCGATTAGAACAATCGGCATTCTTCATCGGTGCGCTGCCCACCGATGAAGGATGGTGAGCAATTAGCGGCCCATGTATTTCTTGTGGAGTTCCTCTATTTATACTGCTCTGTGGTATCGCCGCCACTTGCTCCAGGCCTTGGGCATCGGGGTCTTCTCTATCGGGTTGCCCGACACAGCTTCAGAGGCTCAAGGGGCGGGTTCGATACGGAGGAGCGCACCATTGTCCTCGTCCGTTAGCACGTAAAGAAACCCGTCGGGACCTTCGCGCACCTCCCGGATGCGGCGCCTAAGATCCGTCAACAGCGACTCGCGCCGCAGCTCCTCACTCTTATCATTAAACACGATCCGCTGTAGGTGGCCAGTGCCCGGTATCCCACCCTGGCGCAGGGAACCCACAAAGACATTACCTCTCCATGAAGGAAATTGGTCACCGGTGTAGACAGCCATGCCAGCAACTGCGATAGCCGGGAGCCAGACCACAAGCGGCGACTCCAACCCCTCGCGCGTTGGATGTTCGTAAATACGCGCGCCTGAATACTGGCGTCCGAAGCTCACGAGGGGCCATCCATAATTACGACCCGGTAAGACTACGTTGATCTCGTCGCCGCCGTTGGGACCGTTTTCGTGATTCCAAATTGCCCCGGTCTCAGGATGGACTATGAGACCCAGCGAATTACGATGTCCCAAGGAGTAAATTTCAGGTCGATGCTCTCTGTCGGCTGCGAACGGGTTGTCACGGGGCACGGACCCATCGTCGTTAAGGCGCAAGACCTTACCGCGTAGGCTCGTGAGGTCTTGAGCCACCTCCCCAACATTGCCACCAGTGGACATATAGACCTTACCGTCACGCCCGAAGACAATGCGACCATTGAGGCCGGAGTTGCCTGCGTGACCGTCGGTGACGAGAAGGTCTCGGACATCGGTCAGTACTCCGGCCTCGAGCCTACCTCTTGCAAGCGCCGGTGCGCCCCGGCCGTCTCCAACAGGCTTGGTATAGGTGAGATAGACGAGCTTGTTGTCGGCAAACTGCGGATGGAGGGCAACATCCATCAGTCCCCCGTTACCATCGACCCTCACCTGTGGGACGCCTGCAATCGCTTCCGTGTCAAGCACTCCATGACGGATACTACGAAGGCGACCAGGTCGCTCCGTGACCAATATGCCGCCATCGGGAAGGAAGGCCATAGCCCACGGATGCGAGAGTCCTTCGGTCACGACGCTGACATGGATCTTGTGCTGCTCGGCCGTATCGAACACCCATGGCCCCTTGCCTAAGGGCGGAACCGGTACACCGATAGGTGGTTGTTCCTGAGCATGGCTAAGCGTGAACATGCAGAGCAAGGCAGGCGCAACGGAACGGAACGAGGCTCTGATTTTCATTCCGGTCTCCTGGTACGAATTGGCACACTAGCCAACGGGATCACTCGTATTGCCTTCAAACGCTTCACCCCCAATAGACTGGCTAGTTCTTGTCATGAAACACCTCCTCTCATTAATAGCATCAGGCTACCAGACCGCTGCATCGAGGTCGAGCGGTGAATTTGCCATCGACCTGAGTCCACGCATACCAGGCGAGTCCTGGTCTCCGTTAAGAAATACCCTCTGTCACTCTCTCCCCTGCATAGGATTGAAGGTAAGCTGTTCAAGTTCGTCAGTCACGCGAGGAATCTCCGGATCCTAGGCATCCCCGCCAGACATCGTGCGGGTGAACGTCTTGGGGCCGCGAATGTCAAACATAAAGGGAGATCAGATGCGTCATCAGTTTCTTGCTTCGGTGTGTACGCCGGCGGTGGTGATCGGGTTGGTCTGGCTGCTGCCGGCGCCTCTCGCGGGTCAGACCCCGTCACCCCTTCGAACGGCCTGGGGCGATCCGAACCTGCAGGGAAGATTTACCAATAAGACCATCACGCCCTTCGAACGACCGGCAGAGCTTTCAGGGAAGGAGTTCCTGACTGCTGAAGAAGCGGCAGTGCTGGAGCAGGCTCAGGCGGCGGTAGACGCCGCCCGTGACGACGAAGTTCCAGCCGACATCGTAGGTAACTACAACCAGCACTGGTTCGACCGAGGGACAACTGTTGTGGAGAGCAGACGTACGTCGATCATTGTCGATCCACTCGATGGGAGACTGCCTTCGCTGACGCCGAAGGCGAAAGAGAGGGCCCCCTCGTCAGAGGAGGTGAGAAGACTGGTCGGAGCTCGCAGGGGGACCGGCCTTATTGACACTTGGCAGGACCTCGATCTCAACGACCGGTGTATCTTGTGGCCAAACTCTGGGCCGCCGATGCTGTCCAGCGCCTACAACAATAATTACCAGATCTTTCAAACCCCAGAATACGTGGCGATCTTCATCGAGATGATCCATGACGTCCGGATTATTCCTCTGGACGGACACGCCCACATCGAAACAGGGCTACGACAGTGGTTGGGCGATTCCCGTGGGTATTGGGAGGACGACACGCTGGTCGTCGAGAGCACAAACTTCTCCAACAAAACGGTGATTCGGGCCGCCAACAATGCGCGACCGACTGAAGATTTGCGTGTAATTGAACGCTTCACACGCATCGATGCGGACACGATCGATTACAGGTTCACGATTGAGGATCCGCAAACATGGTCCCTCCCCTGGACCGGAGAGGTCCCCTGGACCGCGATTACAGAACACCTGTATGAGTACGGCTGTCATGAGGGGAATTACAGCATGGCGACCATGCTGACCGGATCTCGTAACTCGGAAGCGGCCGCCAAGTAGAACAGTCCACCGAGTGCCTCGAGTCTGGGCTGCAGTGCTCTCTGCACGGAAGTATCACAAGAACCAACGACTGTCTGAACTGGAAAAGGCTTGCGAGACTCGAACAGCAAACTGAGGCGCTGCCTTGAAAGTGAAGCCGGCTTCAAGGTGTAGGTTCTCACCAGAGTAGTTCGTGGCGGACTTTCGGGTGAGCTTTTCCTGGCCAGCGTCTTATTCCTTTCGGCAATGGACGCGTTCCTGCTCAACGACCGGTAGCCGTTGTGGCGGCTCACGGTCTTTACGCTTACTACGATCGCCCTCGTGACTGCTTTGACTATCTCCTGGTTCGCAGCCAAGAGATAGCGTCCCACACCCGCTAAGAGAACCGGTTTGCCTGCCGACTTTGCTATGCTTCCGGTGGCACAAGGAGCAGAAATAATGAACCCAACGAGCTGGCATTCAGTTTTTATCAGGCGCGGCGTAAGAACCGTTGTAGGCGTCGCACTCGCACTTTTTCTATTCACGGTCCATGCGCCCACCGCAGCGCAAGGTGTAACGAGCGACGAGCACTGGGTCGGCACTTGGGCCACGGCCGTAGTGGCTCGGCCACAGGAACGGTCTGAGTTGCCCCAGGCACCACCCCGGCTGGATTTCTCCAATCAGACGCTGCGGCAAATCGTTCATGTCAGCCTAGGCGGCGAACGTATTCGGGTGGTCTTGAGCAATGCCTTCGGGACCGCTCCGTTGAAGGTCGGAGCCGCGCAAATTGCCCTGCGTGCGGACGACGCGGCAATCGTGCCTGCGTCTGGTCAGGTGTTGACGTTTGGTGGGCACCCAGCCACGTCCATTGCGGCGGGCGCGGTCGTCTTCAGCGATCCGGTGAACCTGGCCGTGCCGGCACTCACGGAACTCGCGATTGACCTGTTTCTTCCTGGCGACACCGCGGCTTCCACGTCACCACTGACAACGCATACGGCGGCACATCAGACCAACTACGTGTCAACGGCCGGAAACCATGTTGGGGAGCCAGAACTGCCGGTCGAAACGACGGCGATGTCGTGGTTCTTCCTCTCACGCGTGGAGGTCGCAGCTCCTGAACACGTTGGGGCCATCGTCCTGCTTGGCGATTCGATCACCGATGGCTCCGGCACGACGGACGACACCAACAATCGCTGGCCGGACCACCTGGCTCGAAGGCTCAATGCGGAGAACATTGAGATGGGAGTGCTCAACCTGGGGATTGGCGGCAATCGGCTCCTGACGGATGGTATGGGCACCAGTGCGCTGGCCAGATTCGACCGAGACGTCCTGATCCAGAGCGGAGCAACCCATCTCGTCGTCATGGAAGGAATCAACGATATTGGTATGGCACAAAATGAGTTCGGGCTTCCGCGACCCAAACGAGCACCGACCGCCGCAGACCTCATTGGCGCTCATCAACAGATTATTGAACGAGCGCGGGCGCAGGGTCTCAAGGTCTACGGCGCGACATTGACGCCTTTTGAAGGAACAACTTTTCCCAGCTACTGGACCAGTGAGGGGGACGAAACACGCAAAGCGTTCAACGAGTGGATTCGCACGAGCCAAGCGTATGACGCGGTGATTGATTTCGATGCCGCCGTGCGTGATCCGGACGCGCCAAACAAGATCAACCCCGCATATGACTCGGGCGACCATCTCCATCCGGGCGACCAGGGGTACGAGGCAATGGCCAGTTTCCTCGACTTGGAGCTATTCAAGACTGGAGCTGACGTCGCCATGGCTGGCCGATAGACCACTACTCTGGCATCTGGACAGAAACGACCTGCACGTAGTCCTTGAACGGATAGCGAAAGTCGTAGTCCTTGTACTTTGCCGGAATCGAGTACGCGTTCGCGACCTCCTCGACGCTCTGACCTGACTTGAGCGACGCGGTCACCGCGCCGAGTAGCTCTAGGTTGAAATCGGCGTAGGCTCTCAGATCTTCCCACGTCATCACCCCCGCGTGACCACTGATCACCAAGTCCACGTCACCTATCGTCTTGACGGCTCGCGCGAGCGTCTCAGGATAATCGAGACTACTTGCTCCGTTTCTGGCGTCCAGATATGGTGGATTCTTTCCCGAGAAACTGTCGCCCGCCTGCATAACACGAAGCGCTGGGAAGACTATCCACGCATCACCGTCAGTATGGCCACGGCCGAAATAGTACAGGTCAATACGGTCGGCCCCCTCCCCCAGCGACATCCGGTCGGTGAAGGTCCGCTTCGGTAGAAACCTGGCGTTCTGTCCTTTAAAAATGTCGTTCCGCTCGTCACGAGGACCGGTCTCCTTGGTCATGTTCGTCTTTGTGTTCGCCTGGGCCACGATCTCAACCGTGGCCGGGAACTCAACGTTGCCGCTAGTGTGATCACCGTGCGTGTGGGTGTTAATAATCGTCACTACCGGCTCGTCGGTGAAAGTCCCGATCGCGTCGATCACCGGCTGACCCCACCCCTGGTTTTTCGTGTCGATCACGACCACACCGTTGGTCGCGACAAAGACGCCGGTATTTCCTCCACCACCCTTGAGGACGAACAGATTGTCCTTGACCTTCTCGACCTCGACGATTCGCTCGATCTGCTGTCCTGCTTGAAAGGCAGAAACCGCGATCGATAGCAGACCAACGGTGACCATTAAACTCAAGACGACGAGTCGTTTCATCTCAGATCCCATGAAAAAAAGATTTAGTTCTCGGCCTCCAGCGAGTTCAACACCGTCACAAACTCGCTCCAGGCAACCGGCTTCCCGTGGACAGGCGCTACCGTCTCCACATCGAGATTCATTCGCTCTATCTGGTTGTAGAAGCTGCGCATCGCGGGTAACTGTGCAGCCGTGGGCGGTTCATGAGTGTCGAACAGATCTGCCTGAAATGCAATGCGCTCCGTCGGTAGATAAGCCATCAACATCCCGGCAACATGCCGTAACGGCTGCACATAGTACACGCGTAGGAGCCTGGAGTTGTCGGTGATCACGTAATTCTCTTGAATCGCCTCGTAGGTATAGCCCTCCGCCAACTCGGTCGGCGGCCATTTCGACACGATGTCAGGGTCAACGGTTCTTGGCGTGTAAGTCAACACGTCTCTATTTAGAAACTCAAGGTTCTTCACGTGCGTCACGATCGTGGAGCCGATATGCAGATACGCACGCAGTCCCCCAATGTGATCAAAGTGTGGATGAGAACTGACCAGCCAACGAATCGGTTTATTCGGAGCTAGTTTTACGACTTCCTCGATGACCGCGAGACTTCGTTCTTCGTTCCCGGGCGCCTCGAAGACTGCTACAAAATCGTTAAACTCCACCATGTAGCTGTTGGCGGGTCCGCCGCCAAGGAGGTACACCCCGTCGGTCATCTGCTCAACTGTTACCTGCGTAGAGAAGGTCGCCTGAGCCACCGGCGGAGGCACCGGAACCGGATCGCCACACACGTTGGGCTGCACATCAGTAAACTCTCCGCCGTAGGCATTGTGGCCTGTGCTCGTGCCGTAGAACTGCCAGTTGTCGTCCCATCCCTGGTGTGAGTGCCAAGAAACCGGCCATTTCACCGTGCCGAAAGTGCGTTGATCGGTCGATTCATGCTCGATATTGAAATCGCCGAGCGCGGGTATGTTGATGGTCGTCTTGATTCGCTGTATCTGATTTTCCGTATTAATCGTGGCATCGACGCGGTACTTGCCCAGCATCGTAATTGCAACCACATGCATCTTCTCTGGGATGACAACGTTCCCGTCTCGGCCTTTCTCGAGCTGCTCCCATCGCCACAGCGCGACGGGATTTGCTCCCGGCAAGCGCGCGGCCTTGAGAAACCCATGAGGATTCAACCACATGTCTAATTGATACACCTCCGCAAGCTCAGGCGGGACAGCCACGGGCGCCCCGTTGCCATCGACGTGCCAGGCCACCGTACCATTAACGACGTGCGTTTGACGGGTCTGTTCTTGTCTCGGTGTACCACCCTCCCAGCCGATCCCGTACTTCCATGAGGCCGGATTCAGACCCGGCTTTCGATCGAAAGTCTCTTTACTGGTTCCAGTGTCCCAGTTGATGGTGCGTGTGTAGTTCGCCATTTCATCGATACGCGGCCAGTCGACGTTGACAGCATTCTCAAACGTCTGCCCGACCACACCGCTATAACCGGTTCCGGAGTACGTGACACACCGCAAATTAGCTTCACCGATTTCCTCGGCGACAGCTGCCAGGATCGGCTCTGGATCAACATAGCCTGGGGGAAACTGCAGGGCAGGTGTCTGACTCCCCAACATCATGAGCAGTGCGCCGGTACCAAAGAGTCTTTTCACTGTCTGTCCTTGCGGTTGACGCCCTAGGCGTCCAGCGGAAAGGGCGTTCCGTGATTATACGACCGAAGTGGAATAGCAATGGGTACTGAGAAGCGCGTGCGCGGTTGGACTGCCGTACGGCAGAAGAGGTTCGACCTAGACCACCAGCAAGTACTGGGTCTCCTTCTCGCGTTCAGATTGTGTGACGCGATCACAGGTGGCGTCAGGGAGTCGTAATTCTAACAATTCGTTCGCCACCGGCAATTCCGCCTACCCAGATCTCGTTACCGACCTGAATCGCGACCGTGCCAAGGAGCAAGTAATCGTTTGTGGCGTAGGTGAAGATCTCCCTAGCGGTAAGCAATTCTGGATCGACTCGTGCCACACGCGACGTGATCCCTTCGCATCTCCTCTCCCGCATGCATTCCCCTACCCGGGTTCTCGTGGGCGTACTGTGACCAGCCGCTAACAAGGAGCCGTCAAGCGCCCAATGAATGTTGTCAACATTAAAACCGATTTCGATAGTTTCCTTTCGAATCGGTGTTTGCCCACGCGAGAGGCGAACCACCGACTGGCCGGCGTATCTCGCGATATAGAACCAGCGGCCGTCCGCCGAAATTTCCAATCCGTTCGGGCCGATATCCTCGCTACCCGGCACCCTTATCCACCCCGTGTCCGTATGCCATTCCCACACGTCGCTCGTTCGAGGACTCGTCGCTGCAAAACCGTCATCGGGGAGCGGGACCACGGCGTTCAATCCAAGTCCATCCGGTGCAACCACGCATCCCACCCAGGTAAAGGTCGGGGTCGGACGACCCGCGTCGACTGCAAAGACTTCGACAGATTCGCGCGCCCCATGGCGAACAACGTAGAGCGTATGAACGTTGTCTCGGCCTGGGCGCAAGTTGATGCCGTGTGGCCTGAAGCCCTCCATGGCCATACCAGGGCACGAGCCGTAAGCGGCGGTGTCATGTCGTGGTAACGACGTCGCGAGTGGAAACATCACCGTTGAGGCGTAGTCGCGAGAGTCGGTCACCGACAGATAGCCATCGTCTTCCATGCTCGACACGATCACCCAGGGCGATCCTGGGATCTGAATCAAATCTTCTGGACTTACTGGACCGCAGATGAACTGGATAGCTCCATCCGGTTCACACTGTGCCGCACCTGGGCTCGCAACCCCTAGTAGGCACATTACCGTTACAAACACAACTGTAAAAACGCGCACCTCATGGCCCTCCTTAACCAGCATCTTCACGAGAAGCGATGAAATTATGCCACGTTCAGAAGCCATGTCGAAGTACGGTAACAATGGACGTCTTGCCATCAAACAGCCCGAACCCTCCACGCTCATTGAACCAGACATATTTGGACCGTCTCAACTCACCATGCTACCGCTTACCGCCGTTTATCTCGTCTTCGGCTCGACGGGTCGCCGTACCAAGTAACCAGCCTAGACACTGCGTCACGAAAGATGTCTGAGTCACCAGACGAACACCTTGGTGCACTAGTTGTAGGGTAATTCTGGCTTGGGGGCTTTCGGCTGTATAGAATGTGACATCCGGGGCAACCGGGACAGAAATCCCGACCAGCCTCGTCCCCCGGTCGCCTGAGCAACCAAGGAAGGTAGGACAATATGTCGGTACCTGCGAGTCACCGGATAACTTTACTTTTTCTCGCCTTGACTCTTCTGCCACTGGGAGTCTCTGCACAGGAAGGCACTGCGAACGGAGAGTGGAGATCCTATGCCGGGAACGTCACTGGTACGCGCTATTCGCCGCTTGATCAAATTACCAGCGAGAATTTTAGCGAGCTCGAAGTCGCGTGGCGGCTTAAAACAGCGAACCTAGGTCCAAATCCAGAATTCAACTATCAATCGACACCCCTGATGGTCGATGGCGTGATCTTTACTACCGCCGGGACCAGGCGCTCCGTCGTCGCCGCTGACGCGGCGACGGGCGAACTTCTGTGGTTGCACCGCCTTGACGAGGGCGAGCGGGGAGCGGCGGCGCCGCGGCGACTGTCGGGACGCGGCCTGGCCTACTGGGACAACGACGGTGTCGGTCGAATTGTCTACGTGACCCCAGGCTACCAACTGATCATGCTCGACGCAGCCACGGGTCTCCGTCTTAATGACTTTGGAACCGACGGTATCGTCGACCTCAAGCAGAACATGGATCAGGATATTGACCTCGTTACCGGCGAGGTCGGACTCCATGCCACACCGCTTGTCGTTGGGAACACTATCATCATCGGCGCCGCCCATTTACCCGGGAGCAGGCCCCGGTCGATGACGAACGTAAAGGGCTACATTCGTGGATTTGATGCTCACAGTGGCGAACGAAAATGGATCTTCCACACAATTCCTGGGGGCGACGAATATGGTAACGACACGTGGCTTAATGATTCGTGGCGTTACACCGGAAACGCCGGTGTCTGGGGACAGATCAGCGCCGACCCTGAACTCGGCATCGTCTACTTACCGACCGAAATGCCGACGAACGACTACTACGGTGGACACCGTCACGGTGATAACTTGTTTGCTAACAGCTTGGTGGCGGTTGATATTGATACAGGTGAGCGACTTTGGCACTTCCAATTCATCCATCACGATGTCTGGGACTGGGATATTCCGTGTGCACCAATCCTCGTCGACATCACGGTTGATGGTCGCGAAATAAAGGCTATCGCACAGCCAACCAAACAGTCGTGGCTTTATGTCTTCGACCGGGTAACCGGTGAGCCGGTCTGGCCCATTGAAGAGCAACCTGTCGATCCGTCTGACGTTCCTGGTGAGCTGCTGGCCCCGACACAGCCGTTTCCCACCAGGCCGCCTGCTTACGACCGACAAGGGGTTAGCCTCGACGATCTGGTCGACTTCACACCCGAGATCAAGAGCCGAGCAGAAGAGATTCTGGCGCGTTATCGAATCGGTCCGATCTTCACACCCCCATCGGTTGCGACTCCGGACGGCACATTTGGTACTCTGATGCTGCCATCGACCGGAGGTGGTATCAACTGGCCAGGCGGCTCGTTCGATCCCGAGACCGGGATTGCATATCTCTACTCTACGACCGTCGTGTCGGCTCTGGGGTTATTCAACGACCCAGAACAGTCGGACATGAACTTCATTCGTGGGACACCTCGCGGTGTCAACCCCGCCCTCGCCGCCTTGAACGTCGACGGAATCCCGCTGATCAAGCCCCCATGGGGTCGTATCACCGCGATCGACCTAAACAAAGGAGAAATTCTCTGGCAAGTGGCGCACGGGGACACCCCCGACTACATCCGCAACCACCCACTGCTCGACGGGGTCGATATTCCCCGAACCGGTCGGGTCGGTCGAGTTGGAACGGTGGTCACCAAGACACTCGTCATCGCGGGAGAGCCAGGAATGGCGACGACAGAAACCGGGGAACGTGGCGCAATGCTCCGCGCTTATGACAAGTCAAGCGGCGCCGAAGTCGGCTCAGTCTACATGCCAGCGCCAGTGACGGGTGCCCCGATGACCTACATGGATGACGGGCAACAATACATCGTGGTCGCAATCAGTAGTGGTGGCTTCGCTGGAGAACTAATCGCGTTTCGTCTTCCGGATTAAAGCCTGTTCAAGTGCGGCGAATCCGTCTATCGCACCACGGTAGACTCAGGAAACGTCTAAACATTATTCCGATACCCGTCGCCAGTTGCGACAGGCCGACGAAGAGAGGCACTCGCACAAGCAGATCTTCTGGGGATCTTCTTTCACGGAACGTAACTTACCCTACAGCTTTTTTGGTAGAAGTGGCCGCCAGAAGAGCGGGTGGCGAAATCCCGATCGAGCTTCGCCTAAAGTTGTCGCTACTTTAAATCATTACGTGCGGCCATCTCGATGGCTCGAGCACCGCTGAGCGTTCCTTCCATACCGTAGTTCCCCTCGTGACACGCGTACTCGTAGATAGGATTTGCATTCCTCGTCATCGGAATCTGAGCCGTCCAAGATGCTGTAAACGACTGCCGATCGTTGACAGTGAACTCGTACGCGAGGGTCTGGGCATCCATGAGAGCAAAGCGCTCTATAAGATGCATTTCCTCACCTGTACCGCGAAAAGACGCCTTGTCGGTGAAGTTTGTCGTCTCGACCACCAAGGTGTCACCTTCCCATCGACCACGGGAATCGCCCATCCACTGCCGGATACTCTGCGATAGATGCGGCCGCTCGTCCATCGGAACGACGCGCGCGTCGTGGATCTGCTCGTTGAAAATCACCACATGGTCCGATGTCTGAAGCAGGTGAAAGTTGTTGTTGTAGCCAGCCGGCGTCATGGGCGGTCCAGCATTACCTCTCAGGATGCAACGTTCGGACAACGATCGGTCCTCAGGACCTTCGGTAGGACGTTCGCTCCGTGCTGCACGGGCCGCAGCCCGGGCTCGAGCCGACGCGGTCAGCGCAGGAATTCTTCCATCTGGCGGATCAATCACAAGCGACGTACGTCGGGTCCCGACAACAGTCGTGCCCCTGTCCCACCAGAAGTCGTTGTAGGCGAGAGCGAGATCTCTGGTCTCGGTCGTGCCATTTACCACTCCCCTATCGGTCACGACACCAATTAGCTTCTCGCGGTTGAGGTCGGCGTTGCGGTCAAGAATTCGCTCCGCCTCAAAGGCGGCGGCCTCCTCTTCCGTAAGAAAGTCCTTGCCGGCCAGTTCACTGGGCCGCTCGAGTGGGGTGACAGTAGCGTAGCTCCACACACCCTGCAAATCTGGCCTGCCGTCCGCGGTCCGTGGTGGATCCGACATCTTTATCTCGCCTACCCGAGTCTGGCCGGCGAGGGCCTCGAGACTCAGTAGCACTGCTACGAGTGCACTGACAGGTGCGACGAGTGTTACAAAAACTCGATATCTCATCGTGTCCCCCTTACCATGAATATGGACGGGCAGATGCATTGTGTCGAACTGGTAGCGAAGAGCTGCACTTCTGACTGTGCTGTAGCTATGGTGAACCACCCCATGTCAGAGGCAGCCGCCAGCGTCTCTGGCCCAGAAGCCACCACCCTTCAAGGCTCTTCCCTTTCTTCAGCGCGCGCTCCCGCAAGGATACCGGTCATCCCGTAGTTTCCTTCGTGACAGGCGTACTCGAAAATCGATCGTCGGTCTGCAATATCGATGCGCGTCATGGGCCTCACAACCGTCCAATCTTTCGTAAAGGTATGAGGATCGTAGACCGTGAACCGATAGTCGAGCTTATTTTCATCCACGCGCGTGTAGCGCTCCGTTAAATGAAGAGAATCGCGCGAGCCTCGAAAATTCGTTCTTGGGTCGAAGTTCGTCGTCTCCACGACGAGTGTGTCGCCTTCCCATCGCCCCCGTGAATCCCCCATCCACAGGGGGATCGACTCTGGAGCATGAGGCCTCCCGTCCAGTGAAATGATCCGCGCCTCATGGATAAGCTCCTGAAACACCACGACGTATCCAGGAGTCTGAAATATCTGATAGTTGCTGCTGTACCAGCTGCCGATGCCGTTCCAGCTACGCGAGATGCAACGCGTCCAATTACTGAGATCCGAGTATGTGTCCGGTGAATCGCGCGGGCCACGTGTGCTCCGCTCCGCCGATTCTGCGTCAATTCGAGCTTGACCTTCCGGCGTGAGTGGTGGAATCCTCCCGTCGGGCGGATCGATGATTAGCGACGTGCGTGCTAGAGGGTTACCGAAGTCGCGCCAGAACGCATTGTAGGTACCAGGGTTACCTTCCCTAGGCGGCAGATCATACCGCGCTCGATTGTCTGCCTCCAGCGCCGCTGCCTCTTCCAATGTCAACGAGTCCTTCTCTGCCAGCAAGCCCTCAAGTGGCCGCTCCAGAGGGATCGACGTTTGGCTATTCCATTGCCCTTGGAGGTCCGGATCGCCCCACGGTGTCATCGGTGTCGCTGTCGTCTGGCCTGCGGTAGAAACAGAGCCCAGCGTCACGATCATCAACAGCGCGGTCAATACTCGATGGAGCATCTGAACACTCCCCCGGTAGGCGAATGTCAACATACTCACCTGCTCCCCTTCGTGGGTTAATCAGAGCGAGAATGTATTTACTAGAGCTCTGCTCGCTACCTCGAAACACCAGCGGCGTCGGCAGTCGCTTCCTGTTCGCGTGCTCCCGCGAGAATGTTGTAGAGACCGTAGTTTCCCTCATGGCACGCGTACTCGTAGAGCGGATAATCGTTCTTCACCATCGCCATCCGATAGCTCCACGGCTGATCCCAAGTACTCGTATCCTCGACCGTTACCTCATACATCAGTGTACCGTCGGTAACTCGTGTGAAACGTTCGACCAGTAAGAGATCCGCTGTGGTGACACCGGCACGAAAGCTGGTTTCGCGTAAGAAATTAGAGGTCTCTACGACCAGCGTATCGCCTTCCCAGTGGCCACGCGAATCACCCATCCACTGTCTCATGCTCTTCGGCAGATGCGGACGCCCATCAAGCGGCACCACTCGGGAGCTGTGGACCATCTCGTTCACGAGGACGACATGATCGGGTGTCTGCACCACCTGCATGTTCTGGTTATAACCTCCAGGGGTCATCGGCGGACCCGAGTTAAATCCGAGAATGCACCGGACTGCGAACATCCCGGGGCCGAGATCGTCAACAAATCCTCCGTATGTCGGGGAGTGGCGGTTCACACCCGCACGGGCGCTTTCCAAGGCCGCTTTCTTCGTCTGTGCTATCACGGTCAACGGCGGAACCTTCCCGTTGGGTGGGTCAACAACTAGCGACGTTTGGTTGGTCTCGCTAATCTTATCCCCGGGGTCGAACCATAGCTGGTTGTAGTTACCGACGATATCGGCTGGCTTTTGGTTATCGCGGACAGCGAATTCGGCCAGCTTATCAGCTTCGAACTGAGCAGCTTCTTCCTGGGTGAAGAACGCTCGATCCGATAACTCACTCGGTCGTTCGAATGGCGTGAGTGTGCGAAAATCCCATACGCCGTTGAGGTCGGGAGTTCCCCACGCCGTTCGGGGGGACACCTCGGCACCTGGCGAGCTAACCTGCCCCTCTGCCACGACCGGTCCGAGCGCAAAGATTATGACGCTAACCACCGCGAACCACGAATGCAGAAATTGATCGATCACGTGAGTCTCCTCTCTAGATTCGACTACAAAAGCCATGAGCTGTGTGGACTGGTCTGCGACTTATTCTACGCCCAAGAGACGCAACAGCTCCACAAATCTGATTACAAATGCTTCAAAAGCGTTTCAGAACGCACGGCGCGGGCCTTCATTAGACAGGCAAGCAGCCAGGGCCGGCTTGGCGCATGAAAAGACCGCAGGTCCCGTCCAAATGCTTTGAGTTATGTACCGTGCTGTGCTGATACATGTGAACCGGTCTCCAGAAGCTAGCTGACCGTCAGCCGCCCGATGAGGTCACTACTTCGACTCGTCAGCGGCCTCATTGGCACGTCCGCCACTGAGAATGCCGACCATGCCACGGTTGCGCTCGTGACATTCGTACTCGTACAGCAGATTTGTTGTCCGTTCGAAAGGATAGGCAACCTTCCACGGCCTCGTGTACATCTGTGGATCATCGACACGGATTTCGTACTCAAGCGTGTCCGTATTTTGACGGGTAAAGCGTTCAACCAGGGTCAGAGCCCGGCCGGAACCGCTGCGGGAGTCGAAGTTTGACCACGGCTGCAGCGCACTCACCCTGTGATCGTGATTCCGCGTCACGACCACCAATGAATCGCCATCCCAATGGCCCCGCGAATCTCCCATCCACTGACGAATGTTTCGACCGAGCGGCGGACGACCATCCAATGGAATGATGCGAGTTTCATGGATTTCCTCCAAGAGAATGACTACATACCCAGGAGTCTGCAGAATCAACGCATTATTGTTGTAGCCGCGAGGAAACATGGCATTCGGCATCCCCCCGCGCGTGACGCACCGCTCCCAGATATGCCTGTCCTCCCACGAGTCGGCCTTGCCCGCCTTCAGCCGAAAACTCTTGGCGTCCTGCCCGGCAGGCGTCAGCGGCGGAAACCGGCCGTCTGGCGGATCGACGACCATCGACGTGCGATTCGTCCGCTGTCCTCTGTCGATCCAAAAGGAGTTGTAGGTACCGGGGTTGCCCGGCCTGGGACCTCGCTCGTCGCGCTCCTCGGCCTGTCTTGCGAGTTGAGCGACCTCTTGAGCGAGTTGTTCGTCACGCAGCGTTTCGATCCCCTGATACTTATCCGGTCGCTCCATCGGTGTGGCCCCGGACGCGGTCCATGTCCCTTGCAGGTCCGGGTCGCCCCACGACGTGTGAAACGTCTTCGGACCAGACGACGAGGATTGGCCGGCAGCCCGCGGCGTCGCCACCAGCCCCACCACGCCAGTGAACGTCAGGAGACTCACCCAGACTAGCAATAGATGACGCATTCGAACCCCCTTGGTGTCACCCTGATTGTCGAGAACGATCGCATATCTCCACCGGTCGGCTACCTCACCACCTCTTCAATCAGATCCGCATCTCCTCTCAAAGGATCATTGGAACCGGTCCCCAGGGTGTTGGAGTTCGAGGAGATGTCCAACGAGGCCGGATGGGGACCTCGGCCCTCGGCAAAGGCCCGCTCCACCGCGCGATTGCCTTGCAGGAGCCCGACCATGCCCAGATTGCCTTCATGGCACCGCGGCTCATAATAGATCCGATTCAGTTGACCATCCTGTCGCTCCAACTCCTGTTTCGTGGTCCAGGAACCTGTCCACGTGGTCGGATCCTCAACCGTGACCGAGTACTCGAGCGTGTCGGCGTCCCGCGGCGTCCAGCGCTCGACGAGATGCAGATTCTCGCGGGAACCCTGAAAGTCGAAATACGGTTCGAAATTGGTAACATCGACGACCAGCGTATCGCCTTCCCACCGGGCGCGCGAGTCGCCAAAGGGTTCGCGGACATGGGAGGGTAGATGCGGACGGTCGGTCACCTGGATGATGCGTTGAAAGCCTTGGCCCTGGCCGACGTCATAGTAAATCGAGACGACGCCAGGCGATTGCACGATCCGCCAGTACCCATTGAACACCGGAAGCCGAGTTGCCATGCACCGCTCGCCCGAACTCCGGTCCTCGGGACCATTGGCGCGATTCAAGTTCCGCGTCGAGTACGACGGGGGCATCTCCGCCCGCCTCGGTGACGGGGGCCCATAGGTCCCATTGGCGCAGTCGCCTTCCTTGTTCTGACAGGTCGATGTGTTCTGCTTGAGAGCCAGCGCATACTCGCGCATCGCCGCGCGCCGCTGCTGGACCGCCGGCGTCAGCGAGGGCAGTCGGCCGTTCGGCGGGTCGACGATCCGCGACGTACGCCGCCCCGTCGGCCGCATCGAGATATACAACCCGTCATAGGCGCCCGCGACGTCCGCGATGCTTCCCGACTCCGCGCGAGGGCGCTGCTGAGACTCCGTGCGGCGACGATCCAGCTCGGCGACTTCTTCCTCCGTAAAGAACTCCCGGTCGGCTAGGCTAGGATGGCGTTGCAAGTTTGTCTCATACGGGTCGGTCCAGACACCCTGTAGATTCGGCTCACCCCACGGCGTCATGCTGACTGCCGTTTGAGCGTGACCGATCGCGTCTCTTGACGACCAGACGAACAGCGCGACGACCGCCACCGCACCCACCCACATCAACCATCGACCTAACATTTTCAACCTCCTTCTCGTCGCCCTCATCGTCCCGAGCGAGGTTCTCGGCTGACGAGTCCATTCATGTACAGCTATTACTTCTGGAACGGCTCAATGACTTCGACCCTGACACCATCTGGACTCATGATCGTAGAGGCCTCGGCAAGGGGCCATTCTCCAGAATCCACGGCTCTCGCGAAAACTACACCCCATTCTCTCTAATTTCAGCCGCGGCTCGCTCAAGATCAGGTACCGCGAAGGCGAGGTTACCGATCGCGCGGCCCTCGCTCGGTGCAAGTTCTTCCCCGGCTTGGCGCGTGGCGAGCAGCCAGGCATTCCCGAGCCGGAGGCCATCCAAGCGCCCTTTGAGCATTGCGGGTTCGCCACCCAAGACGGCGTGGTGCCACGTCAGCGACGCCGCCGGATTCCCGGAACGCACATGAATATGGTGGGAGCCGAGAGAGTCCGGATCTTCAATAACTTCGATCCGTGTACCCCACGGATCTGCGACGAAGGAGCGTTTAAACAAGCCAGGCTCATCGCGTATCGGCGTCACGATGTTGACTCCCGCCGCCTCGAACGCTTTCATCTTGGCATCGAGGTCGGTGAACGAGAAGCCGATGTGATTGATGGCGCTGCCCTCGCTCCCACCCTTCGTGGGTCCTGGACGGAAGAAGAGATACATCGTACCGAACTGGCAGCGATCCGTGCGATCGCGCATGACCTCGCACCCAATGTGCTCGATATACCATTGCGCGGCCGACTCAGGATCTGCCGCTGCGAGATGCACGTGGTGGTAGACGGTCTCCGCCCCGTGGGCGACATCTGCGACACCGGGAAAGGTTGCCGCGAAGAACGCCACGATGAAAGCTTTGCACGTCATGTCAGACAAATCCCGTCGACATATCTATGCAACGGGCACCCTCATGGAATCGTACACACGAAACTTTCGGCTTTGCTCGGGTCCTCGGATGGACTGTATCGGGCGACCGACGGATACGGGCACAGCGTGCGTGTGAACTCCACGGTCGTGGTGTCCGCATCGTCGTCGACGTATTTCGTGGCAATCAACTGGTCCGGCGCCACGCCCTCTTCTACCCACGCCTCCAGGGCGATCTGGACGTCGTGTAGGGCGTCACGGTCGGGAGGGATCTGTTGGCCGACTCCGCCAAAACTATTCGCTCCTGGGCCACGGTAGCAGTGCGCCATCCCCGGGACCATGAACAAGCGATAGAAATCCTGAGTCTCAGCCAGACCACCCATTTCCGCCGTGACGCGCTCGTAGTAGCTCGGGCTGTAACTCGGCTGCAGTGTCTGATCGTTCCATCCGTGATACTGGATAATTTTGACGCCCTGCCGTTGCGCGACAGAGAGATCGGTGTCGATGGCGTCGGCAAGAGATCCGACCTTCGATTCGGCCAAGGCGAGGTCGGAGTCGAAATCGAACGTCTGGTAGTCCCAACTGGGATCTTCAAACACCAGGTTCGAGAAGTACGTCTGCCCGAGGTTCGTCACGCCATCGGCGGTAACCCATCTCTCCCATCCAGGCTCACTGCCAATCGCCCAACCAGGAAAAATAGAGGCCCCGGTCCGTGGATTCTTGGGACCACTGTAGAGTTTTTCAAGCGACCTCACCTGCGCCTCGGTCAGGCAGTCGTCCCGGTCACCGGTGGTGCATTGCAGCATGTCGGGCTTGAAGGTGCACTTGTCTGGCTGCTCGATCAGACCATCGACGAGTCCGTCGTTGGCATCGCACGCAGCGACCGCTGCGGCCTGAATCGTGGGCAGCTTGGACACTGGTATCGCCGCCCCTGCCACACCGAGTGTCTGTGCGTCCCAGACAAATCCTGCGTTCGAATGAGACTGATAGTTCCACGGGGCTCCCACCACGACCCCGTCATAGTCCCCCGGGTATCGCTGGACCTCCATGAGGCCCTGGCGTCCACCATTCGAGCACGAATTGAAGTAGGCATAAGTGGCCGGTCGTCCGTAATAGGCCTCGACCAGGCCCTTAGCCGCCACGGTCACAAGATGTTTCGACCGATAGGCGTAGTCGATGACCCGTTCCGGATGATCAATGGCCCAGTTGTCGTCGGTTGAGAGATGCCCGGTATCCGTCGAGGCCGTGGCGTATCCTCGTCTGAGCCATTCGTCAAGACCGCCATCCAGTCCAAGACGCGTGTAGTTGAGCCTCCCCGCAAAACCACCCTCACCCGAAGAGACGAACTTTCCGTTCCACGAATCGGCCGGCAACCAGACCTCGAAATTGATCGTCGAGTCGTTGGTGGGTCGGCTCACGCCAACCACACGGCAAAACACCGGAAGATGAGTCAGGCTCTGGTCTGTCGGTGTCACCAGAAACCCTGTGGAGACCGTCGTCGACGCCACAATGGTCGTGTTGCCTTCAAAGGTCAGGCTCGCCAACTCTGCGCACACCTGTTCGGGATCCGTCGGCCGTGCCGAAGAACTCTGACTCACAGAACCGACGCAAGCACACAATAAGGTGGCGCTCAGTATCGCCACAACCAGCCGGCTCATCATTCTCATTGCCGGCCGCCGCTTCGGCAGGTGGAGGAAGTTGCGATGTCTCATCTTAGCGTCCGCTGATCCGTTCATAGCTCACCTCCGGAGACATCTCTGCCGGTCGCGTGATCTCCACGATCATTGTCTCCCCTTCCCACCGCGTCACCAGCGGCTCGTTGCGCAGATGACCAAAGAGATATTCCTCCACGAAGGGTGTGCAGCGGTAGTGCATGACCTGCATGTTGGGCTCGAGCCGGCGATAGAGTGGCATCGAGATCGTCCAGGGCCGCGTGAAGACGTTCGGGTCTTCGATCGTGGCTTCATACTGGATGGCGTCCGGACTGAGCAGCGTATAGCGTTCGACCACACGCATCGCGTCGCTGTGGAAGTTACCGGCGCGATCAAACCACGTCCGGCCGTTAAAATCCCCGACCTCGACAACCAGCGTGTCTCCCTCCCACCGACCGACCGAATGCCCCATCGATTGAGGAATGGGCGATGGGGCCACGTCGTCCAGATGAATAACGCGCGCCGCATTGGAGAACGCAAAGAAGATGTGGATCTTGTTCGTGCTCTGCACAATCTGGTACGGATAGGGCATATACATGGCCCGCGGCACGCCGGGTAGCTGACACTTTAATTCTGGGTCGCGGTCGAGCCAGTGTTCGAAGTTGTCCCGCTTCCGTGCTAGGGCCTCCGGTGTATACGGAATCTGGCCGTCGCCGTCCACCACACCGAGCGATCCGGGCACTCCTCCGGCCGCACCAAACGGGAGAGATGGGGCCGCGGGTACCTCCGCGAAGTCGTACGGATATACTCCCGGCTGCATCACCGCGCCCGCCCGGGCTTCGTGGGCTTGCAGGTCCCAGTTGGCTTCGTTGTTGGTCTGCCAGATCCCGCTGAGATTCGGCTGGCCGTCGATGCGGTTGACCCGTATCCCCTGGCTGGCCGGTCGCGCCATAAATAACGCGACGACGGTCACCCCCGTCACGACCACCATCGATCCTAGCATCAGCCTCTTCTGCATGTTGTTGCGACTCCTCTCATTCCCTCAACGCCCGCCCGCGTGTCGGATCTCACACCATGCGGGTCACAACGTGTGCTTGTTCCCAACCTCACAACGCATCATCACTAGTCGCTAGTCGTCCCTCGGATCATTGATGCCCCTCCCTAGGGTGCCAGAATTCGAGGAGATGTCCAACGAGGCCGGATGGGGACTCGGCCTTCGGCAAAGGCTCGTTCCACCGCGCGATTGCCTTGCAGGAGCCCGACCATGCCCAGATTGCCTTCATGGCACCGCGGCTCGTAATAGATCCGATTCAGTTGACCGTTCGGCGCTCCGGTCACGGACAGCTCCGTCTCCCACGCAACATCGCCGGTCGTCTTGTCGTAAGCAGCGTGAGCACCTCCCATCTACTACCGCGTTTGTTCAGCCCTCTCCTCGGCGCGCGCGCCCGCGAGAATGCCGGTCATGCCGTAATTGCCTTCGTGACAGGCGTACTCGAAGATCGATCGTCGCTCAGCGATATCAATACGAGTCATCGGCCTCACGACTGACCAATCTCTCGAAAACGTCTGCGGGTCGCGAACCGTAAACCGGTAGTTCAGCGTGTCCTCGTCAACGCGTGTATAGCGTTCAGTCAGGTGTAAGGTATCGCGCGACCCTCTAAAGTTCGTCTTCCGGTCGAAATTCGTCGTCTCCACGACCAGCGTCTTGCCTTCCCAGTGGCCCCGCGAGTCACCCATCCACAGGGGTATGGACTCTGAAACACTGGGCCGCCCATCCAGCGGAATGATCCGCGCCTCATGGATCAGCTCCTGGAACACCACGACGTATCCGGGAGTCTGAAATATTTGATAGTTGCTGCTATACCAACTGCCGATGCCGTTCCAGCTGCGCGAGATGCAGCGCGTCCAATTGCTGAGATCCGAGTAGGTGTCCGGCGAGTCTCGAGGACCACGCGTGCTCCGGTTCGCCGCTTCTGCGTCAAGCCGCGCCTGACCTTCCGGCGTTAGGGGTGGAATTCGTCCGTCTGGCGGATCGATGATCAGCGACGTGCGGGCCAAGGGATTCCCAAAGTCGCGCCAGAACGCATTGTAGGTGCCAGGGTTGCCTTCCCTGGGCGGCAGATCGTATCTCGCTCGATTGTCTGCCTCCAGTGTGGCTGCCTCTTCTAGTGTCAACGACTCCTTCTCTGCCAGCGGGCCCTCGAGAGGCCGTTCCAGAGGGATCGAAGTCTGGCTATTCCATTGCCCCTGGAGATCCGGATCGCCCCACGACGTCATCGGTGTCGTCGTCGTCTGGCTTGCGGTAGAAACAGAGCCCAGCGTCACCATCATCAACAACGCGGTCAGTGCCCGATGGATCCTCGAAAATCTCCCCCGGTAGCTAAATGTCAACATACTCACCTGTTCGCCTTCCCGGCTTCCTGTATTTCCTCCTGGCGCGCGCCACGAAGAATGTTCGCTATGGCGTAGTTCCCCTCGTGACAGGCAAACTCGAACAGCTCACCTTGCGCCACGCCGCGCTCCGACTGGTCAGTTGACAGAGGGAAGCGAACGATCCATGGCTCAGTAAAGCGCACGGGATCGGTAATCGTGGCTTCGTAGTCGATGGTCTCGACATCGATGCGAGTGAACCGCTCCACCATATGTAACGTGCTCGTTGGACGGCGCCAGGTACTTGACCAGCGGTAGTTGTCCGGTCGGTCGGCGAATTCGCTGGACTCGACCACGAGTGTGTCACCCTCCCACCGACCACGCGGCTCCCCGTTCCACCGCGGTATGTTCGTACTTGGGCGACCGTCCAGGGGGATAACCCGACGCTGATTAAACATCTCGTGAACGATCACAATGTGCTGGGGAGTCTGAAAAATCTGATGATTCGGGTTATAGCCAAACCAAATCTGCGGCAAGCCATCGCCGAGGCAGCGCTCACCCGTGTCTAAGTCGAGATTAGAGTGCCACGGTCCCATTCCGTGAGGGCGATCGTGACGCACATCTGCCGTGTAGGGAATCCTTCCATTGGGTGGGTCCACAATTAGTGAGGTTCGCCGGCTGCTCGACCAGGCAGTGCCTCCATCTAGCCAAAAATTATTGTAGAAGCCTGGTGTGCCGTCGGCTCGCCAATCTACGCTCCCACCAGCAGTCGTTAGCTCGGCGGGCCGCTCTAGTAAACGCGTATCCTCGTTAACGGCTCGGCTCTCGAGTTCAGCAATCTCCTCGGCCGTCAAAAACTCTCGCCCTTCGTATCGTGCGGGACGTTCCAGCGGCGTCAGGGTAGAACCTACCCAGATTCCCTGCAGGTCGGGGTCCCCCCATGGCGTCAGAAATACGCTACCGACCTGACCGGTAGCCGATCTCGGTGCTAGTAACCCGACGAGCAACAACCCGACCAGAATTAACGGTGACACGACATTCCACAGTTTCATCTCGACCTCCTTGAAGCTCTGTTCTCGCGCCCCCCCGGGTAAGTTTGGTCCGCTCAGCAAGTCGCCATTCGTCGGACCCAGGATAGCGTCCGAGATCCCAGAAGGAAACTAAAAACGACGCTCTCAGCCGAGAGTAATTGATGTTGACGCCTCCAACCGAATGGTATTGGATTGGAACGCAACAAACGGACCACATCATGGCTCTTTGCAATGTTCTTCGCGTTCGCTTACGTCTTGCCGTTTTTTCAGCTTTCCTGGCGCTCATCTCCGTGGCCGCCATCGGATGCATATTCCAACAAACAGACGATCCAGAGACTCAACAGGTCAACGGCGTAACCTGCCACACAGAGTACTCGGCAATGCGCGACGGCACGCTGCTCGCAACCGACGTCTATCTCCCGGTGGCGCCAGGCCGTTACCCCGTGATCATGCAAAGGACGCCTTACGGACTGAGGCTTGGACACGGCTGCTTTCAAGGGCTCAGTAACAACATGGCCTTTTGGGCGGAAAATGGTTACGTCGCGCTTACGCAGGACGTGCGAGGCACTTTTCGGTCTCCAGGCACTTTTCATCCCATCTTCCAGGAGCAGACCGACGGTTATGATGCCGTCGAATGGGCCGCTGCCCAACCGTGGTCAAACGGCAGGGTGGGCATGACCGGCGCGTCGTACTTCGGACTTACGCAGTGGCAGGCAAGTGTCACGAATCCCCCCCATCTATTTGCCATCGCACCAAGTATCACCGCCACCGATTACCACGACCACTGGACCTACGTAAATGGCGTCTTCGACGTCTGGATGGCTCAGAGCTGGCTCCTGAATTATTTCGCATCCGACGAGTACCGACGTCAACTCATCGCGAAGGGGGTTTCGGTCGACGAGGCACGGAAGGCTTCGGATGCTTGGTTGGCCGACGGCAAAAAGAACATCTTCACGAAGTGGGTTTGGCAGTTACCGTTAGCGGCGTTTCCAGAATTTCGAACTCTGGCGCCGTATTACTATGAGTGGCTCGATCATCCGAACTACGACGACTACTGGGCCACGATCGATCTTGAGCACCAGTGGCAGAACATTAAGGTCCCCGCGCTGGTTCATGGTAGCTGGCGAGATCTATTCGCGATTGGCTCAGTGCGAAGTTTTACTGGAATGCGAACCGGCGGCGGATCGCCAATTGCCCGCAACGGTACTAAACTCGTCATGCAAGGCGGAGCGGGCCACGGCGGCACCGGCATGCTTACCTTCGGTCCCGAGGACACCTTCGACCTGCGAGCGCTTCAGCTCCGGTTTTACGACCATTACCTGAAAGGGCTCACCAATGGTGTCGACCGGGAGCCTCGCGTACAGATTTTTGTATCGGTTCCGCCCGAGAGTGGAACGGCTGGTAGTGGATTCTGGCTAACCGGGGAAACGTTTCCGCTCCCGGGTACCCGGAAGGTCGAGTTCAATCTTCGCAGCGGCGGACACGCCAACACGAGACGAGGCGATGGCATGCTCGACTCTAGCCGTCCCTCGGAGGGTCCGGCGGATACTTTCGTCTACGATCCGACCCGACCGGTGCCGTCGCACGGCGGCGGCCTTTGCTGCGCCTCGTTGAACGTCGCTGTGGCCGGGTCCGCGCTGGCTTCTGGCGCGCAGGACCAATCGACCATTGAGCTGCGTGACGACATCCTCGTCTATACGAGCGCGCCGCTGACCGCCGACCTGGCCGTCATCGGACCGGTCGTTCTAAGGTTTTGGGCCAGGTCTTCGGCGCGGGACACCGATTTCGTGGCCAAGCTCATTGACGTTCGTCCTGACGGAGTGGCCTACAACGTGCTCGAACGGGTCATCCGGGCGAGTTTTCGGAACGGATCAAAGTCAGCGCCGTCGCTCATCGAACCCGGGACGGTTTATGAGTACAACCTCGACCTCGGAAACACGGCACATCTCATCCAGCAAGGGCATCGGGTCCGACTGGACATCACATCGTCGAAGTTTCCTCACTTTGCCCGAAATCTGAACACCGGGAACGACCCGGCATCTGACGACCAAGTCGAGGTTGCCACGCAGACCGTCCTGCATGACGCCGCTTACCCTTCGTATCTGGAATTGTCCGTCGCTCGACAAGTCAAAAACAGAAACAACAACGAGGGAAACTAACGACCTGGTTGCCAGGCAGGAATTCATTCCAGTAGCTTCTGAGATCGATGCCAGAGACCGAAAATGTCGAGAAAAACCATCGAGATCGATGATGCCCTTCACGACTACCTGTTGACGGTGTCATTGAGGGAATCTGACATCATGCGTCGGCTTCGAGAAGCTACGGCAGCCCTGCCGGAAGCCAATATGCAGCTGGCTCCAGAACAGGCCCAGCTGCTGGGGTTCCTGGTCGAGCTCACTGGCGCTCGCCGGTGCCTGGAAATCGGCACCTTCACCGGCTACAGCACATTATCGGTCGCTGCCGCACTACCGTCTGACGGGACGGTCGTCGCGTGCGATGTGAGCGAACAGTGGACACAGATCGCTCGTGGTTACTGGCGAGAGGCTGGTGTACTGGAGAAAATCGACCTGCGCCTGGCCTCGGCGACGGATACCCTTCAAACCCTCATTGCGAGCGGAGAAACCGGGACCTTTGATTTTGCACTAATCGACGCCGACAAGGAAAACTACGGCCTCTATTACGAAGGGTGTCTAGAACTGCTCCGCAACGGTGGGCTGGTGGCGATCGACAACGTCCTATGGCACAGGCGAGTGATCGACCAAAGTGTCTCGGATAGCGAGACGACCGCAATTCGCAAATTCAACATTGCCCTGCAGATGGACAATCGCGTTTCACTATCGCTAATTCCGATCGGCGACGGAATGACGCTCGCCCGCAAGCGACCTACATGAGTGAATCCTCAATGGCTCATGGTTGAGCCGGCTTATCTAGAGATCAGACTTCCGCGCACGACACCGGTCAAAACGTAGACAGCTCACGGCCCTATACGCCAGCTGTACCGCGGTCAAACCGCCGTCGACCAGCGGGTAAACCGTGATTCACTGTCTAGAAGCAGGTGAACTCACGTCACCGCCCGTTTACCTCGACAGCCGCAGCCACTAACGCCGGAACACCAGTTCAGTGTGCGGTGTACGTACGACTAAACCCGTTACGACTGTTCGTTACGGTGAACGTACCGTCCTGGTTGACCGAGGCCCGTATCCAATAACCGTTACATTCGGCCGTCTCTTCCAGATTCGCGATCATCTCTTCGGCGGTGTTGTGGGCCGGATCCGGATCAAGAAGCGAACGGTGACCTTGCCAGATTCCCTCGATGCCAGGACTCTCCTCTATGCGACCGTAGTGCGCCGTCGACACCTCGCTGAATCCTGGTGACGTACCCCCGAGCCCTTTCCGTGGACCATTGTTCACAATGACGACCTGTGGTTTGATCGCATAGAGGTGTGTCGGCGAACCTGCATCGTCCCAGGCCCCGTGGCGGCTCGTCTGATACAGCGTTACCTCGCCAACCTTATTCACTGGGCATGACAGTTCAACCTCTTTCGCCCAATTGAAATCCCCGAGGTCGAGAAAGGTGAACTGGCCGTAGGTGAAAAGCGCGCCGACACTGCGCTGATTCTCAGGACTGGCCTGTGGCTTCTTCTCCGCCGTCGCACACAGCGGGTTGACTTCACCACCATTGACGGCTGTCTCAATAAGTCGACCATCCGACGCAATGATGTCGATCTCGACAGAGCCGAACGGGATCTTCTCGCCCGCCTTGACGACTGCCCGTTTGTCTCCGCAGACACTAAGGTACGCATCGACCCATTGCTGGTTAGCTTCTTCGGTATTGGTTCCATGGTCCAGACAGGTTCCAATGGGAATCATCTCGGCCAGAGCCTGAAGCCCACCCACGTGATCCGTGTGGAAGTGCGTGATGACCAAGTAGTCAATCTTGGTGAGACCGGCTTCTTCGATCACCGCAACAATGCGCTTCGCGTCGCGGTCGTCGTCAGTTGGATATCCGGTGTCGACGAGTAGCGATTCCCCGCTCGGCGATACAACCAACGTGGCAGCGCCGCCCTCGACGTCTACCCAGTAAATATCTAAGGTCGGTGACTGCGCTGTAGCTTCGACCGGGGAGCAGAATAGCCCAATGATCCACATCCAACATACGGCTGATTTCCACATGCTCGTCTCCTTACCGACGAAGGCTACGGGCTGTTGTAATGCCCGAGTCTAGAAAAGACGTCTACCGACACGGAACAGGTGGACTCTAGCCACGAAATGAGCTTGTCGGGCTAGACACGCGCCGGTGCAATGTAATTACTCTACCAGGCCAGTCACACAGGTGGCAGTGTCCAGCGAAAAGGGGTTGGGGCCACGACCCTCTTCAAACGCCTGCTCGTCCATCCGCGCACCGATCAGTAACGCCGGTAAGCCGTAGTTTCCTTCGTGGCACCGCGGCTCGTAGTAGATCCGATTCTCTTGGTCACTCTGGCGCTTGAGTTCCTGGCGAATCGTCCACGGTCTGGTCCATACCGTCGGGTCCTCAATCGTCACTTCGTATTCGAGCGTGTCTTCGTCAATCCGCCGATAGCGTTCGATGAGCGTTCGGTTGGCACCCGATTCGGGTAGTTCACCACGTCTAAATCCAGGTCTAAACGTGTGCTTGGTCGAAAAATTCGTGGTCTCGATGACCAGTGTTTCGCCCTCCCAGTGACCTCGCGAGTCGCCGTGCCTCAGACGGACCTGGCTTGCCGGATGAGTCCCACCCAAATTAACAATGCGCTGAAAGCCCTGGCCCTGCCCGGTGTCATACCCGAGTGCAATCGAATTTTCACCTTGCACAATACGGCGGAAACCAGGGAAATCTGGCGTGACGCCACGCACGCACCGATCACTCACACTCTGATCCTCTGGACCGTCGTGGCGGTTCATGCGGTCCGTATTGTAAAAGGGTACGACCTCGTGTCGGCGCGGTGATGGTGGCCCGTACTTTCCTCCCCTACAGCCCGGCGCGCCGGTCTGACAGGTTTCGGTGTTTTGCAGGAGCATAAGGCGCCACTCCTGTTGTACTTCAACTCTTTGCTGGGCCTCCGCCGTCACGGGCGGCACTCTTCCATTCGGTGGATCGACGACCAGTGACGTACGTGGACCGGCCGGCTTGGCCGATGTGTAAACGGCATTGTACGCTCCAGCCACGTCGCGGGCGGCTCGACCCGAACGTTCGTTACGACCCGGGTTGACCATCCGAGCCTGGTTCCGTGCGGCCCGCTCTTCGGGCGTGGCAAACTCTCGACCGCCGAGTTCGGTCGGCCGTTCAAAGGGCGTGTCATACACATCGAGCCAGATACCCTCCAGCTTGGGATGTCCCCACACCGTCGTATTCGAAGGCTGCCCTATCACTGGCACGGTCGTAAGCTGGAAAAATGTCATGACGCTGGCCATCAGCGCGGCCACACTAAACCGGCTAAACAATCGCTCTCTCATCTCCATGTCTCCTATCCACGTTTTCTCGAAACTCAAGTCGGCCGTGCGAATCAGACATTTCACACGTCTTCCTTCCGTCGTGGCACGCTTGCCCAGACGGAAGCCTGGAGCGATGCGCCGTCGGAAAACAAGCGGCATCATAGCTCCGACAACTGCGGTTCAAGCCAGTTTAATCAGAAAAATGGACGGAAACGACGACCAGAGTACAATCGCGGTGCTGGCTCGAAAAACAGCCAATGAAAATAGCGGTCTATGGCACCGGTGCTGTCGGTGGGTACTTCGGGGGACGTTTAGCCCAATCGGGGCAGGAGGTCACCTTCATCGCACGTGGCGCGCACCTCGATGCCATCCGACGTAACGGGCTACAGGTTTCCAGTCCCAAAGGCGACTTCGTTGTCCACCCGGCGTCAGCGACCGACGACGCGTTCACCGTCGGTTTGGTCGATTTGGTTCTGGTCGCTATCAAAGCCGGCCAAATTTCAAGAATCGGACCTGACATCCGCTCAATGGTCGGTCCAGAGACAGTAGTCGTACCACTTCAAAATGGTGTCGAGGCGCCCGCACACCTAGTTGCGCTGCTTGGCCCCAAGCCGATCATCGGGGGCCTCTGCCGAATCGTAGCGTCGATCTCCGGTGCGGGACGAATTACGCACGACAGCATTGAACCCACCGTCGTCGTCGGTGAGCTCGACGGTTCGACCGGTGAGCGAGTCAGTCGGCTACGCGTTGTACTCGAAGCGGCCGGGATAACTGTGGAGATTCCGGACGACATTCACTCCGCTCTCTGGAAAAAGTTCTTACTAGTTGCCCCGTGGGGCGGTCTCGGCGCACTGGTCCGAGTGACGCTCGATGTGCTCTGCGCCACATCCGAGACTAGGCGGTTACTTGAGCAGGCTATGTCGGAGGTACGAACGCTCGCCGTCGCACTCGGGGTTAGACTACCGGCCGATATTGTCGATACCACTATCACGTTTCTCGCGGGCCTGCCTCCGGGTAACACAGCCTCGATGCAACGCGACATCATGGCGGGTCGCCCCTCCGAGCTTGAGGCTCAGACTGGGTCGATCGTCAGACTGGGTCGCGACAATGGGGTTGCCACGCCGGTTAACACCTTCATCTACGACTGTCTGTTGCCGGGAGAGAAGATCGCCCGTCGACGGATCGCGCCGATCCCGGCAGATTGGCGTACGGAAAATGGACCACCTTGAGAAGAGCGTCGTGCTTTGCTCACCAAAGCCTGCCACCCACGCCCTGTCTGTGAGCGAAGCCCTTCACCAACTCCCGTACGAAGAAAGGGCCCATCAGGTATCAGCCTGATGGGCCCCTCAACTCCTACGTGCGGCATGCCGGGTTCTGACCTCTCAGGCTTAGAACCCGCCCATCCCACCCATGCCACCCATGCCACCCATGCCTGGAGGGGGACCGGCTGGAGCCGCCGCGTCACTATTCTTTTCAGGAATCTCCCCGATCAGCGCTTCGGTCGTCAACAACAGCGAGGCGATTGAGCCAGCATTCTGAAGTGCCGTGCGGACCACCTTCGTGGGGTCGATAACCCCAGCCTTTACAAGGTCCTCATAGGTTTCAGTCTGCGCGTTGAACCCCTCGTTGCTATCCTTTGCGTCACGCACGCGCTGCACGACGATCGAGCCTTCGCAACCAGCGTTCTGGGCAATCCATCGCATCGGTTCCTCAAGCGCGCGACGAATGATGTTCACTCCGAGCCGCTGGTCTCCCTCGACATCGAGGTCGTCGAGCACCGTGGAGCACCGTAACAACGCCACCCCACCTCCGGGCACGATCCCCTCTTCAACCGCCGCCTTGGTGGCGTGCATGGCATCCTCGACGCGAGCCTTTTTCTCTTTCATTTCCGTCTCGGTCGCCGCGCCAACTTTGATAATAGCCACGCCACCCACCAGCTTGGCAAGTCGCTCCTGCAACTTCTCACGGTCGTAGTCCGAAGTCGTCTCCTCCACCTGTGCGCGGATCTGCTTGACTCGGCCCTCAATCGCATCCGCCGCACCACCGCCCTCGATGATCGTGGAGTCATCCTTGTTGATCGTCACCTTTTTTGCTTGTCCGAGATCTTCAGCCTTGATGTTCTCGAGCTTGAGACCCAAATCTTCGGTGATGGCCTTCCCCCCGGTCAGGACCGCAATATCCTCCAGCATCGCCTTGCGACGATCGCCAAAGCCAGGCGCCTTGACGGCGGCGACGTTTAAAGTTCCGCGCAGCTTGTTGACCACGAGGGTAGCGAGAGCCTCCCCGTCGATGTCCTCAGCAATGATCAGCAGTGGGCGACTCAACCGTGCCACCTGCTCCAATAGCGGTAGCAGATCCTTCATCGAGCTGATCTTCTTCTCATGAATCAAGATGGCCGGATTTTCGAGCACAACCTCCATCCGCTCGGCGTCGGTCACGAAATACGGAGAGAGATAGCCGCGGTCGAACTGCATCCCTTCAACCACGTCCAACGACGTCTCGAGGGTTTTGGCTTCTTCGACGGTAATGACGCCGTCCTTACCAACCTTATCCATTGCCTCGGCAATGATGGTCCCGATCGTCTGATCGGTGTTGGCTGAAATCGTGCCGACCTGCGCGATCATGTCGCCACTGACTGGGTTCGACATCTCTTTGAGCGCACCGGTCACCGCGTCAACAGCACGCGCGATCCCGCGCTTGATCTCCATCGGATTAGCCCCGGCCACAACGTTCTTGGCCCCTTCCCTATACACAGCCTGCGCCAGAACCGTAGCCGTCGTGGTGCCGTCACCTGCGACATCAGACGTCTTACTTGCTACTTCACGAACCATCTGGGCGCCCATGTTCTCGAACACATCCTTGAGCTCGATCTCGCGCGCGACCGTCACGCCGTCCTTCGTGATGGTTGGGGAGCCGAACTTCTTCTCGACCACGACATTGCGGCCCTTTGGGCCGAGGGTGACCTTCACCGCGTCGGCGAGTTGGTTGATCCCGTCCATCATCAACCGCCGCGACTTTTCTCCATACAGAATTTGCTTAGCCATCTTCTGGAACTCCAATCACGTATGCAGGTTCGTTTCCTACTAACTAATGTCCCGGACGTGGGCCCGGGCCAGGGCCAGCCTACTTTTTACCTTCATCAATCACGCCGAGCACATCGTCCTCGCGCATGATCAGATACTCAATTCCGTCCAACTTGATTTCCTGGCCCGAGTACTTACCAAAGAGAACCGTGTTACCCGCTTTGACATCGAGGGGAATGAGCGTGCCGTCGTCCGACAGCTTCCCCTTGCCAACCGCCAGAACCTTGCCCTGCTGGGGCTTCTCCTTGGCCGTGTCGGGAATGATGATCCCGCCTACCATGTCTTCCGTGTCTTCGATACGTTCCACGATTAGCCGATCGTGGAGTGGGCGAACCTTGACAGCCATAAACGTCATACTCCCTTTGATGTTGTTGACAACGAGCTGGATAGAATTTCTTGAGAATCGATCGCTGGCAGCCAGTAGCAGTCACCGTCAGCGACTGCTAATCTTATCGGAACGGCGTCGTGGAGTAAATAGCAAGTCACCCTCCAACGCGGTCGAATTTCTGCAGCCGTTGCCCGACATTGACCTCCGTAGTGTAGAGATTGCCACGGGAGTCGATGGCGAGATTGTGCAACCGGTAGAACTGCCCGGCGTTCTTGCCGAGCCGCCCGAAATGGTCCACAACCTCCAGTGACAGCCGGTCCAGTATCCAGACAACGTTATTGGTGCCGTCAGGAATGAACAGCCAGCGCTGGTCTGCATCCGTGGAGAGAGTCACACCAGACACCGAACCACTGCCCAGTGTCTCTGGCCGAACAAACGCCTCTTGGACGAATTCGCCATCCTTTTGATATACCTGCACGCGGTTATTGGTCCGATCAGCCACGTAGACCAGGTCGTCGTCAGAAATCGTCACGTCGTGCACCGGGCTCCGAAACTGGCGAATCGGATCCGCCTCGGGATCGTAGACCGGCAACTCCATGTCATCCGGACGGTCGCCATACGCGCCCCAGTGACGCCGATACTCTCCGGTCTCGGCATCAAAGACGATGACGCGCCGGTTACCATAGCCATCGGCCACATAGATTTCGTTGGTCTCAGAGTCGACCACCATCCCGGCCGGACGCCCGAGGTCCTCCGTGTCGTTACTCCCGTCACTCTGACCCGATCGCCCAATCTGCAAAAGGAACTCTCCATCGTCGGTGAACTTGAGGATCTGAGCATCTGACGGACCGTTCCCGCCCACCCAAACGCCGTTGTCAGCGTCAACATAGATGCCGTGCTCGTTCTCCGGCCATTCAAACCCCTCGCCCGGACCACCCCACGAGCGGAGCACCGTGCCATCAGTAGCGAACTCAATCACCGGTGGCGCCGGGACGCAGCACATCCCGTCTTCACCTCGCTGACGCGCGTCGAGAGTGAGAGGACGATGAACGATCCACACATGATCCTGCGCGTCGACGGCCACGCCAGATACCTGTCCCAAAATCCAATTGTTCGGGAGCTCTCGGGCCCAGAAGGGATCAACCATAAAGCTTGGCGTGTCGTCGAAAGACTCACTGGTAACGCTAGTGTCCACTGCCACCGGAGTGAGTGGCTCGCTTGAATCGACACACCCGATACTGACCAGCATCACACCTATCGCCGCGACCCAGACCCGTAAACTCGCATTGCGTTGTCTAACCATCTTTTCTCTCCGTAATCGATCGGCGTGAACCGACCTCCGCGCTCTTGTGCGTGTGCACGCCCTTGAGGACGTGCACCATGGCGTAGTTCCCCTCGTGGCAGGCCTACTCATCGAGTGAGCCATGGACCCTTCAGGGTGCAATAAGACCTCTGAATTTTAATCCCAAAACAGCAAATAGACAGACGGTAGACGCTACTTACAATCGATCGATGTGGCAGGAGTGGACATAAGATGCGCTGTCCGGTCCAGATGATAATATCCAGTCACATTGGACTGAGGCTGTAGGGTGACAGAGTTTCTGATCCGTCCCTTAACCGCGAAAGACCGAGATCCGGCGCTGACGGTCATCAACACAGCGGCTCGCTGGTACAGGGAGTTCCTGCCGATTGCCGCGTACCATGACCCGGAGATGACACCCGCCGACTGGGACGCGGAGACTCTGAGGATGACGTGGTTTGGCGTCTTTCTTCGAAGGCACCTGCTGGGTGTGATGGGTCTCGAGTATGTCCGCGACGTCGCGTTACTGCGCCACGCCTACATCCTGCCCAAATACCAGCGTCGAGGTGTTGGCTTGGACCTTCTCGATCACCTCGAGGCGCAGGTACAGGGCGTATCTCGGATTCTCGTCGGGACCTATGCGGAAAACTATAAAGCCCGTCATGCCTTGGAGAAGGCTGGCTACCGCCTCGCGGCCGACTCCGAGGCGCTGCTCCGCGCCTACTACGGAATCCCCGAAGACCGCCTACGCTTGTCGGTCACTTACGAAAAACTGCGTCACGCGACGTAACGTCACCTTAGGGTTCGATGCTGGCAGTGTAGGCCGCGATGTCGACAATGTCCTCGACCGTGAGGTGTGCGACGGTCCCGTTCATGAGGTCTGACCACGCGCCGTTCCGCACACCGCCCTGTAGGTCATAGAGCTGGCGTGCAATGTAACTCGGAGACCGACCCGCTAGCGCCGGAACCGGGCCAAACCCCCTCAACTGGACACCATGACAGACGGCGCAGGTCTCTGTCTTTCCGTTTCCGCCGGTCGTCACGAGGTGCTCTCCTCTGGCGATGGCACCAACGGGGACGTACGCGACGAAACCCGAAGCGTCATCACGTAGCTCGGTGCGATGCAGATCCTCCTGGGTCTCCACGATGCGCGTGCCGATCGGCACCATTTCACCGCCCTCGACCACCTTGTGGATCCAGCCAGAGAACCGTGTCTGTGGCACCATGTCGGTCTCCACCACACGCACCCAGGTCTTGAAGTCGATCGACGAAAATAGGCTGCCGCGACCCGAGCCTGAGCATCGGTCGTCGCCAGACCGATCCGCTCCATAAAAAGGACGGCGGGGCCATCCTTGGCTCACCCGGCTTCCGGAGGCCGTTTCTCCAGTCGGTCATCTGCTGCACGATGTACTCGTAGGGTTGGCCCGCGAGGCTGGCGTTCTCCGGCTTACCCTGTCCGTTTGGCAGGTGGCAATAGCCGCATGCGGCCACCCCGTCGCCGGCGCCAGTGGCCACTACCTCAGGCATCGGCGGGTGTCGGTCCGGGTGTCAATCGGGTGGGCCGTCGTTGATGTTAATCGCCGAGCGCGGCATCGACACGTGGGAGCCTGGCACACTGACCACTTCGTCTGGATCCGCGACGTCCACGTTCCCAGACACCGGGTCCTTAAGGACAAAAGCCCACGGCATTACTGCGTTGGCCCCGCCAGTTGCTCGCCGCTGCCCTGAGACCGGCACAGCCCACGTTGTCATCCCGATCGCGAGCGCAAGGAAGACTGCGTGGCGACTGGTCATACTCCCCTTAGATCACCGGACCGTAACAAACTTCATCAGTTTCCGTCCGGCGTTCTCTCCTGCATAGATATTGCCCTGGCCGTCGACCGCCACGCTTTCGGCGACCCTCACGGAGCCGGACTCCGGTATCGGAGCCTTGATAAAGGCGGACAGGGACCCGTCCTGCGCGCTTCCGATCCGGATCCCTGCCGCCAGGTCAGCGACATACAGTGTGTCGTCTGGGGTGATAAAAATCCCGCTGGGTGACCCGAACTGGGTCCACGCGTCGATGAAACCTCCGTCCTGATCGAAGATCTGAATGCGCTGATTTTCTCGGTCGGCCACAAACAATCGCCCTGCAGAATCAAACGCGATGCTATGAGGATCGTTCAGTTCGCCGGGGCCTGTCCCTTTCTTTCCCCACGCTTTGATGAAGGTGCCCTCGCTCGAGAACTTCACGATCCGCATATTGGTATCCAGCGGACTGTGTCCGTCGGCCACAAAGATGTCACCGTTGGGAGCGACGGCAACATCGGATGGCCTATTGAACGTGTCGGGGCCTTCACCGGCAACCCCAGGCTGACCTAGGGTGAACAAAAGCTCGCCGTCCGGGCTGAACTTAAAGACCTGGTGCCCACGACCGTCGTCACCCCTGGCGTCGGTGACATACACGCTGCCCTCGTGATCAACATGAAGCCCGTGGGGGAAAATAAACATCCCGGCACCGAAGCTTTGAACCATATTCCCGGCGGCATCGAACTTCAAAATAGACGGCAGGTCTGAATCCGCGCAGCTATTAGCACCGCACCGCTCAAAGACCCACAGACTGCTCCGGTCTGGGTCAATCTCGACACCGGCCGGTGCACCCCAGGTCCGTCCATCAGGAAGCTGTGCCCAGTCATCCACGCCTTCATACGGGTGGAGCACAGGACCCGCCTGGGCGAAGGTCTCCCGAGGTGTGATCCAAAGGCACGCCCCCAGAACGAACAGGGCGGTAATCCAACAAATACTATTGATTCGGTCGGCAGGACACGTCATAGAATCTCCCTTAAACAAACTGCGTGTCACGTGATTGTATGTGGCCCCGCCAAAATGAACCAGATCTCACGGTGCACCATCGACGAACTTAGCCCTGAGCGCCGCACGATCCACCTCCTTGCCAGAGAGATGTACCTGAACAATCAGGTGGGTGTTGTTGATGTCTTCGAGCGGATCGGCCTCTAGCACTACAAAAGAGGCGGTCTTGCCCACGGCAACCGTCCCGAGTCCATCGAGTCCGAGTATGTCCGCGTTGACCCGCGTCGCCGCGACGAGAGTCTCCATTGGACTCAGTCCGCACGCCACCATGTCTCTCAGCTCTGTATGTGTGGTCCAGCCGACGCTCGTTCCAGAGTCTGTTCCCATGCCAATGATCATCCCCGCGTCGTGATTTCGACCGAGATTTCGGCATTGAAGCTCAAACAGATCGTCAGATTCCTCACCTTTTCGGCGTTCGATTTGCCGGCGAAGGTTATCGACCTCAAAGGGCGGCAAGGTCTCGCTCAGCCAGGGCAGGTCATCTACCGTCACCGGCGAGCCAGGCAGGTTCGGAATCGTCCAAACCTCGGGATACTGAACGACCAACGCCATAAATTCCTCGTCGATATCGCGGTCCCGAATCGTATGCGCGAACCCGTCGATACCAGCTTGGAGAAGGGCCTTCGCATCCTCGAGAGCACTCGTCGTCCCCAGATGGGCCACCACCCGCATGCCGTGAAAATGCGCCTCGTCGATGATAGCCCGGTAAACATTCGGTTCGACCTTTGGGACGGTACCCTCTCGATCGTCGACCCAAACCTTGACGAGGTTCACACCGTGCGCCTGGAGCTCTTGGACAGCAGCCCGGCCCTCAGCCTCGGTCTGAGCCCCGCGCGGGATTCCGAGGCGATAGCTTTGCTGAGGCCCTGCCATCGGGGTTCCGGCGATCCCTCGACCTGACGTCAGGAATCGGGCCGCGTTCGGAACCAGCTCGTCGCGTAGCTGGAGCGCCAGCGCCTCATCGTACTCAAGACCTAGGCTCATGGTAGCCGCGACACCGTGATACGCCGATCGTTCGAGGTGTTCGATGAGATTCTCTCGCGTGTAGTTCTCCTTGCTGCTGGTTCCATCTTTGACGTTGGTGAACCCAAGGTGTTGATGCGCATCGATGAGCGTGGGGATCACGGTTTTCCCCTTCAGGTCGACCCGTACAGTCCCGCTAGGAAGATCCGTTTCTCCCTCTCGGCCCACCCACGTAAAGACGTCGTCTTCGACAAGGAAAACGGAGTTCTCGATGGGTGCCCCGCCGTCGCCGACGATAAGCTTAGCTCCCTCAAACGAGGTGATATTCCGGGTACTTTGAGGCGGTCCGGCTTCGGGCGAGCAGGCGACGGCCAGGCACAACAGACACGGTCCGAGGCGGCGCAAGTAATTCCTCGTCGGTAGCGGTGTGATGGAGACCGAGGTGATCAGTTGGCGGACCTCAGATACCTGACCGCGGCGTTGCCCGTGTAGAACGCCCACGTGCCGGCGAGCGGCACCTGTCCGACCCCTGGCATGGCCCAGTTGCAAACGCCTTCGGGGAAGATCGACTGCAGGGTATCGAGTTGTTCTGCGGACAAACTCGCGGAGTACTCGTTCGGGTCAACTGGCTTCAGCGTACACATCAGGACATCATTGGCCAAGGGCGACCCTGCCACGATACGAGCGTCTGAGGCGATCGGGAACAGCTCGGCACACCGATCCATATTGGTGACCTTTGTCCCGCCCGCCGGGTAGCACGCATCAACGAAGTCTGCCGGTCTGTTGGCCGCAACCTTCTTAGCCGGCGGCGCGACCAGCGTGTCGGCGTGAATGTTCGTCAACCACGCGTCGAGCTGGGCAACGGCTTGAGGCGACACCACCCCGAGGACCGAATCTGGTCCTCGGTGGCCGACTTCGTGAGCCACGATTCTGACATGGTTGTCGGCGTGGCCGTTGGCCTTGCGCAGACGGGCACGCGCGACCAGGGTGTGGTAGCCGTCGTGCACGTCGACGTTGGTCGGGTCACCCGGTGGGCACGGTGCGACGGTGCAAAACCCATCCGTGTAACCGCGGATGTCGAGGATCGGAATCTTCCGCAGACCACCCTGGCCCGTGTTGAGACGGCCGGTCTCATATGCGATCCGCACGGCGTCCGCATTGGCGCGGGTGCGCTGACCCGGCACGATGACGCCGTCGATGTCATGGCCGCCAACGCGGGCGTTCAGCTCGGCGAACTGATCAAACGAGATGATGTCGTCGTTGAACGCCCGTAAACCATACTGAACGCCCTGGTTGTCCCATGGGCTGCGAGCATGTCCGGTCTCGGAGTCGGTGCCGTACACATTGACCAGGTTGTCCTGATAGGTGCAACGCACCTTCTTCCACTTCGAGGGCTCGGCGGTCTTCGCATCCAGGACGGATGAGTCGCAGTTGTCGGGTGACAGGTTCGGGAAGCCCGCAGCGGGCCCCTTACAGTACAGGTAGGTCAGCTTGCCTGAGACCTCGCGCTTTTGCAGGTCAGTCCAGGGCGTGTCGGTGCTTTCAAAGTAATTCTCGAGAAGCTTGCAGTCGCTCAGGGGCCGCTGGAACGTCAACACGTCTGAATAGCTCCGCCAGGGCATAATGGCGTCGTAAAGCCCTGGATAACCCTGGGCGATGAGATGCTGCGACATCGAGCCACCGGAGGTCCCCATACTGATGGTGAAGGTCGGTCGACCGAAGAGCTCGATGAACCGCTCTTTGATTTTTGCCGCGGTCTCAGCCTGGACAACGTGATTCGTCGTGGTCGCGGTCACCATCAGCGAGCCGCCGGCCATGGCGTAGCCGCCTCGAATCAGAGACTCGTGAAGGTTATTGTTCTCACCGCCCACATACCCCCGTTCCGGATCGAGCGTGCCGATGCTGGTTCCCTGATGGAAACTGGCCCTGACGCCGCCGCGGTGAGACATAATCAGCTTGCCGTTCCAGCCGGTCTCGTTACTGACCGGGGTTGGGAGCGGCCCGGCGGCCGGATCGTGCAAGAGGCTGATAACGTATGCCGACCGATTGATGATTCCTTTTTCATACCAGTTGATGAGCGGCACCGTCTTACCGTCGATCATCGTGGTCATCTCGATGTCGGCGGGCCGCGGCCGCTTCGGATCGAACGGTTTCCAGGTGCCGTCGGTGCTCCGATAGTTGTAGGCGGTGATCGTTGGAGCGGCGCAAGACTCGTCTGTGGCCGGCTCCAGTCCGTGGACTTCGTTCTCGCACACAAACGGCGTCTGCTGTGGACCCGCGAACAACGTACCGTTGGTCGGATGGTTGGTCACACTGAGCGTGGCGTGGCCACCGCCAGCCGACGCGGCCAGCGTATTCTCCCCGTCGACCAGCCCGTCGACCAAGCCCACCCAACCGCCAGGTCCATCAGCTACAAGAACGGTCGAGACATCCCTGCCGCCGACGGTCACGGTCGGCGCGGTGCGAGCGCCACTGATTTTCACCAGGGCGTCGCCCCCCGTCACCAACTCCGGAAACGATGACAGGACCTCGATACGCAGGTCTTGGGCCGACACCGGAACCCCCGTGAGTACACCGCAGATGACAACCGATGATACCGCCAGGCGGCTGACTTTTCTGTTCATGACGTCCTCCCCATCGATGACCGGAGTAACCTAGCACGGCCGGTGCTCACGCTACCACAGATGTGCCCCAGAATCTCAGGAGTCTCCCGAGGAATATTTTTAGTTCCCGCGCTGCGATTCTGTCGATAAGATGTGTTACAAGCAGCGGTCGGCTATGAAGAATTTCACTGGTCGGGTAACCCTCCTGACAATCGGTGACAGGAAGAGGCACACCTACGAACGCCGGAGCGTGCTGGGCTTCCTGACGACGCTGGTTCACATCACTGCAGGTTGAACTCGAGGGTAATTCCGACCCGTGCCATCACTAGCTCGCCGTCACGATTCATGGATGTCATTTGTGCCTCGTTTTAAGGGCTTGAGTGCACCCGGCAGAACCCTAATAAACCGCGGGTGGCCGAACAAGTCCGCCAGAGACATACTGGCGTTGCTTCGGCGCTAGAGCACAGTCGTGAGCTTAATGAACAAAGTATTTCCCTGCTCGGACCGCTTGCCGAAATCGGCCGTGCCTCTCTGGTAGGCGATCTGGATCGTGCCAAACGGTGGGAGGTAACGATATACGAACACCGCCTGAATATTCTGTCGCTCAATGACGGAGTTGGTTTGCCAGAACACTCTAAAAAAGAGATCCGGGGTAAAGAACTGATTAGCCCGTAGGACATGGATCCATGTGCCGTCACCGTTGGGGTCAGGGTCGAGTACCAAGCGCTGCAGTTCGTACTCCGCCGAGAGCTCTGGTGTCACCTTGTATTGCAGCGCTCCCGTTAGGAGACGGAAGTCCGAATCGAAGTTGCGTCCAAATCCGACGCCACCACGCACCGATTGATACGCGCGGGTGTTGTAGCCGACCTCGAGTCCGGTCTGCCAGTTCCGGAAGTCCTTCTCGAATCGTTTAAACTCCTGGGTGTGCTCGATGGACGTGCTCCAGCGATTTCTCCAGTCGACAGCGAGCGACTCGTCCACCTCCCAGCTGCGAAGTGTGTCGCTCTGTGCCCCCCAGTAGACGTTGTAGTTGGAGGCGTACTCCAGGCGCTCGATCGCGCCACTGCGTAACCAGAATGTCTTGTCGACGGCGCCATCGAGCTCTCGACGATCGTCGTCCCGAATAAATCCGACCACATTGACATTGTCGGCAAACCGCTCGCCGAGCTGTGTGTACCGGATATGCGCGTGTGCCGTCGAAGAGTCGTATGACGGACGGGCGAAGAACCCAACACTGCCACGACCGTATTGTCCGTAGCTTTTGACCACCTGCCCGGTGAATCCAAACACCTCGGAGAAGAAGAGGTTGGTGTCGAACCCTGCAGATCCCTGTTGCGATCCGCCCTGAGTGCGATTGACAACAAGAAAACCGATACTCGACCGCTCGAACAGTTCACGTTGCACACGGACGACCCCATAGCCGGCCGTGTCGGCACGCTCGTCGACATCTCCGTAAGTCGAGAGCGCCGCGACTCCCCATTTTCCTTGCCTGCCGATGACTTTGCCACCAGCCGTAATATCTGCGATCCGCCGCGAGTAGAAGGTTTGAATCCGCTGATTAAAGAGTTCTTGTCCTTCCAGAAAAAATTGTCGCTTCTCTGTCAAAGCTAACTCAAATCGTGTGAGGTTAATCTCCTCCTGATCGGCCTCGATCGTGGCGAAGTCTGGATTCACCGTGAAGTTGGTTAAGGTCTGAGGGGTCACCGCATACCGCACGTCGAGACCAACGGCTCCAGCCACCGTGTAATCCTCCTGCACTTCAGACAGTGCGTACGGAATGATTTGATGGCGTTGCCCAGGCGGCGGTACGTCCAGACCAACAAGGTCACCCGCCTGCGACATCCGACCCCAGTGATCAACCGGACCAGACCAGTAGCTCCGTTCGAGCGAACGTCGCCGGCTCCGGGCGAAGTTGACCCCCCAGGTCGTGTTCTTCCCCGCCGTATACTGCAGCGCGCTTAACGGGATCGAGACTTCGACCGAGTACCCGTAGTCGGTGCGTGCGGTCTCTGACTGCCATGCCGCATCCCAGGTTTGGTCGTTACTGTTCCCATCGTCGGTGATACGTCCATCCAACTGTGTTCCAAGCACGTTCGTCATGAAGAAGTATCCGGACCGGCCATCGTGAAAAGTATCGATATAGATCTGGACGGAGTCGTCGTTCCACAGCTGCGCGTCCCGCCTTGTCATCTGTGCCATCAGCGATTCGGGATCGTGAGCCTCGAACGCGACGTACAAGTATTCGTCGTCATACAACACATACACCACCGTTTGCAGTTTCGCTACATCGCCACGATTCGGCTCAAACTGGACGAAGTCCTTACCGCGCGACGCGGCCTGCCATTCGCCAGATTCGATCTTTCCGTCGATCACCGGAGGAACGACGGCGCGCTTCGCGTCCATGACAAAACTGACGTCACTTCCTGAGACGGGTTGCGCAAGCGTAGGGTGACCGACGGCAAGAAGCAGTAGCACCACAGCACAGACCGATCGACCCGTAGGGTCAGGGCAACAAATTGCCGCAGTCTTGCTATGGCAATGCGAAGACATATATGGAATTGTGTCGGCGCACCGGCTTCGGCATCGAGTCGGCGGCCACCCGCAGCGGTCCCGATGTCGCCGAACGTCCCTCTCCAGTGAAGACCATGACGTATTGCTTGCCATCTACCGCGTACGTGATCGTACTGTTCACGATCATGCCACCAACGATCGTTTCCCACAGAACGGTGCCGTCATCGGCGTCGAGGGCACGCAGTCGGCGATTCAGGTCGCCGAAAAACACAAGGTCGCCGGCAGTGGTGAGCGCTGAGCCGTTGGTCGGCTGCGCCTGGGAATAGATCACCTGCATTTCCCCGGTGGAGAGGTCGATTTTCGCGATACCCATGTAGGTGTCCGGATCAATGCCCGGCCGCATGACACCGAAACGCGGCCCGAAACCGTACGGGCTGGCCATATTCGCTGTCATGGAGAGACATTGGTCATGGAACGGCACATAGAGTGAGTTCTTGCCCGGATGGTAGGCGATGTTCCACAAGCTTCTGGTGTTGTGGTAGCACCCCAAAATGGTGTCACCGTCTTGCTTGAAGAGCTTGTCCCAATTCGCCTGAGTGGCGCCCGTGTTGACGTCGATATGGTTCATGTTGAGGTCGGGCGTGTCGTAGGGGAAGGGTCTGGCCCACAGGAAGCGGCCATCGTCCCGGTTTACGGCGAACATGCCGCCACCCTCAGCCACGGTTACCACGATGTCGCGCTCAGTGTCCGACGCGGCGCTCGAGCTAATCCATTTCACATGATTGGGATCAGGAGTGATTCGTGTGCGGACCAGAACTCGCTCCTGGTTGTGGTCCGCGTCCCAGTCGTCAGCGGGCAACTCTTGGTAGTACCACACCAGTTCGCCCGTTTCGACGTTCAGTGCAACCGTTGAGTTGCTGTAGAGATTGGATGGGGCGGTATTCGAAACGGCATCTGGTCCACCGTGACGCATCAGTCGCGTATAGGGATCAGGATTGGCGACGCCCCAGTAGGTCACCTTGCGAATTGGATCGTACGATCCCGGCAGGCCCCACGGGCTCGCAACCCGCTCCTCCGACGTCAACGTCCCCCACGTGTCACCCCCGGGGTCATCGGCCCCGGCGGTCGTAAAGAACTTCCAGACTTCCTCACCAGTCATCGCGTCATGGGCCGCAATGAAACAGCCTTTCCGGCCGGTCGTATCTAATGCGCGATCATCAAAACGGTTACAGCTACGGTTCGAAATCACGTTACCGTGGGCGACCAGGACTCCGCCGGCCGAGTTACGGGAACCGTCTTCGACGATTTTAGTCTCCCAGCGAACTTCACCTGTCCTGGCATCGAGGGCGCGAAGGAACCCGTCGAACGCCGTGTGATAGACCATGTCCTGATAGATGCCGAGAGTTTTACTGCGTGCGGTCTCGGCAGGGGTGTGCTCGCCCCACTGCTCCCAAATCAGATCTCCGTTGGTGGCATCGAGCGCCAGGACACCATCACCGGGCGCAATCACATACATCACGCCATCGTGAACGAGGGGGGTTGACTCCTGCGCACCCACCGGAAGTCCGCGCGACCATACCATCCGTAGCTGACCAACATTTTCAGTATTTATTTGATCCAGTGGACTGTGCCGCTGCTGGTCGTAGGTCCGGCTCATATGCAACCAGTCCGCAGGATCTGGATCTATCAGCATCGCCTCCGTGACAGGTGTGAACGTCTGCGCAATCGCCGAGGACGTATAGCCGCCAAGCGAGACAACCATGATGGCGCCGCATATCGATCTGTAACTCACAATCGCCTCCCAGAAAAGTTTCGACCCTACGTGCCAACCTTGTGCTCGCTGCCTCACCGCCCCGCGGTCCACGAGCCCTTGCCCAAGCTTCTATTCCCCGCCCGATCTTCCGCACGGCTGCCGCTGAGAATACTCGGCAAACCACGACTGCCTGCGTGACACGCATATTCCCCAACTGGCGCATCCGCCTTGACCATCGGCACCAACACCGTCCAGGTCCTTGTGTAGGTTTGCGGCACGCTCCGCTTCCCGCTGACGCGCTACTAACGTCAACTCTGGCACGCTTCCAGTCGAGGGATCCGTAATCAACGCCTTGCGTGTGCTGAGAACCCTCGCGTCGCGCCAGAAGTTGTTATAGGTTCCGGTGTCACCTGCCCTGGGCGCACGCTCAGCATCGCGCCGCGCCTCTTGCGCCGTAACCTCTTTCCCCGTCAGAACTTTCTGCCCGACGAGGTCGGCTGGTCTTTCCAACGGTGTATTGACCGTGTTGTTCCAGACGTGCTGCAGATCAGTTTCACCCCACGGTGTTCGGGACGGTGTCCGCGCCGTCAGAGCAGCCGACGTTATGAGACCCAAATCAACCTGTTCAACGGTCGCGAACCACGGCGGGAACCCCGCCGTGGTCACTAATACACGCACCCACACCGATTAGCCAAGCCAATCGTTCATCGCACATCCTCCGGGGTTGGTCCGCACTCTTTAAGTCAGCACCGATTTAAAGACGAGTGCCAGTCAGCTCCACGCCGATCTGTCAACGACAGTCTTTTTTATCTCTCTGGGTCAGCTCGTCGCACATCGGTATTCCGCTAAAACGGCATGGCGTTTCACCTCATCTTATCCGCGGCTATTGCACTGTACGCACAATTGAGAGCCACGCCTGTCGTGATGACGAAGTCGCTCATGTGCCCTGTTCGACTGATTTCTGCCGTAACATCAATTCGACGGCTCAACGACCGTCCTGTTAAGGTTGAAGATGCCAAGACATCGCCCGGCGGCGTCAGTCACGCCCCTCATGATGACGAAACCAGCGGGCTCAGTCCTCGCCAGTCGCGTCGAACACCGACGTGGCGGCGCAACTTGCCAAGAAAGACTACAGCGAAATGCCAGAGCAACACGACCAGCCGCCCATCGTGGAGTTCACACTCGATCCGACCAGCCCATCAAAGCGACCTGAACAGCTAATCACGGTGTTAGAGAGGACACTTCAGCGGGAGTTTTCAGAGGCGTTCGAGATCGTCGATATCCAGCACACGCCAGGGGAACCGGTCGTAAGCATCAAGGGCCTTGAAAAGCTTGACACACAGATTGCAAAGAGCCTTGCGCGCAGGGCCAGAGTCGTGTTCAACGATTTCATGACGAGTCCGTGGTATTAGTGAGCCCGGTCGGGGTCCGAGCCATGTGCACGACCCGCTGCGGGAAGGGGATCTCGATGCCCGCCTCGCCCAGCATCTTATAGATCGCCGTGTTTAGTCCGTCGATGCACATACCCCGCTGTGCGGGCTCGTCGATCCAGGCTTTAACGCGGAAGATCAACGCCGAATCTCCCATCTCGACAAAACGCACCAGTGGCTCGGGGTCGAGGACGACGTTTTCGACCGATCGGGCTGCCTCGTGAAGCACCGCGCGGACTCGGTCGACGTCGGAGCCGTAGGCCACGCTCACCGAAATGACCACACGGGTTTTCCTGTATGGCCCCCCAGACTCGTTGACGACCTTGGCGTTGGCGATGTGCGCGTTGGGGAGAGTGATTTCAACATCGTCTCGGGTCAACAGCCGCGTACTACGTAGCCCGATCTTGACCACCTGGCCGCGCTCCCCTGAGTCGAGATTAATAAAGTCGCCGAACTTGTACGGTGCGTCCATGATGACGAAGAGTCCGCCGAAAAGATTCGCCAGGGAGTCTTTTGCCGCGAACCCCACAGCAATCCCCATGATGCCGGCCGAGGCCAACCAGGGTGAGAGATCGAGATCCCAGGCGATAAGGAAACAATAGGTCGCCAGAGCGAAAACGACGATCTTGCTCAGATTGTCGAAGAGTGGAAGCGTGCGCGCTTCGATCCAGGCGACACGGTCAGAGAGTCTGCTTAATCCCTCCAGCGTGGTCGAGGTCAGCTTGAATCCGGCCGCAGTCCAGACGAACACCGCCACTGTCTGAATCACCGCGACGAAGATCCGGTCAACTCCCGGGCTAACCCCCAGTGTTTTAAGTGCGATGTGCAGTCCGACGAGCAATACGCTCACAAAGATTGGGCGGTGAAGCAACTTGACCAGTTGATCGTCTAGATCGGTGTTCGAGCGCAGAGCCAAACGCAATAGGAACCGTGAGATCAACAGATCGACGCCCTTGGCCGCGACCGCCGAAAAGGCGACGATCTCGAGAGCACGCACCCACGGTAAGGCCTGGGCCCCTCGAAGGAAAGTGATCCATTCGTCCATTACGGTTTCCTCGTCCCCAGGTTTAAGCCGTGGAGCCTCAGGGAATCAGCCCTAAGACGCACACGCGAATAGTAAAGATCCGTCTCTTGATGCGTATGCTTGATTCAGCGTAGCGTATTCACCCGTCACGCGTATGGTCCGAGACCAGAGATATCGTGGTCAGAAAACGCTAAACACGCAATCAAACTTCTTAGGATCCAGTTCCTAGAGACGCTTCACGTCTGCTATATCCTTTGTTACAGAATGCACATCATGAGACAGTCACGCCGGATCGGTCCCCGTCACCAATTTTTAAAACGACGACTGGAGCTCAACATTGAGGTCTTGACCCAACGCAGGAAGCGCCGTGGGAACACCAGAAATGAAACGACATGAGATCGGGGGCCAACCTGCCCCAGCCATGCGGTGCGTTGCTTGCCGGAGCGGCTACGTGCTGATCGAGCGGTCGGCTCTGATGCGAGCCTGGCCCTTTATCGTCCCGGTCCGCTAAATGTGGTGAGGTCGGCGGATCTGTCGCGGGCCGGCGTGCTAGCTCAAGACGGTAAAGTTCGCGGACCACTCGTGTGGCCCCCAGATGAGAACGAACCGCCCTTGGTCCGGAGTGGTCATCACAACTGATGCCGAGAGCGCACGGGACGAGTCATCTCCCTGCAAGTAATCCAGACTGACCTCGCCCGCGTCAAACGACGGGTCGTGCTGTGTACCCCATGCATCTGGTTCATCGTTGAAGACAAGCCGCCATCCCTCCGCTGCACGTCTGAGCCACACACCATAGCCGCCCGGTGAGTCTCTGAGTCCACCGACGTTCCCCGTATTGAGAGTCACCTCGCCAAACTGCAAAGGAACGTCAATGTCGAAGCGTATCACTGCGCTGGCTGTCGTGGTGACCACCATGTCAGTCTCGACTGACACCAAATGGGCAAAGTCTCGGTCCTCAACTTGCATATTTCTTCCGTAAACGACCATCAGACGCGGGCCATTGCCCAGCTGAACAGTGGCAGTATTCCGTCGGGTCAACCGGTTCGAGCGCTGGATTTCAGCGCTGTCGAACTCGAACGTTCGCTGATCACCCAAGGGATCTCGCTGCCGAGGTCTGGACTCTCGAGGTATCAAAAATTGCACCTCTGTCGTCCACTCGTGACGGCCCCACCGAAGAAGCAGCCGTGCTTGGTCACTTCCAGTCGGAACGAGACCAGCGATAAAAGTAGGGGAGTTAGCGGTGACAGTCGTATGTGTCAACGGTACGGTGCCGAAGATGCTTGACGGGGCTGTTAGAGGACCGCCCTGACTGTCCGCTACGTCCAATCTCCAACCGTTACTTGAGCCGGTCAACCACAGATCATACCGAGCGAGACGTAGCTCTGACATGGCCGAGGAGCCGGTCACCACCGCATCCGGTTCCTCGACCGCTATCTCGACACCTGCCATTCGGATTGAGGCGTCAGTTTCAATCTGAGCGACGCGTACGTGACCAGCCTTCGGTTCACTTGGGTCCGACAGTAGCATTTGATGGGACGGGTCATCCGCTCGCAGAGCCGGAGTGTATTCCACCGTCAG
>Ga0310121_10000379_pt1 | contig 49100 bp, 51 predicted proteins | sample CB27_Tmax_986_MG_FD_203504 | JGI IMG/M metagenome (GOLD analysis project Ga0310121, IMG submission 203504) | Marine microbial communities from Western Arctic Ocean, Canada - CB27_Tmax_986 | ecosystem: Environmental > Aquatic > Marine > Oceanic | place: Canada: Western Arctic Ocean | collected... | reverse complement strand
GGAAACAGCCAACACTGTGTGCTATCGTCGGGCATCTGAAAGCTCCTGTGTTTGTGGGGTCCGGCCTTTATCCAAAGCCATTCTCCACCCAGGGGCTTTCTTTTTGGGTCCTACCGACGAATTATTCGGGCTAGAGAGCCTTGCGCCCCTATACTCGGGGCTCCACAACCACAGCGCTGAACTTGCCCGGAAGGAGTACACCATGCGTGCTGTCGTCGCCCCCGCCCTCGTCTTGCTGTTCACCACGTCGGCTTTCGCTCAGAGGAACCAAAGCCTCGTCCCGGAGTGGGAGAGCCTCTTCAACGGCCGGGACCTGGCTGGTTGGACCGAGGTCGGCAACGAGAAGTGGGTCGTCGAAGACGGGGCGATCTATGGGGAAGGCATCACCGAGGAATACGGCTACCTGGCCACCGAGAAGACGTACCGGGATTTCCATCTCTCCCTGAGATTCAAGTGTGAAGCCAGCGGCAACAGCGGGGTCTATCTCCACACGGAGTTCGAGCCCGGCACGGCCACGGTGACCGAGGGAAGGCAAATCGAGATCGATCGCACCATTGGGCATCACACGGGCGGGATCTATGGCGACGGAAAGGGCTGGATTGTCTGGCCGGCCCCCGAGCTGGAGACCGTCATCCGGCCCGATGATTGGAACGACATGCTCATCAAGGTCGAGGGCAACCGCTACGTGACGTATCTCAACGGCGTACAGATGATCGATTTCACCTATCCCGCCCCAGGGGCCATGGAGGGAGTCATCGCGTTGCAGCTGCACTCGGGCGGCCAGGGCCGGATGCGGTTCAAGGACATCTGGATCCGCGATCTCTCCAGATAGCCGGGACCTGGACTCGAGGGGGTTCGAGGCCCTGCCGCGCCGCAGACCGTCTTTCGCAAACTGTTGAGGAAGTTGGAGGCGGCGCCCGGAGTCGAACCGGGGAATAGAGGTTTTGCAGACCTCCGCCTTAACCACTTGGCTACGCCGCCTGCGCCAACCTCAGATAGTAGCGAGGGGCAGCCGTTCGATCAAGGAGAGCTCCTTGACGAGAGCGCGGGCCCTGTCTATGGTGGTGAGTCGCTACCCTGAGCGGGAGTAACTCAGTGGTAGAGTGCGACCTTGCCAAGGTCGAAGTCGCGGGTTCGAATCCCGTTTCCCGCTCCAACCTTCCCCCCCTCTGGCAGCATTCTGAAGTGCTCACCGGCCATCGGCGTCGAACGCCGCGCGGTCGTGGCGGACGGTGGGTCCGTCGGGGCCTCGGTCGATGGCCACGACGTCGAAGCGCACGCGGGACTCGGACTCGCCGTGGGCGGAGGCCCAACGCAAGGCCGCTCGGATGACCCGTCGACGCTTGGGTCCCGTCACGGCCTCGACGGCGGCGCCGTGGGAGCTGTCGGCACACTCCTTGATCTCGACGAACACGAGAGTCCCGTGGTCGCGGGCGACGATGTCGAGCTCCCCCGCCCGACAGCGGTAGTTCCGTTCGAGGATCACCCACCCCTGGTCGCGGAGGTGATCGCAGGCCAAGTCCTCCCCGGCGACCCCTCGACCCTGGTCTCTGCTCACGGTGCCGCCGGAATCAGCGCTTGCGCCGCCAGCGAGTCCCGCGGGGCGTGTCCTCGAGAAGGACGCCCATCGCCTCGAGGCGACCCCGAGCGTCGTCGGCCCGGGCAAACTCCCGCTGCTTGCGGGCCTCCTGTCGCTCGTCGAAGAGCGCCTGCTCCTCTGCCGACAAGCTGTCGGCGGTCGACGCGGGGAAGAACACCCCAAAGACCGAGTCCATGGTCTCGAGGGTGCGACGGACGATGGCTGCCCCGGCGCGGGGAACCTGCCCCTCGGCCATCAAGGCGTTGGCTCGCCCGACAAGGCCGTGAACGGCGGCCAGGGCCTCGGGTGTGTTGAGGTCGTCGGCCAGCGCCTCCTTGAACGTCTTCAGGGCCGCCTCGGAGGCCTCCGCCGCCGGGCTCTCGTCCCCCTCGCCGTCGACCTCTGCGAGGCGCTCGACCAGGCTGTGGATGCGATCGATGGCAGCCGTGGCCTGCTGGAGACCCTCGAAGCCGAAGTGCAGGGGCTTTCGGTAGTGCGCTCCCGCCAACAGGTAGCGGATGGCCTCCGGCCGATGCCCACGGGCGACGATGTCGGGGATGGTGAAGAAGTTGCGCTTGCTCTTCGACATGGTCTCGTCGTCGATGAGTAGGTGCTTGACGTGGAGCCAGTGGCGGACAAAGGGCTGGCCGGTGGCGCCGGTGCTCTGGGCGATCTCGTTCTCGTGGTGCGGGAAGATCAGGTCCTCGCCCCCGACGTGGAGATCGAACGTCTCGCCCAGGTACTTCATGCTCATCGCCGAGCACTCGACATGCCAGCCGGGCCGGCCGCGGCCGAACGGGGCCTCCCACTGCGCCCACTCGGGCTCGTCGCTCTTGAACTTCCACAGGACGAAGTCCCGGGCGTTCTCCTTGTCGTACTTGTCGGTGTCGACCCGCGCCCCGTCCCGGATCCCGGCCACGTCGAGTCCGGACAGCCGCCCGTAGTCGGGGAACGACGCAATTCGGAAGTAGACACTGCCGTCCGCCTCGTAGGTGTGGCCGTGGGCCTTCAGCCGCTCGATCAGGTCGATCATCTCGGGCAGGTGCTCGGTCGCCCGAGGCAGGTGCTCGGGCCGCTCGATGCGGAGAGTCGCCATGTCCTCTTCGAAGGCCCGGATCCAGGGCGCCGTGAACTCGGCGATGTCCTGCTTCGCCTCCACGGCCTGCTTGATGATGCGGTCGTCGACGTCGGTGATGTTCAGGACACCTTTCACCTTGTAGCCCAGGAGCCGGAGGGTCCGCCTCAGGACGTCGGTGGCGACGATGGTGCGGTAGTTGCCCACATGGCCCCGGTTGTAGACGGTGAGGCCGCACGCGTACATGCGAATCTCCGGAGGAGAGAGGGGCTCGAGGGGCTCGACCTGGCCGCACAAGGTGTTGAAGAGGCGCATTTACCTGTCTATTTCATTCTCACGATGAGAGCTGTCAGATCGTCGTCGAAGCCCGACCGGTGTGTCCAGTTTTCGACGGCGCCCACGAGATCCGCCAGGGCGGAGGACGCCCCGCTCTCGCTGGCACGCAGGCTGTCGCACACCCGCTCGTCGCCGAACTCCTCCTCACCGGGCGAGAAGGCCTCGGTGACGCCATCCGGGACGATCGCCAGGAGGTCGCCGGGGCGAAGCTCGATCTCTCCTTCGTCGAACGTCGCGTCCTCGAGCAGCCCGATCACAGGACCGCCCGACCGCAGCCTCTCCACGCTTCCGTCGGCGCGGCGCAGGTAGGGCGGGATGTGGCCGGCCGTCACGTAGCTCATCCGCCGCGAGGACGGATCGATCTCGCCATAGAAGAGGGTGACGTACTTGCTGTCCTGTGTGCTGGCGCACACGAACTTATTGAGCCGCTTCAGGACCACTCCAGGAGAGGCCGTCCCCGCCGTCGCCCGAAGCGAGGCCTGGACCGAAGCCATGAGGATGCTCGCCGGGGTCCCCTTGCCCGACACATCGGCGATCACGACTCCGAGCCGGCCGCCGTCCGGGGGAATGAAGTCGTAGTAGTCCCCTCCGACCTGATGGCAGGGCCGGCTCTCCGCCGCCAGCTCGAAGCCCTCGAGGGAGGGGGTAGAGCGCGGAAACAGGCCCCGCTGGATCTCCTGGGCGATCTGGAGCTCACGGTCCTGCCGCTCCTTTCCAGGGCCACCTGGTGCAGCCGCGCTGCCTCGAGGGCGGCCTGGGTCTGGCGAGCGAGGGCCAGGGCATACTCGAAGTCTTCTTCCCGAAACGGCTTGCCGGAGAGGCGCTCCCCCACGGCGAGCAGGCCGCAGACGGTCTCGCCGGCGGTGAGCGGCACCACCAGGCCGAACCTCCCCTCCACCAGCACCTCCCGGAGCGTTCCTGCATCCAGATCGCCTACGCGACTGGGGCCACCGAGCGCTTCGGCCGCTGTCGAGGCCTCCCGGGTCATCTCGAGCGGCGTCTCGTCCGGCCGCAGTCCGCGGACGTGGGCGAGGCGGAGACCCTTCGGGCTGGCCAGAAAGAGAGCCCCCCGGGACGCGAGGAAGTGCCCCATGACGGTGGTGATCACCAGGCGCTTGACCACCTCTTCGTCGAGGCTCGACGTGAGCTCGCGGCCGATGTCGAAGAGGTTGTGAAGCTGGAACACCTTGACCGAGAGGGAGCGGTTGACGCGGTGCAGCTCGTCGTACATCAGCCCGTTCTCGATTGGCGTCGCCGCGCAGGCCGCCAGGCTCTGCAGGAAGCCCCTCTCCTCGCTGCCGAACGTGGAGCCCTCGGGGTGCGGACCCAGACCGATGAGAGCGATGATCCGCCCGGCCTTGCGCACCGGGCACACGAGGGTGAGCCCGAGCTCCACGAGAGCGGCCTGCGCTGTCCCGGGCGCGAACGACCCGTCGGGGATCTCGTCGAGTCGAATGTCCTCTGGGGCCCCGGGCGGGAGACCACGCGCCGAGCGAAGGCGAAACCGCCCGTCGGGCTCCCGCACGTAGAGAGCTCCCCGCGACACCTGCAGCTCGCCCATCACGATGAGTAGTGCCGCGTCGAGGATGTCGCGGGCGCTCATGGTGGAGTTGAGAGTCGCGGTGAGGTCGAGGAGAGAGATGAGCTCCGACATGCGCTTGAGGAGCGGGGGCTCACGGCCCTCCCGCCGGAACTCGTCGAGCGCCTGCTGATACTGGTAGACGACCGGTGTGCTCATCGCCTCTCGTCCGCGCTCCCGGAGTCGCCCGGCTTCCGACGGACCAGGCAGCACACGTTTCGCCGGGCCGAGCGGCGAAACGTCACCGAGTCCATGATCGTGCTCATCAGGTGGACGCCCAGTCCGCCCTTCCGCCGCTCGCTCACGTACTTGTCGAGATCCACCCGGGGCATCGCCTTCGGGTCCACGGTGGCCCCGTTGTCGATCACGTCCACCTCGAAGCTCTCGCCCCGATCCTCGTAGCGCACCTCCACCACGCGGTCGGTCGCGCCCCGGTAGGCGTGCTCGATGACGTTGGTCGCTGCCTCGTCCACGGCCAAGGCGATCTGCTCGGCCGTGTTGCGGTCGAAGCCCGCCCCCTCGGCCATGTAGCGGGTGGCGTCACGCACCACCCCGAGGAACTCGGTCCGACTGGGGACCTTCAGGACGAGGGGCGGGCGGCCGCGGGAAGCGGTCACGCGCCGGGACCGCCGTCTTCCCCTCCTTCGCGGAAGCTGAGCACCGCCTCCATCTCGGATGGGAAGATGCGATAGAGGTGCTGAAAGCCCAGGATCTCGAAGATGTTGCGCACGGTTTCGTTGAGATCGGTCATTCGGATGTCGCCCCCGTGATGCCGGACCTCCTCGATGACGCCCATCAGGCCCCCAGCCCGGCGCTGGCGATGTAGGTGAGCCCGGCGCAGTTGACGACGAGGCGGTACTTCTTCTGATCGAGAGCTCTCTGGATCTCGGCCTCGAACAGCTTCACGGTGTGGGCGTTGACGAAGCCCTTCGGGTAGAGCAAGACCACCCCCTCCATCTCCCTGCTCTCGACCTCCAACTCGCTCATTGCGCTTTCTTTCGTACCCCGGTCTCCCCGACTATACGCCCTTCCCTCGAGGATCCGCCATGAGCCCCCGTGCGTGCTCCACGTCCTTGCGAATTTGCTCCACGAGCGCCTCGGGACCCGAAAACTTCTGCTCGTCACGCACGCGCGCCTCGAACTGGAGCCGGAGACGGCTGCCGTAAAGATCGGCGTCAAAGCCGATCAGATGCGCCTCCACCGAGGGACCCGTCCCCCCGAAGGTGGGCCTGTGGCCAAGGTTGGCCACGCCCAGCACCCATTGCCCCGTAGACACCCGGCAGCGGACAGCGTAGACGCCCGACGAGGGCAGGGTCTCGTTCTCGGTCTGGAGGTTGGCGGTGGGAAAGCCAAGGGTCCGGCCCCGGCGTTCGCCTTCCACGACCACGCCGTCGACGAAGAACGGATGCCCGAGGAGCGCCTCCGCCTGCTCGACGGCGCCCCGCCCCAGCGCCTCGCGCACCCGGCTGCTACTGATGGGACGATCCTCGTGGAGCACCGGCTCCACGACCTCCACGCCGAAGCCGAGATCGGCGCCCAGTGTCTTTAGCCGCCTCACGCCGCCCTCACGATCCCGGCCGAACCGAAAATTCTCGCCGACGATCACGGTCCTGGCCTCGAGGGCACCCACGAGCGCCTGTCTCGCGAACTCCTGGGCGGACATGGCGGACAGCTCGTGGGTGAAAGGGAGCACGGCGAGCTTCTCGACACCCAGGGCCTCGAGAAGCTCCTTCTTCTGAGCCAGCGTCGTCAAGGTCGCCGGGGCCCGCTCGGGGACGACCAGCCGGGCCGGGTGGGGATCGAAGGTCAGTGCGACGACACAGCCCCCGGCCGCGCGCGCTCGGGCCGCGGCCCTCACCAGCGCCGCGTGCCCGCGGTGCACTCCATCGAAGTTGCCGATGGCCACAGCCGGCGAGGGCCATCCCCTGGCGGCCATGCCGTCGAGTCGGATCAGCTCCATCGTACGACCGCGGGGCTAGGAGCCACCCCTGCGGCGGTCCAGGATCAACCCGCCGCGGGACTCGCCCGCGTCGTCCACGGCGCTCAGGAGGTAGCCTTTGGGTCCGACCTCGTAGTGATAGGGCCGGCGGGCCGGATCCCAGAGGTAGCTCTGGTCGACGAGACCGGCCTGCACCAGCTCCTCGAGAGTCTGGGGCGGGGCACCGTACGTCAGCTGCCACGCTCGGACCGCTTCGTCGAGCCGCGCGAGCCGCGACCAGGTCACGCTGTCCCGCAGGAGCTCGACACCGCGGCCCACCACGGGGCTAAGCCCGGTGATCGCGAAGGGTGAGCTGAACTGCGCGGCAAGGCCGGCCATCGCCAGGAGGATCACGAGGCCGGCGACGGCATAGCCCGGGACCGAGGAGGCTCGCCGCTCGTCCGCCACCGGTGTGGTGCCCGGTCCCTCTGCGGTGATCAGGTTGCGGTTCAGAAAGTCGAACAGGGTACGGCACACGTCGAACTCCGCCGCTCCTGTCGCGTCGATGACGCCCTGGACCGTCCGCACGCCGTCGACCTTGCGGAAGACCCGGTCCTCCTCGGGGCTCAGGCGAATGCGGCCCGACGCGGCGGGCGTGCCGCGCCGGATCTCGCCCGAGCCCGGCTCGTCGGGCTCGCTTCCCCCCCCCTGGATCAGCGCCGGGTCCACCACGTGCCGGAAGACGATGTCGAACGAGGGGATCTTCTTCTCGATGATCGGCCACTCGTCGACCATCCGGATCCCTTCCATGAGGATGAAATCCGCGCTCATGGGGTTAAAGTTCTCCCGATCGTAGTCCACGCTGTCGGTGGGGCTGAACTGGTAGCTGCCGTCGCGCCAGCGGAAGACCCGGAACACGATCTGCGAGACTTGGACCTGCAGCGCGTCGCGAAGGTCCTTCGAGGTGATGGCGCTCCCGCTGGCGAGGATGTGCCCCAGCCCCTGCAGCGTCTGCTTCTGGACGGAGAGCGCCTCGTCCAGGCGCACGCGGCTGATCTTTTTCTGCTTGACCAGGACGTTGCCCAGCCGATCCTCCAACCGGCCGAGCGAAGAGTCGGCCATCACCACCATGCCACCCTCGAACGTGACGGTGACGACCTCCTGGTCCTTCTCGTTGGTCAGGGTGAGGATGCCGGTCTTCCGCTGTAGCCCGATCAGCTGAAAGATGTCGGGTAGCCCGAAGTCCTTGATCGTCCCCTCGAGAGCCATTCCTCTCCCTACCTGCCGGACCGGCCCGGACGCCGTTTCTGGCGCCTCTTCGGCAGCGCCGTCTCGAAGTCCGGCTGGATGCGATTGGCCAGAACCCACACCGCGACCAGAAGGATCACCACCAGCGCGATCGCCCACGGCGGCCTGAGTCGCGACGAGACCTCGGTCAGCGGTACGAGCCACGACGCGAAAGCGGTTGCCAGAGCCGCATACCAGGTGAAAACCAGGGCTGCGCCCACGAGGGTCTGCCGGGCGTACACGTGGCCGGTCCCGGGTGAGACGACCGAGAGCGCACGAAAGACGCGTCCCCGTCGCGCCTCCCTGCCCTGGACCTCCAGCATCTTGCGGTTGCGAACCGGGCCCGAGACCCCGTCGCGCACGACGAACAGGTGGTAGCACTGGGAGCACAGGTCACCCACGGCCTGGCCCAGGTGGCAGTGGCGGCAGAACGCGGTGCCGCATCGGGAGCAGTGGACCGTGAACGCCTTGCTGCCACGGAACCAGCCGACCACGAGCGCGACCAGCCCGAAGATGCCGGCTGCCGCGGTGAAACGGTTGAGGAGCGAGCCTAGACCGAAGCCCAGGGATCCACCGCCCTCTCCGGAAGCAACGTTGCGCACCCCCACTCCTTCGGCAACCCCCGCGAACTTGCGCCACACGGCGTCCCGCGACAAGGTCAGATCCACGACCGCGTAATCCCCCGAGTCGTACTTCCACCGGTCGTAGCTGCTCACCCCGCTCGGGGCCAGCCGGGCCGCGCTGGACTTCGCCTCGTTGTAGGCCTGGTACTCGAACTTCTGCAGGTGGGCGATCGAGAGGTTGTAGAAGGAGATCGCCGCGACCTCGTTCCTTCCGCCCACACGGGACCCCTGGCGGTAGCGGATCAAGGCAGTCTCATGCTGCCCTCGGGCAAACTCGAGGTTTGCAAGGTTGTTTCGAGCGAAGGCGTCGCTCGGGTCCTGCCCCAGCAGCCGTCCGTACAGATCGGCGGCCTCCTGCACGCGGCCCGATCGGCGCCAGGCCGAGGCGAGGAGGTACAGCATGTCCCGGTCACCCGGGTCGCTCCGCGCCACGCTCTCCAGGAGCCTCGCATCGATCGCCGCCGGCTTGCCCTCCACCGCAGAGATCGACGCGCGGAAGAGCGGGTTTCGAGCCATCTCCACGCGGGCCGAGAGCGCCTCGAGGGCCGGTCCCGACGCGATCAGGGCCAGGAAGGCGAGAACCGCCGCCGCTTTCTCCGTGCGGTTGAAGTAGGAGAAGAGGACGGCGAGCCACCACAGCGGCAGCCAACCCCAGCCCTGGAAGGCCGCAAGGGGAAACAGCAGCAGGAGCAGGAACAGGGCCAGCGAGGCGGCCCGACTCTGGTTCGGGCCCAGCCACTCCTCGAGGTCGTGACGCAGGAGCGCCCCGTGCTGGACCATCAGCGCCCCGGCGATCGCCCACATCACCAGGAAAGCCGTCAGCAGGCCCGACACCACGAGGAGCTCCGTCGAGCGAAGCTCGCCCCGGGCCGTGGGGAGAAAAACCAGGAGACCGTTCAGCATCGTTCTCACGCTGGGCACCACACCGAACGGGCCTTTCTTCAGCTGCGTGACCGCAAGGCCGTAGTGCCCGTCGGGCAGACCGGGTGCCAGCTGGATCGCACGGCCGAAGGACGCCTCGGCCTGGTCGCGCTCGTCGGCATCGAGGCGTGCCACTCCTCGGGCGACGAGACCGAGTCCGATGGTCTCGAGGTTGTCGATGTTCCTCTGGACCCGAAGGCGACGGATCTCATGAAGACGCTGGCCGACCTCCCCCGGGTTGCCGGCTGTCTCACTGCGAACATACTCGCTCCACAGCGCATCGAGCGAGGTGTCCGGGGGCAGTTGGAGTGGAGGCGGCGTGGGCACGGGTTTCGGTGTCGGCGCCGCCACGGGAACCGGGACCCGCTCCTCCTGATCGACCGGTGACGCCGCGGGACCCTGCGCGTTGACCTGGAGGGCCAGGAGAAGGACACACAGCCCGACCGACGACAGGCTCACGAGCCGCCTGCCGGGGTTTTCTCGACGTAGGCCATGCGCAGCTCGAAGAGGAGCCCCTCGAGGACCTTCTCTTCCTCTGCGGTTCGACGCCCCTCGGTCTTGTCGCGCAGCATCTCCAGAATGGAGATGAGTGACCTCGCGCCGTCGAGCACGGCTTGGGGGTCGGCATCATCGGGCAGGCCCTCACCGGTCAACAGAGCGCTGGCCTGGACCCCGAGGGAGAGCAGGAACTGGCTGAAGTCCGCCGGTCCCGGCTGATACCCCTCCGGCGACCCCGAGCCCTGATCCGGTGGCGAGGCTACGGGCGAGGCTGACGCACCCGGCTCGCTGGCGCCGCCGGGGATCGGCGGGTCTTCGACAGGTGGAGCGGGTGCCGGCTGGGGCTCGCTGGACGCCGGTGAGGTCGCCTCTTCGGTCTCCTCACGCACCTGACCGTCGGGCGTGAAGTGCCTCCGATCCCTGACGGTGAAAGACTTCTCGCTCTCGCTCATCCAGTCGCAGGCCAACCTAGTGGCACCCCCGGCGAGGGGAGCCTCACCCCAAACTCCTTAGCCGCGAGATGTTAGCACAAATGCCCTCTGGATCAGCGAATCCGCCGCTCCAGCGCTTCTCCGGACGTTCGGACCCAGAGGCGCTGGCCGTCCGTCGCCACCTCCACCGTGCCGTCGCGGTCGGTCCTCAGCAGCAGGGCCCCGGCATCCTCGTAGCGGCTCACCACCTCCTGATGGGGATACCCGAAGGGGTTGCGGGCCCCGAGGGACGCGATCGCCACTCGTGGACGGGTCCGAGGCCACCAGCCGAGGGCCACTGCTTGTCCGGCTGCCGTGGTGCGGCACCTTCACGACGAGAGCCCGAGCGGACAAGAGAGCGTCCTCGGCGGCCCCCTGGACGTCCCCGGTGAGCAGGAACGACACCTCCCCGAGGCGGGCCGACATCACCACCGAGTCCTCGTTCCGGACCTCTCGCGGCGGGGGTCCCTTTGCCGCCGGGCCGAGAAGCTCCAGGGCGACCCCGTCCCACTCCACGCTCACACCGCGAAAGACCGCGCGACCCGCGCCCCCCGCAGGACGCCGTCGAGCCGCCGCCACGACGGGCTCCGGGGCACCGCCGGGCCCTCCCACACCTCGTCGATGCCGAACGCGCTCAGAAGAAACGCGGCGCGCCCCACGTGGTCCGGGTGGGCGTGGGTGAGGACCAACACGTCCAGCCGCCGGATGCCCGCACTCCAGAGCACCGGGGCCACACGTCGCTCGCCCACGTCGTAGCGAGGATTCCAGGAGCCCCCGGTGTCCACCAGCAGCACGCGGCCCGAAGGCGAGCGCAGCAGGAGGCAGTCTCCCTGTCCGACGTCGAGCACGCTCAAGTGAAGCCGCCCATCCCCGACCAGGGGCGGCGGCCCGGCGAGGAGACCGAGATGGCTCACGGCCAGCAGCGCCAGCCCTCGTGCCCGCCAGCCGCGCACGAGGAGCACCAGGCCTGCGGCGTGGACCCCGAGAGTCAGGAGCGTCGGCGCCGCCACCCGCACGTCCAGCCAGGGAGCCAGCGGCCCGAGATCGCCGGAGCGCCGCAGGGCATGCGCGGCGACCCACGCGATGTCGGCCGCCAGGGACGTGGCGAACCCCCCGGGGCGTGAGTACCAGCGTCGCCAGACCCGCAAGGAGCACCGCAGCGGAGAGAGGTACGGCGGCCAGGTTCAGAAGGAGGGCCGCCGGAGCCAGGCGGTGAAAGTGCTCGGCCAGGAGCGGTGAGAGCACGACCTGCGCGGCCACCGACGCGACCACGGCGAGCTCGGCCCTGAGTGGCCACCGACGGACTCCGAGGCCGAGAGGGCCGGCCAGGACCAGTATGCCCAACGTGGCTGCGAAGGAGAGCCGAAAGCCCACGTCCCACGCGTATCCGGGGTGCGCCATCAGAAGCACGAATGCTGCAAGGCCGAGGAGATTGGCGGCATCTCCCGCCAGATCGAAGGCGCGCCCGGCCAGGACCGCCAAGGCCATGAGCGCGGCTCGGACAATCGGGACGTCGCCACCCACGAGCATCGCGTAGAACCAGACCATTCCGCTGGTCACCACCGCCTCGGCCCCGGGGCCGACCCGCAGCCAGCGCAGCGCCCCGACGATCAGGGCGGCGACCAGCGCCACCTGCGCCCCGGAGAGCGCGAGCACGTGATACGTGCCCGAGGCCTTGAAGGCCTCCGCCGTGTGCTCGTCGAGCTCCGAGCGATCCCCGAGCACCATCGCGAGCACGAGTCCCCGTTCGGGTCCCGCCAGAATCGCCTGCGTCAGCCGGGCACGCAATGCCGCTCGGGCCGCGGACAGGTTGCGACGCAGGACCCCGGAATCGGAGCCCTCCCGCTGCTCCAGGAGCCGCGCCGACTTGCAGTAGCCTCGAGCAACGACACCTCGCCGCATGCCCTCTTCCCGGCGGGCGAGACGCAGGGTGGCCCACAGCGCCACGCGCTCGCCGTCGACGATCGTCGGCCACTTGGTGGCGCCCCCGACCTCGACGAGGACCCTCCCATCGACGCTCGAGCGTTGACCGCGAAACCCGATCTCGTCGACATCGAACTTGAAGCGAAGCCGACCGGCCCGCGGGCGGGCATCACCGCGGACGTGACCCACCAGTTGCATGGGCTGTCCCACATCGCTCTCGCTCTCTAGAAACTGCTTCAAGCCGCCGGCCTCGAAGCGAAGGCCCTCGACCTCCGCCGCAAGGGCGCCGAGGGCGAAGGCTGCGCCGCCAAGCGCGAGAAGGGCCTCGGCCGGCCGCACCAGGACCGAGACCGCGAGCAGCACGACAGTGAAGCCTACGAGCACCAGGGCCTCCGGTCGCGTCGCGGCCGGATCGGCGGCGAGGCAGCCCGCAACGAAGGCGGCGGCCAGGGCGAGGAGGGGGCGACGCATCGGCGCCACACTACGTCTCGAATCGAGGGGGCGGGAGACCGACTGGTACGGTTACGCGACTGTCACACGCCAGGACGCAGGCGAACCACCGTCTCGAGGTGGAACGTGTCCGGGAACAGGTCGAAGATGCGGACCGTGTCGGGTCGAAACCCGAGGGAGGCGAAGCGGGCGAGATCGCGACCCAGCGTCGGCGGATCGCAGGAGACGTAGACGATGGCCTCGGGCCGACGCGCCGCCACGAGATCGACGATCTCCTGCTCGACACCCGTCCGGGGCGGATCCAGCACGATGCGCTCTCCGGGCTCGGGCCGGGTGGAGGCCAGCGCCTCGCGAACGTCCCGGCGAATCACGCGGACGCCGTCGAGCCCGTTGCGCTTGGCGTTGGCCCGGGCGTCCGCCGCCGCCGAGGGAGCCCGCTCCACCGCCACCACCTCACCGCCGTCGCGCGCGGCCAGCGGCAGGGCGAAGAGGCCCACCCCGGCGTACAGGTCGAGTGCTCGCCCGCGCCCCGGAAGCAGATCCACCACCGTCCGGGCCAGGGACTCGTAGAGGAAGCGATTGGCCTGGAAGAAGGAGCGCACGTGGACGCGCATCGAGAGCCCGAGCGTCGGGGCCTCGACGTGCGGGGACCCGCTCAGCCACTGGTGGTGCCCTCGCCCAACGTCGACGCCGAGGCCATCGATCCCGGGCACCTCCCGCTCGAGGAACTCCAGCCGGCGGGCTTCGTGGCGCCCGAGCGCCGTGACCAGGGAGATCACGCGGACCTGACCATCCGGCGACTCGAGGATCTCGACGCCGCGCAACCGGGACGAGAGCCCGCGATGGTCCCCGAGAGCGGCCCGAAGACTCCTCAGAGCTCCGTTCATGCCGTCGGAAAGCTGGAGACAGCGCTCGATGTCCACCACGCGCCGGGTCCCCTCCTGCTTCAGACCGAGACGCAGACCGTCTTTCCCCTGGAAGAAATGAAGGTTCGCCCGCATCCGCCAGCCGGTCTCCGGAGACGGGCTCACCGGGATCTCTCCCTCCCACGGGGCGCCCGCCCGGGCCAGGGACTCGCGGAGGATGCTCTCCTTAGCCGCGAGCTGCGCCTCGTAGCCGAGATCCTGGTAGACGCAACCCCCGCAGCGCGGCACGTACTCGCACGGAGAATCCCGCCGCGTGGCCGCCGGCTCCAGCACGCTTTCGAGGGCGGCTTCCGCCCAGCCGGAGCGCACCTCTCGCACGCGGGCTTTCACACGGTCGCCGGCGTAGGTCCGGGGAACGAACACCACGCGCCCGCCCACCCGTCCCAGCCCACGACCTCGGTAGACCGCCTTCTCGATGGTCGTCTGGAGGGTGTCCCCGACGTGCAGCTCGACCGCGTCGTCGAAGGCGTTTTTTCTGGTCACGGCGTCGCCTCCCCCTCGCTCCCGCCCTGGAGATAGAAGAGGCTGAGACGAGGGAGGCCGTGGGCCTCGAGCGTTCGGCGCGCCAGCGACTCCCGCCGCAGCTGCTCCAGGACCCGCGCCGGCATCCGCTTCTCGTACGGCTCCAGGGCGCGAGCCACCTCGCTCTCGACCAGCGCCACCCGCTCGGGCCCATCGTCGCGCCGGATCGCCTCGAGCAGCTCGGCTTCGAGTCGGGCGAGCCAGGGCTCGAGCTCCCCGAGCTCTCCGCCCTCGGCGCGCCGGCGGAGCTCTCCTCCAATCCTCGCCGTCTGCGCCGCCCCGTGAGACCCGAGACCGCAGGCCCTCCCCAGATCGTCGGCAAAACCCCGCAGGGCTCCCGAGGCGTCGAGGCCGTCTTCGCGCCCCAGCGAGAGCGCACGCTCCCACCGCTCCCGGGCGGCCTCGACCTCGTGAGCGCAGTAGGCCAGGCTCCTGACCGGGCGATCCCGGCTCCATCCGTGGGCGTGGGACTCGAACGCGTCGGCGATGCCTCTCAACACCACCCGCAGAGGCAACCTCGCCTCTCGCCATTTCCGCACGAGGTGCCAGTCCGCGTTCGAGAGGAAGAGCGACTCGCCCCGCCTGGAGACGAAGCTCTCTTCCACAGCCTGGTAGTACTCGGCCTCGGGGTCGACCGCCGGCCCTGCACTCACCGGGGCGCCTGTTGGTTCCGCTCCCAGATGAGCCGCAGGCCGGTGAGCGTGAGGACTGGATCTACCGCTTCGATCGCCGGGATCTCCACCGACAGCGTCTCGGCCAGCCCCCCGGTGGCCACCACGCGAACCGGCTCACCGAGCTCATCCCGAATGCGGTCGATGATGCCTTCGCACATCGCGACGTATCCGAAATAGAGACCCGACTGCATGGAGGTCACCGTGCTCCGCCCGATCACGCTCCCGGGATGCCGCACGTCGACCCGGGGCAGACGTGCCGCCCGTTGGAACAGGGCGTCGGCGCTGATCCCGATCCCGGGACAGATCACGCCACCGGCGTACTCTCCCTTCTTCGTGATCACGTCGAAGGTGGTGGCCGTCCCGAAATCCACGACGACGACGGGACCGCCGTACGCGTCGAACGCCGCCACGCCGTTCAGGATGCGGTCGGCCCCCACGTCCCCGGGGGGCTCGTAGAGGATCGGCATGCCGGTCTCGACGCCCGGCTCGACCACGAGCGGATCGTGACGCAGATACTCCCGTGCCAGTGCAACCAGGACGGGGGTCAGGGGTGGCACGACGCTGGCCAGGGCGACTCCGGTGACGTCGGCGGGGGTGTACCCGGAGCCGGAGAAGAGGTTGCGGACGAGGACGCCGTACTCGTCCGCCGTCTGCTCCCGACGGGTCGTGAGCCGCCAGTGGATCCTGAGCTCATCGCCCTCGAACAACCCGAGGACCGTGTGGGTGTTGCCCACGTCGACGGTGAGAAGCATGCCCTTCCCCACCTCAACCCTCCGGAGGCACTGGCAACGACCTCAACCGGGCAACCTCGCCTGCCAGCACCTTTCGAAAGCCCCCTCCCTCGAGGTCGACGATCAACGCACCGCTTGCGTCAACGTCATGGAGCCGACCGCGGAAGACCTCGTCGCCGGTCTTGACCTGTATCGGCGCGCCCCACCACTGGATGGCATGCTCGCGCCAGGCTTCGACGACGGACGCCGGGCGGCTCCCGAGGGCATCGTACCAGACGGACAGTCGGGACAGGACGCCGGCCGCGACCTCCTCGATCCCGGGCGCCGCCCCGGTCTCGAGCTGGAACGACGTGGCCACGTCGGTGGCCGGTGGCCCGAGCGTCGTCACGTCGAGGGTGACGTTCATGCCGATCCCCAGGACCACCCACTCGACCCCTCCGGTGCTCGACGACGCCTCCGCCAGGATCCCGGCGAGCTTGCGGCCGTGCACGAGGACGTCGTTCGGCCACTTGAGCTCCGCACGCACGCCGTGCTCCGTCGCCACCTCCGCGACCGCCACCCCGGCGGCGAGGGGAAGAAGAGCCACCGCGTCGGTCCGGGGACGCAGGACGAGCGACAGGTAGAGCCCCCCCGGGGGCGAGGCCCAGGAACGACCCTGGCGGCCGCGGCCTCCCGTTTGCCGGTCTGCGAGCACCACCGTCCACTCGGGCCCGCCCGCGCGAGCCCGCTCCCTGGCGACGTCGTTGGTGGAGACGACGACCTCGTGCCACTCGACCGGTGCCGGCCAGGGAGCGCCGCGACCTTCGAGCGCCTCAAGCAGCCCGGCCGCGCGGTCCATCAGGAGCGGGGGCGAGCCTCGGCGAGCTCGAGCTCGACGATCTCGAAACGGCCCTCGTCCAGGCCTTCTCGCGCCTCGAGCAGATCACCTTCGGCCCGGGCCGCCGCTGCCAGATCGCCCAGACACGGCGTGATGAGGCGAACGCTCGCCGGGTTCGCGGCCACCCGAAGGGTCTTCAGATGCCGGCCCACCGTCCCCCCAGCGGCGCTCTTGCCCCGGCGAACCGCCTCCAGGAAGGCGCACGCGACATCGAACGCCTCACCGCCATCCTCGATGGCCGCGATTCGGGCGAAATCCGCCGCCCTGGGCCAGTCCGAGCGGTGGATGCTGGGGGCATCTTCGCTCTCGGCGAAGGCCCAGGACCACGCTTCCTCGGTCACGTAGGGCAGATAGGGAGCGAGTAGCCGCAGCTGGACCTTGAGCGCCAGCTGCAAAGCGGCCACGGCGGAGGCGCGCCCTTCCGCATCGGACTCGGAGCCGGCGCGCTTCTTGACCATCTCGAGGTAGGTGTCGGTGAACCCACTCCAGAAGAAGCGCTCGATCGCGTCGAGCGCCCCGGCGTAGTCGAGCTCCTCCAGGAACGCTGTGGCCTTCAGGACCGTCTCGCGCAGACGGGCGAGGAAGCTGGCGTCGAGGGCGCGGACGATCGCTCCCTCGTCCGCGCTCTGCGAGAGCACGAACTTGGAGGCGTTGAAGACCTTGGTGACCAGCCGACGCCCGACCTTCAGGACCTTCTCGTCGAAGGCCGTGTCGGTCCCCAGGCGGGCTGACAGCGACCAGTAGCGGGCGGCGTCGGCGCCGTACTGGTCGAGCAGGTGCATGGGCGTGACCACGTTGCCCTTGCTCTTGGACATCTTCTTGCGGTCGGGGTCCAGCACCCACCCCGAGATGGCCACCCGTCGCCATGGGATCGTTTGCTCGTGGAGCAGTGCCTTCGCGATCGTGTAGAACGCCCAGGTCCGGATGATCTCGTGGCTCTGGGGCCGCAGGTCCATGGGAAAAAGCTCCCGGTGCCTCTCGGGCTTGTCGACCCAGCCGGTGGCGATCTGGGGTGTGAGGGAGGACGTGAACCACGTGTCGAAGATGTCGGGCTCGGCGGCGAAGCCTCCGGGGCGGTCGCGCTGCTTCTCCTCATACCCCGGCGGAACGTCGGTCACGGGATCGACGGGGAGCGATTTCTCGTGTGCAAGGATCGCCCGTGCGTGGTCGGTCGTGCCGTCCTCGCGCAGCGGGTACCAGACTGGAAACGGCACCCCGAAGTACCGCTGGCGGCTGATACACCAGTCCAGCTGGAGGCCCTCGGTCCAGTTGCGGAATCGGAGCCGCATGAAGTCCGGATGCCACTCGACGCTCTCGCCGGCGTCGATCAGCTCCTGCCGGCGGTCGAGGAGGCGGACGAACCACTGGCGGCTCGACACGAACTCGAGGGGCCGATCCCCCTTCTCGTAGAACTTCACCGGGTGCTCGATGGTCTCCGGCTCGCCCACGAGAGGCGCCTCGCCGTCGTCGGCAGCGGAGCCAGCGACCTCTCGGAGCATCTCGACGATGCTCTTCTGCGCTTCCCGAATCGTCTTCCCCGTGAGGCCCTCGTAGCGGCGGTTCGCCGCGGGAATGTCCTGGCTGGGGAATCCCTCATCCCCGAACTCCACCGCGGCCATCCGCCCGTTGCGACCGATGACCTGCCGGAGTGGCAGTCCCTCCTCGCGCCACCACTGAACGTCCGTGGCATCGCCGAAGGTGCAGACCATGAGGATCCCCGTTCCCTTCTCGCGGTCGACGAGGGTGCTCGGGAAGATCGGCACGGGGACCCGGAAAAGAGGCGTCAGGGCCTTTTGGCCGAACAGCTCCTTGTACCGCTCGTCGTCGGGGTGGGCGGTGACGGCCACGCACGCTGGCAGCAGCTCGGGGCGCGTCGTGGCGACGACGAACGACCCTCCGCCTTCCACGCCAAAGCGGACTTTGTGAAAGGCGCCCTGCTTCGGCCGATCCTCGACTTCGGCCTGCGCCACCGCCGTGCGGAAGTCCACGTCCCACAGAGTCGGGGCCTCGACCTGATAGACGTGGCCGCGGCGGTGAAGGTCGAGAAAGCTCCACTGCGCCAGCCGACGACTGTGGGCGCTGATCGTGGAGTACTCGAGCGCCCAGTCCACCGACAGGCCCAGCCGCCGCCAGAGACCCTTGAACGCCTTCTCGTCCTCCGCCGTGAGCGCGAGGCAGAGCTCGATGAAGTTCGCCCGGGAGATCCGGCGAGCGGGCTGCTTTCTTGCGGCCTTGTCGGCCATCCCGAGGGTGAGGCCGGGCTCGTGCGGGGCACCTGGCTCGCAACGGACGTGGTAGTAGTTCTGCACCCGGCGCTCGGTCGGCAGACCGTTGTCGTCCCAGCCCATGGGGTAGAACACATTCTTGCCCTGCATCCGCTGGAAGCGTGCGATCGCGTCGGTCTGGGTGTAGCTGAACACGTGGCCCACGTGGAGGGAGCCGGAGACGGTGGGCGGCGGTGTGTCGATCACGTAGCGAGGGCGGTCCCCACCTTCTTCGTACCGGTGAACCCCCGACTCGGTCCAGGCGCGGTCCCACTTCTCCTCGGCCTCCTTGGAGTCGAAGTGCTGGCTCAGGGTGCTGGGATCAATGGTGATGCTCAATGCGAGACGCCTCCTGGTGAAAGGGCGAAAAACGACCGGCCGCTGATTGTAACGGCACCGCGTGGCCGGCGGGCAGGGCGGGGTTCAGCGGCTGGGCCGGCCGCCAGAGCCGACGCTGGAGCTAGAGCTTCTGAAGCTCGTCCTTCAGACGCTCGATCTCCCGCTTGATCAAGGCCTCCGCCAGGTCGGGAATCACGTCCCAGGCGATCTCGCGCACGATCTTCTCGGACACCTGTCCAACCACGCGCTGGGCGATGGTCTCGACCTGGTCCAGGGGAACGGGCATGGCAGCGGCCTCCGAGACGGGCGCCGCGGGGGCGTCCGGTCGGGCGATGTCCGCGAAAGAGCCCGAGTCCGCCGGGGGAGGCTCGGGAGAGACCGGCGCGCCTGGTCCCGCCAGGGGCGCGAGACTCGAGTCGGCGGCCGGAGTCGGGGGCGAAGGAGAGGCCTCCACCGCCGGCGGGGCCGGTTCGGGCTCCGGCTGCGGAGCCACCGGTGGAAGGGTCTCGGGAAGCGGCTTGGGCGCGGGCGCAGGTTCGAATGCGGGCGCCGCTTCGAATGCGGGCGCCGCTTCGAATGCGCGCGCCGCTTCGAATGCGGGCGGAGGCTCGAGAGCCGGCGGCGACTCCGGGACGGAAGGCGTGGCCGGTGGCTCGGGCTCAGGAACAGACGCTTCGAACACAGGCTCCGCCACGGGGACCTCGGATGCCGTCGGCTCCGGGCTTGCCGGGCTCGCCACCTCGGGCGTCGGCTCCGCCTCGGGGGCTGCTACCTCGGTCAGCGGTTCGCCTGGGGTGAACACGTCGGCCCGCTGCTTCTGCCCCGCCGACGCTCCGAAGTCCCCATCCTCCTCGAGCACCTCCTCGAAGGCCGCACCGGCCTGGTCCGCAAGGTCGGGGGTGGGAGAAGGCTCGGCGCTGGCCCGCGGCTCGGATACGGGCCGAGCCGCGGGCGGCACCTCCGCCCCTCCCGACCCCGACTGACCCGTCCAGGGCAGGTCGCCAGGGGCAAACATGACGGTCGATGCCGCGTCGGGCTGTTCGGTGTCGCCGGGCGGCGGCTTCCCTGCGAGCATCGCGGACTCTTCGGCGCTCACAGCCGCGAGCGGTTCTTCGGCGGGTCCCGGCGAGGCGTCGGAGGACGCCGGCTCGAAGGTCGCAAACGGTTCTTCTGGAATCAAGCCGGTCTCCGCGGGCGAAGCCGAGACGGCGGGCTGAGGCGCCGTCGTCGCCGTCTTGGGATCGTCCGCAAGCCAGGGTGGCGGCGGGGCGTCCGCTGGTGGCGTCGGGGCGGGAGGCACCTCGGTGGCCCCGGAGTCGGCGACCGCGAGTCCTCCGCCGGCTTCGGTCGGGGCGCCACCCGAGCGACTCAGCAGGTCCTTCACCTTCGCGATCAGCGTCTCGGGCTCGAACGGCTTGGCGAGGAAACCATCGGAGCTCACCTGCGCCGCTTTTTCCCGGTCGAATGGCTCGAAAGCGCTGCTGAGGAGCAGGACGGGGACGTGGGAGAACCCCGGGGTCTCCTTGATCTGCTGGCAGACCTCGTAGCCGTCCTTCTCCGGCATCATGATGTCGCAAAGGACGATGTCGGGTCGCACCTCTTCCAGCTTCTCGAGGGCAAGACGTCCGTTTCCGACGGTGACAACCTCGAAATCCTCGTCGGAGAAGGTCAGCTCGATGACCTTCTGGATCGTGATGCTGTCGTCCGCCAGCAGGATCTTCTTCGGCATCGCCTCTCTAGACCCCCCGGCCCCTCGGGGCCGTCACGCACACACTGCACTCCCCACCGCTCTCGGACCGAGCAATAGGCACAGTGTGACAGGCCGAAGATAAATCGGGCCTGTCCATATGTCAAGTAATTGGTGAGGCTTGTGGACTCAAGTGCCGGTGGCGCCGTCCTCTCGGAGGGCTGAGATCACGTCCTGGGTGGAGGCCCCGGGGAGAAAGACGTTGGCCACTCCGAGGGCCTTCAGCTCGGGAATGTCCTGGCTGGGGATGATTCCCCCGACGAAGAGCCTGACCCCGTCCAGGCCCCGCTCGCGGGCGAGCTCGAGCACACGGCGGCAGATGGGCAGGTGAGCCCCGGAGAGGATGCTCAGGCCGATCACGTCCGCGTCCTCCTGGGCCGCGGCGGCGACGATCATCTCCGGAGTCTGCCGAAGGCCGGTGTAGATGACCTCCATGCCCGCGTCGCGCAGCGCCCGGGCCACCACCTTCGCCCCTCGGTCGTGACCGTCGAGCCCCGGCTTCGCGATGATCACCCGCAGCCGTCGGGGAGTCGTGCTCATGGCATCCGAATCATAGCCCAGGACCTGAACGGAAGGAGAACGGAAGGAAGAACGGAAGGGGTCAGGTCTTTCATTGCAGCATCGCGAACCCCGGACTGGTGCGACGCAGCAACACAAGACCTGACCCCGTGACCTCCGTGACCTCGATCGCTAGAACGCCGGGGGTTCCTCGTACTCGCCGAAGACCTCGCGAAGGGCGTCGCACATCTCGCCCAGCGTCGCGTAGGCGCGGGACGCCTCGAGGATGGGGGGCATCAGGTTGTCCTTCCCTCGCGCCGCGTCCTTCAGGTCTCCGAGGGATCGGGTCGCGCGCGTGTTGTCGCGCCGCTCTCGAAGCGCCGCCACCCTTGCGGTGTGCTCGCGCTCCACGGTCTCGTCGATGTAGAGGATCGGGACCGGCTTCTCCTCCATCACGTACTCGTTCACGCCGACGATCACCCGCTCCTTCTGCTCCACTTCCTTCTGGAAACGGAACGCCGCCTCCTGGATCTCGTGCTGCGGGAACCCCCGCTCGACCGCATTCACCATCCCGCCCAGGGCGTCGATCCGGCGGAAGTAATCGAGCGCCTCCGCCTCGATCTCGTTCGTCAGCTTCTCGACGAGCCAGGAACCGCCCAGAGGGTCCGCGCTGGCGGTGACTCCCGACTCGTGGGCGATCACCTGCTGCGTCCGAAGGGCGATGGTGACGGCCTCCTCGGTGGGCAGCGCCAGCGCCTCGTCGAGCGAGTTGGTGTGCAGGGACTGGGTGCCTCCGAGCACCCCTGCCAGGGCCTGAAGGGCCGTGCGCACGACGTTGTTGTAGGGCTGCTGGGCCGTGAGGCTCACACCCGCGGTCTGAGTGTGGAAGCGCAGCATCCACGAGCGTGGGTTCTTGGCCCCGAACTGGTCGCGCATCGTCCGGGCCCAGATGCGGCGAGCCGCGCGATACTTCGCAATCTCCTCGAAGAAGTCGCTGTGGGAGTTGAAGAAGAAGCTGAGCCGCGGAGCGAAGCTGTCGACGTCCATGCCCGCGTCGACGCACCACTGCACGTACTCGATGCCGTCTCGCAGCGTGAAGGCCAGCTCCTGGGCCGCGGTCGAGCCGGCCTCCCGGATGTGGTAACCACTGATCGAGATCGTGTTCCACTTCGGCATCCGCTCGGTGCAGTAGCGGATCATGTCCACGATGATCCGCATGCTCGGCCGCGGCGGGTAGATGAACTCCTTCTGGGCGATGAACTCCTTCAGGATGTCGTTCTGGATGGTCCCGGCAAGACCGTCCTCGCCCACGCCCTGCTTCTCCCCCACCAGGATGTAGAACGCCAGCAGCATCGCTGCCGGAGAGTTGATCGTCATCGAGGTGGTCACCTGGTCCAGCGGGATCCCCTCGAACAGAGTCTCCATGTCTTCCAGAGACGAGACGGCCACCCCGCACTTCCCCACCTCGCCGAGCGCGAGCTGGTGATCGGGATCGCGGCCCATCAGGGTCGGCAGGTCGAAGGCCACCGAGAGCCCGTGCCCCCCGTGGGCGAGGAGGTACTTGAAGCGCTCGTTCGTCTGGGCGGCGGACCCGAACCCCGCGAACTGCCGCATGGTCCAGAGCTTCCCGCGGTACATCGTCTCGTGAACGCCCCGGGTGTACGGAAACTGGCCGGGATCGCCCAGGTCCCGCTCGTAGTCGACGTCCGCGGCGTCTTCGGGACGGTAGAGAGGCCGCATCGCCCGATCGGAGATCGTCGTGACCGGCTTCTCCTCGGCAGTCGGACGCGACTCGGTAGCGCTCTCCTCCAGAACCTTCTTCATCTGACCCTCTCCCCCGAAAATCCCTTGAACGAATTCTATCAGGCCAGCGACGAAGCTCCCGTCCATGGACACAATCGGTCATTCTGAGGAGGCCCATCTTGGACGTGCGACGAAGAATCCGACGCGCGCAGCCGGGACGACGCTCGTCGTCGTGAGCGACCCGATCGAGTCGTCGCGAAGGATCCAGACTCGACGAAGAGACTCTTCGCGCTCCCCCGAGACGGTCGCCCTCAGAAGGTCAAGAGGAGGAGGCCGTGGTCGTCTCTCGAGTGCGGAGAATCCGAGCCGGCACCCCGGCCGCGATGGCGTTGTCCGGGAGGTCCGACGTCACTACGCCGTTGGCCCCGACCACGACGTGGTTCCCCAGGTGCACGCCGTCCAGGACCCTGGCGCCGGTGCCCAGCCACACGTTGTCGCCGAGCACGATGCCCTCCGACGAGCGGGGCTGGTCGATGACCGCCACGTCGCCGCGCTCGAAGTCGTGCCCGCCTCCCACGAGGTAGACGTACGCCGCGAACAGTCCGTGGCGACCGACGATCACCCGGGAGCCCGAGAACACCTCGCAGTGGAAGCCGAGGTTGGTGTGATCGCCCAGGACGATGTCTCCGTCCTTGCAGGAGAGGATCGTGCCGCGGCCGAGAAATACCCCGCGACCGACGTCGATGCCGTGGTTCCTGGTCCCCTTGGCGTCGAGGAGAACGAGATCGTCCACCGTGACGTCGTCGCCGATGCGGATCTTGGCCGGGTGGCGCAGGACCACGCCTTGTCCGAAGACGACGTTCCGACCCACAGACCCGAGGAGCCAGGGGTACATGACTTTCCGGAGAAGAAGGCCGAGCGCCCCCGGGACCCACGAGGAGGCGAGCATCACGAGCTCGTAGAGGAGGAGCCGCCCCAACCTCCGGCTGCCGACCACCAGGTCCTGGTACTTGCGGAGGGCCGAGCGTTGCACACCCATGGCGTCCTGGATGCCGATCTGCTGCCTGTCGGTCGTGCCCTCGCTCTCCATCGGCCCAGCGCAGCCGTCTTTGCGACGCCGCGGGCGCTACTGTAGCATGCGGTCCCGATCGATGAAGCGCGGTGTCCTCCTCGCGGTCAAGGTGGCGATGAGCCTTGCCCTCCTCGTCTACCTGTTCGCCACCAGCGACCTGCAGGCGCTGGAGGAGCGGGTCCGCACGGCGGATCTCCTCCTGCTGTTCGCGGCGGTCGGCTGCTACGTGGCCATGCTCGCCCTGGCCACCTGGCGATGGCAGCTGCTCCTCGAGGCCCTGGGCGTCGTCGCCCCGTTGCGCTATCTCACGGCCTCGTACCTGGTCGCGACCTTCTTCAACAACTTCCTTCCGAGCAACATCGGGGGCGACATCGTGCGCGTCCGAGACGGGTCCCGGTTCACCGGATCGACGACCTCGTCGCTCGCGGTCGTCGGCATCGACCGCATCCTCGGCCTGGGCGCCCTCTGGGTGATCGGCGCCGGCGCCTTCGGCCTGGCGGGGCCCGAGGTTCGTGAGCTCGCCGGAGCTCGAGCGGTCATCCTGGGACTCGGGCTGGTGTTTCTCGCCCTCACCACGATCTTCTTCCGTCCCGGGATCGCCCGGCGCCTGATGGCGCTCTCGCGCCTGAACAGGATCGACTGGGTCCGCGAGCGGTTCGAGGAGGCGCAGGTGGCAGTGCACACCTATCGAGCCCAGGTGCGGACCGTGTTGCTGGCCTTCGGCGCCAGCCTGGCGCTGCAGACGCTGGTGGTCTGGTACTTCCTCGCCATCGCCCGGGCGCTCAGAATCCCCCTCGACGTGTCCGCAGCCTTCCTCATGGTGCCCCTGTGCACGCTGCTCCAGGCAGTGCCGATCTCGTTCAACGGCTGGGGGCTGCGCGAGGGTCTCTTCGCCCTGTACTTCTCCCAGATCGGGCTTCCACGGGAGAGCGCGCTGGCGTTCTCTCTCACCGGCGCCGGGCTCATCATCCTCCTCTCGCTCTCCGGGGCCGTCGTCTGGATGACACGGGGCGCGGCGCCGCCTCCTGCCGAGGCGGGCTGAGCGCATCCATGCCGGTGGGAGTTCTTCACGTCTGCGACAAGTTCGGCGTGCGCGGCTCGAGCATCCACGGCGTCTCGCGGCTGTTCTCGTGGTGGTTCGCACGCTTCGACACCTCGCGATTCGACGTGGGCCTCGTGGGGCTCAAGAGCCCCGAGCCCGCGACCCGCTGGCTCCACGAGCAGGGCATCCCGGTCCGCCATCTCGGGCGCGGCCGTTTCGACCCGCGGATCCTGACGGACCTCGTCTCTCTAGTCCGCCACCGGCGCGCCCGCATCCTCCACGTCCATGGGTACGCTGCCGCCGACTTCGGCCGCGTCGCCGCCCGAATGTCCGGGGCGAAGCTGGTCCTCCACGAGCACTTCGCCGACCCGCGCATGCCGGCCTATCAAGCCCTCGCCGACCGTCTCCTCGCTCCTCTCACCGACCGCGCCATCGCGGTGAGCCTCTCCACGCGGGACTTCCTGGTGTCGAAGCGCTCGGTCCCGGCCGAGCGCATCCGCCTCATCTGGAACGGCGCACCTCTCGGAGAGTTTGCCCCCGGGGGTCGCGATCGGGCACTCGCTGCCCGAAGGGAGGTCGGCCTGCCGGAGGAGGCGCTGGTCATCGGGACGATCGGACGGCTGAATGCGCAGAAGGGTCACACCCACCTGCTCGACGCCCTGGCACTGCTTCGCACCCGTCTGCCCGACCTCTGGACGCTGATCGTCGGAGACGGAGACCTGATGGAGAGCCTGAAGGAGCAGGCCGCGCGGCTGGGGCTCGGGGACCGGGTCGTGTTTGCCGGACACCGGACCGACGTGCCCGACCTCCTGGCGGCCCTGGACGTCTTCTGCATCTCCTCGCTTTACGAGGGAACGCCGCTGGCTCTTTTCGAAGCCATGGCCGCCGGCCGCCCAATCGTCTCCACCGCCGTCGACGGGTGCCGGGAGGTCCTCGAGGACGGGGTGAGCGGCTCGCTCGTCCCTCCAGCCGACGCCGAGGCTCTGGCCGGGGCACTCGAGCGGGTGGTGACGGACGCCGATCTGCGAGGGGCTCTGGGCCGACGGGCCCTCGAGGAGTCCCGGCGCTACGACGTCCAGGCCTGCGTCGAGCAGATGCAGGCGCTCTACGACCAGGTGCTGGCGGAAGAGGGAGGGTAGGGAGCTTGCGGGGTTTCGTCCGGAGCGTGAAGGAGGCGTGGGAGGTGCCCCGGGACCTGCTGCTGCTCCGCTATCCTCCGTTCGTCACCGGCGGCCCCCTGGCCAGGGGCGACGTCCCGGTCTTCGTGCTCCACAGCGCCGAGCGCCGGGCGCTCGAGCGCCAGCTTCTCCATCTCTCCGAAAACGGCTACCACACCCTCAGCTCGGAGGAGTACCTCGCCGTCCTGCTGGGCGCGCGAGTGGCCTCCGACCGCGCCGTCGTGCTCACTTTCGATGACGGCCGAGGGTCACTCTGGGGAGTCGCCCAACCGCTGCTCAGCCGTTTCGGCATGAGAGCCACCGTCTTCCTCGTCCCCGGCCACATGCGCTCTCGCCCGGGCCCCCACTCCCCCACGTGGGTCGACGTCGATGCGGGGCGAGCGGACCTCTCGGAGCTCCTGGGGCGCGAGGAGGGCGAGGGGGCCCTCCTGTCCTGGGAAGAGGTCGCACAGCTGACCAAAACGGGCCTCTTCGACTTCCAGAGCCACACCCTGACCCACGGACGGATCCACGTGGGCCCCGAGCTCGTGGGCTTCGCCACTCCCCGGACCCGTCGCGGATACGACGCCTTCGACCAACCGCTCATCCGCCAGGACGAGCAGGACCTCCTGGGTGAAGACGTCTCCCTCGGGACACCCCTTTTCCGCTCCGCCCCGCGCACGTCAGAGGCACTGCGTTTCTTCGAAGACCCCGCGATCCGAAGGTCGTGCGTAAACACAGCGGCGCGGGGCGGGGAGGCCTTCTTCCGTCGACCCGACTGGGCGGCGACTCTGCGGGGCGGCCTTGCAGGTCGGCGGGTTCAGGGACGCGTGGAGACGCCGGACGAACGCACCCGGGCCATCCGACACGAGCTGGTCGAATCGAAGCGTCTCATCGAGGAGCACACCGGTCGCCCCGTCTCGAGCGTCTGCTATCCGTGGCACTCCTTCGGCCCCACCGCGTCGAGCCTGGCTCGTGAAGCCGGCTTCCGCGCGTCCTTCTGCGGCAAGGTGGAGGGGGTGCCCCTCACCCGGCCGGGCGGGGACCTGCAACGGATCGCGCGGCTCGGCGAGGACTACATCGAGCTGCTCCCGGGGAAGGGGCGGGCCACGCTCACTTCCGTCCTGCGACGGAAGTGGGCGCGCCGTTTCGGCGGCGCGTAGTAACATCCCTCCGGAGAGACCTCCTGTGGACGACTTCGATTCGCCGACCGCCGACCGCCTGGTGCCCGTCCTTCCCCTGAAGGACGTGTCGCTCTTTCCCGGGGCGTCTCTGGCGGTCGTCGTGAGCAAGCCCCATGCCATCGCGGCGGTCCGGATGGCCGAGCGCTTCGAGGTGATGCTCCTGGCCCTCGCCCAGCGCGACCCCGGGGCCACGGATCCGGGCTCCCAGGGGCTGCACCAGATCGGGACCCTCGGGACCATTCGGGAGGCCCTGGCCGTCTCCCCCCTCGAGCTTCGCCTCAAGGTCGACGGCTTCCGCCCGGGCCCCCACCCGCGAGCTCGTGGGAGCGAAGCTCATGGTGGCCGAGGCCGACGTCGTGCCCGAGGGCGACGCTGAGGACGAGTGGGGTCCCGCCGTCGAGGCGCTCGCCCGCTATCTCCACGCCCATCCCGATCTGCGGGCCTTCCTCGACGAGCAGCGCCGGCAGGGGGACTCGATGTCCTGGGTGAACCTGGCGTGTCAGCACCTGCCGATCACGGCCACGGCGCGACAGCGGCTGCTGGAGGCGTCGTCGGTCGACCGCTGCACCATGATCAGCCGGGGACTCGATGCTCTGCTTCGGAAAGAGGCGGGCAGCTAGCAGGTAGCGATCCCCCGGCAGAGCCGGGGCCTTCCTTCGTGAGCCGCTCAAAGCGGCTTGGACGGGGCCGCTCCACGCCCCCTAGCGTCCCTTGAAAGGGTACCCTGAATTCGGCCTTGTTATTTGGCTGGATGATAATCGGAATAGAGTTCAGGCAGGAAGCTGGCCAAGTGGTTCATTTCCATCGCGCAGTGAACCAGCATGTCTCGGCCCAGGTCGAGCGGGACGGCGTTTTTCGCGACGAGCTTCGTACTCGCGATCCTGTTCAAGATTCCTTTCTTCGGCAACCATGTGACTTCGATGTCGCCCAGCCAGAACCGACTTCTCATCTCGCACCCATCTTCGGTCTCACGGATCAAATGAATGAGCAGGCCGAAGTTCACACCCTTGCCTGTGTATCCGCACTTTGCACAGATCGCAGTTCCGACTCTCGCTTCCTCGAATCTGCTGACATCGAGGTAGTGCGAAGGATCGATAAGATTAATCACCAGATCGAGCGCTTCCCCGCCGACGTACTCAACGACGTATGCGGGGTTATCGAGGTATTTCTCGCGATCGAAGAGATTCGGATCGTCTCCAAGCATTTTCTCCGCTCGCTCCGACACGTGAGCCCGAGGGTGCCAGAGCTTGTAACGCTGATCTTCCATGTAATTCCAACCGAACCACCAGTCGATCATCTTGCCGTTGACCTTGGGCATCTTGGTCAACACGGCCACGAAGACCTGACCGCTCTCCAGGCTCAAGTAACCGGGGTCTAGAAGTCGGTTGGCATCGGTGATCTCGAACCCCAGCTCTCTTGCTTCCACGCCACGCATCAGAGCCCCTTGGACATGGCTCGGCATGGATCCCATTTTCGGGTTCCAATACTTAGCGTAGGGCTTCTCGTCGAGGTCGCCCGGTCGCATGCCCAGGTATTTCGCGTCCGTCATCGCATGGTCTCCTGCGGCGGCTGGCCGCCTGGTTGTTGGCCTGCAACAAGAGCACTCGACGCCATAGAGCGGCGGGAACACTCGTAGTCAGTGCTCCGAAGCCCTGGGCAAGAGCCGCAAGTCTTTCTTTCTGCTACGCCCCTTCATTCGGCAGCGGCGGAAACATCGTACGAGATATCGAGCACGCCGTTTTCCGCTTTGTACTGCTCCCAGAGCGCGATCATGCTGTCGGTTCGATCGGGGTGCTCACGACTGAGGTCGTTTGTCTCGCCGGGGTCTTGACTCAGATCGAACAATTCCCAATCGCTCTTTCCAAAAGGTCCGGCATCCACAGGATTGTCCAGTCGCCCTCGAAGTAGGCCTTCATCCCGAAGAGTTCGTACCCGACTTCGTTAGCCCCGGCGTAGGCGGTCTGAGTCTCTCCGTCGAACAGGTTCAGAATGGACCTGCCCTGCAGCGGCTGGAGGTTACGCTCGCCAAACTCCCGCGGAACTGAGACACCGGCCGAATCGAGAAGAGTCGGCATGATGTCGCAGGTGGAAGAAAGAATGGTTCATCCTGCCGGCCTTCGTGGGCTCGCCCGGGACCTTGACCAGAAAGGGCGAGCGAATTCCGCCCTCGGACGTGAACGCCTTGAACATGCGGCCGGGAGTCATGCTGGCCTGCGCCCAGCCCGGCCCCGGCTCGACGAAGGAATCGGGCAGACCTCGGTTCTCCAAACTGTTGTCGAAGCTGTTCACGTGTTCTTCGGTCTGGCCGGGGTACGCGGACAACCGAGTTCCATTGGCGCCGTTGTCCGAGAAGAACAGGATCAGGGTGTTATCGTACTCCCCGGTCTCCTTCAGATGGGCGACGATCCGCGCAATCTGTCCGTCCATGTAGTCGATCATGGCGGCGTAGACCTCCATGTCGCGCGCATACTCCCGCCTGTTCTCGGCAGACAAGTCGTCCCAGGCCTCGACACTCGGGAGCCGCGAGTAGGTCCGGGCAGCCTCCGGGACGATTCCGAGCGCCTTCAGCCTTTCTAGTCGCGCCTCCCGAAGAGCGTCCCAACCCTCGTCGTACACGCCCTTGTACTTGTCGATGTACTCCCTGGGAGCGTGCAACGGGTCATGAGGCGCGGTGTACGAGAGGTATGCGAAGAAGGGCTTGCCGTCCCCGTGGTCCTTCTCGATCCACTCGAGCAGATGGTCGGTGTAGTCCTTCGTCGAGTAGAAATCGTCGGGCAACGACTCGACGACCTTGCCGTTGCGGCGATAGGTCATCTCGTTCCACGCCGCCGGCGTCGTCGACAGGCGGTCGCTCCAGTGACTGCCACCGCCCGGCACGAGGATGAACGTCTCCTCGAAGCCCCTAGCGTGAGGGATCGTGTCTTCTTCGCTTCCGAGATGCCACTTGCCCGCCATGTAGGTGTGGTAGCCCGCGTCCTTCAGGACTTCCGGCAGGGCGGCAACCTCGAAGTTCAAGTATCCTGCGTAGCCGGGATTCCCCTCCATTTCCGGCGTTTTCATCTCTCCCATCGTTCCCAAGCCTGCCCGGTGGTTGTCCACACCGGAGAGCAGTACGGACCGGCTCGGTGAGCACGTGGGCAGAACGTGGAAGCCGGTCAGCACCAGGCCTTCGCGCGCCAGGGCGTCGAGTGCCGGCGTTGCGATCTCCGAGCCGAAGGGGCCGATGTCCGAGTAGCCGAGATCATCCGCGACGATCAGCAGGATGTTGGGTCTCCCGGCGGCGTCTCGACGAGGGTCCTCGCCGCCCGAATCGCAAGCGAGCAGGGTCGATGCAAGCCCGAGTAGCAGTAGTTTCCAGGTCATGGCTCTTCTCGCGCAGCAGTCTATTTCAGAATCAGAATAGGGTTCCACGCTTATTCGTCGACCAGAATGATCCGTACGAACGACCCAAGCGTCCGGGGATCCCTCTCCGTCTCCGCGCCGTAGCGAGAGGCAAAGCGGAGCCGGTAGAGAGAGGTGCCGTAGTAGCCGAGGACCGCTCGGGGCCGCTCGAGCACGACCTCACCGCTTCGGAGAGGCTGGAGTACGAGGCGGTGCCGCTCACGACCCAGGCGCACGGTCACGATGTCGCCGGCAGGGCCTGCTGTCACGACCAGCCGTAGAGCCCGGGGCGGCGTCAGCGCCTGCAGGACCACCTCGGCGTCGTCACCGCCCTTCAGCCAGAAGCCCTCTTCGTCGAACGACGTCTCCTGTCCCAGGGTGCCGTCGTCGAGGAACCAGAGGAAGTACGACGGCGGGCTGCCCTCCGGGCGTCTCGAAGGATCGCCGCCCGGGGCGTTGTACGGACGGCGCTTGCGCCAGACGTCGGTGAAGACCGAGAGGTCCCCGAGCATCGTGAGCTCCGCCGGGAGTCGGCGGAAGGCCGGGCGGGTGGCATGAGTGCCCGGCGACAGGGAGTGGCGCACCGGCGACAGCAGGATCGGAGAGATCAAGAACGCCGTGACCACGGCGGCGGCCAGGGCCACCCACGGGCCGCGACCCCGGGGCAGCAGGATGAGCCCCAGCGGCACGAGGTTTACGAAGTAGCGGTTGCCGATGGTGCCCGCGCCGCCGTACCAGTTGTCGGGGATGAGGAGGACGTAGACCAGCGCCGAGGCCGCCAGTGCAAGGAGCGCCAGTGAACCGGCGCGCTCCCGGGGTCCGACGACAAGGAAGGCCAGTACGGCCAGGACGACACCCGGGAAATAGGCCAGAGCCCCCCCGAAGCGCCCGACCCAGAAATAGCCGAGGTTGAGGAGGAAGGACCGCCGGAGCTCCTCCACGGGCCGGGGCGGGGCCACGCGCGCCGTGTCCTCGTCGTCGTCGCGGCCCTCGACCAGGGGTCCGAGGTGATCGGTCGTCATCCAGACACCGGCCGAGTCGAAGGTCACGCCGGGATCGAAGGGGTAGCGGTCGTAGAAGGTCTTGCGCTCCCCGCCCTGGTAGTTGAGCTCTCCGGTGGCGAGCCAGGTGGCCCCGAAGCCCACCGCCATCACCGCCACCACCAGCGCGCCCCTCCTCGCGGCCTCGCGCGCCCGACCCACCCAGACCTCCGCCCCGAAGAGGGCCTCCAGGATCAGGGGCAGGGCGAGGAGTCCGTTGGTGGGCTTCGAATACGAGGCCAGGCCGATCAGCACCGCAGCGAGGGTCGCACGCCGCCCCCGCCAAGCCACGAGACCCGCGGTGATCAGGCCCAGGTTGAGGATCTCGGGCGTGAGCCAAAGCAAGTAGACGGGCACGACTCCCAGGACGAAGACGGCGACGACGGAGGCCACGGCCGCACCGGGGCCCGAGACGCGGCGGCGCAGTGCGTAGCCGAGGACGAGGGCACCCGCCAGGACCAGGGCGTTCAGCAGCAGCAGGCCGCGGTCGGGACCGAAGAGACGGACAAACGGCGCTCCGACGAGCGGGTAGAGGAGCGCCTTGCCGAAGACGAGGCGCTCCTCTCCGGACCCATCGGAGACGCGTTTCAGGAACAGACCCTGGGGTCCCCCGGGATAGACCGCCTTGACGCGGGCCAGGTCCTCGGGCCCGTACTCCAGGTCGAGATCGAACGCGAGGCTCTCGGCCATCGTCCTGTACGTGGCGGCGTCGCTCCAGAAGAGCCTGTCCGAGACGAGCGGCAGCTCGGTCGTCAGAGCCAGGACGACGGCGAGCCCGGAGAGGACGCCGAGAACGACACGGGCCGCGCGCTCGCTCATGGACCCGCCGGGCCCGAGAAGGGGGGACCCATCTCGAGCCGGATCTCGACGAACGCACTCACCGAGCGGCCGTCGGCCAGGGGCGCCCCCCGGCGAGACCTCAAGTGAAGGACGTGCAGGAAGGTGTCGTAGTAGCGGAGGCCGCGCCCTACGCCCACGCTGACCTCCCGAGTCTGTCCGGGCCCGACGGACAAGCGCTCGGACGACAGACCGCGCCTCACCGACACGACGTCCCCGAGGGGGCCTCCAGTGACCTTCAGGACGATCCGGCGTACCGGTGCGAGGTCGAAGGCCCGCACCACGAGCTCCGCCCGCGAGCCGGCCCTCAGCCAGAACCCGGCCCGCCCGCCGTACTCTGCCTTGCCCCACGTTCCGTCGTCCATGAAATAGAGGGCGTAGGCGTCCGGGTCGGCGTGGCGTTCCGGATTGCCCACGAAGCCGAAGGGTTTTTTCTTGCGCCAGCTCTCGGTGAAGATGGAGAGGTCGTTGAGCATCGTGAGCTCCGCCGGCAGCAGCTTGAACGGTCCCCCGGTAGCGTGGTCGCCGGGTCGGCGCGAGTGACGGACTGGTGACACGAACATCGGCAGGAGGAAGACCGCCACCAGCGCGAAGCCTCCGGCCGCGACCCAGCGCTCGCGACCGCGGGGAACCAGGAAGAGAAACGCCGGGAGAACGTTGAGGAAGTACCGGTTCCCCACCGTGCCGCCGCCGCCGTACCAATTGTCCGGGATGATCCAGATGTAGGCGAAGGCGGACAGCAGGATCGCGACGAGGGCGAGACCGCCGTCCCGCGAGCGCGGCCCGATCAGCACGAAGAGGAGGAGCGCCACCACCGCCGACCCGAAGTAGCCCAGCATTCCTCCGAACCGACCGATCCAGAAGTAGCCCAGGTTCCAGAGAAGCGACTCCCAGATCTCGATGCGGGCGCGGGCAGGACCCGTTCGCTCGCTGGTCCCCTCGTCGTCCTGCTCGGCCACCAGCGGTCCGAGGCTCTCGGTCGTCATCCAGTGTCCGGCGTCGTCGAACGTGGTTCCCTGCCCGTCGAACGGGAAGCGGTCGTAAAAGGTCTTTCGCTCACCTCCCTGATAGTTCCACTCCCCGGTGAGAGCGACGTTCATCGCCAGCAGCGCCAGGATCGAGAGTCCCATGACGACCCCACGACGCATCGACTCCCCGAGTCCGCTGACGGCGCCCCGCCACCGACCCTCGCGCCACCCGGCGACGAGCGGCTCGAAGCCGAGGGGCGCCGCCATCAGCAGGTTCGTCCACTTGACGTATCCCGCCAGCCCGAAGAGCACCGCCGAGAGAACGGGCCGACCCGAGAACCACGCGGACAGGCCCGCGGTCACCAGCGCCAGTCCCAGCAGCTCCGGCGTGGGCCAGAAGAGGTAGAGCGGCGTCACCGTCCCGAGGAAGAGGACGACCACCGACAGCAGCGACAGGCCGGCGCCGACGCCGCGCCGGCGGAGGACGCCATAGCCCAACCAGAGGGCCAGCCCCAGGACGAGGGCGTTCGTCACCAGGAGCCCCCGCGTGCCCAGGATCAGCACGAGCGGCGCGGCGACGGCCGGATAGGCCACGCCCTTGGCGTAGAAAAGCCGCCCTTCGTCGGGTCGAACGCGCCGCACCCAGGGGAAGGACCCCTCCGAGTCGAACGTCAGGCCGCCGCTGGCTCGCTTGACGAAGAGCCCCTGGGGCCCGCGGGGATACTCGTGGCGCACTCGCGCCAGATCCCGCGCCTCGTAGCGGACGTCCAGGTCTCGGGCGAGGCTCCAGGTCATGGCGTAGTAGGTGGCGCCGTCTCCCCAGAACTCCCCCTCGGAGACGGCGGGCAGGTCGGTCAAGGCCGCCGCGGCAACGAGCAGCACCCCGAGCCCGGCGAGGGCGCTACGCGCCCGACGCTCGGGTCGGCCGGCCTCGCGCGCGTCCGCCGCATTGCCCCTCATATCCATCCCGCCTCGCGGTAGGCGGCAGCCGTCCGCGCGATGCCGTCCTCGAGACGAACCCTCGGGTCGTACCCCAGGACGCGCCGAGCTTTCTCGATGCTGAAGGCCCGGCTCTTCGTCCAGAAATCCACCCGGCGCCTGTGCAGCGGGGGCTCGATGCCGAACGGGACGCAGAGAGCCTCCACCGCGTCGCCAGCGAGCTGGATCGGCCACGCGGGGATCCGGAAGGGCAGCACCCGTCCCCCGGTGTGCTTCGCAACGAGCGCCGCGAGCTCGTTCTGGGTCACGTACTCGGGCCCGCAGATGAGAAAGCTCTCGCCCACGGCCCCGTCACGCTCGAGGGCGAGCAGAAAGCCCTGGATCAGGTCGTCGATGTACACGGGGTGGTAGAAGCTCTGCCCGTCGCCCACCACCGCATAGCGGCCTCTCGCGATGGCGCGGAACAGCTTCAGGAACCGTGTCTCCCCCGGCCCGTAGATCGCTCCCGGCCGGACGACCGCCACCGGGAGACCCCGCCTGCGGCAGAACTCCAGGGCGAGCGCCTCCGCCTCGGCCTTCGTCGCCTGATAGACGTCCCCGGGGGCGACCGGCGCGTCCTCATGGGCCGGTGGGTCCGTCACGTGTCCGTGCACGCCGACGGTGGAGGTGTGCACGAAGCGCTGGACTCCCGCCGCCGCCGCCGCCTCGAGCAGGCGCTCGGTGCCTCCCACGTTGACGTCGCGGTAGTAGGCGTCGGGGTGAGCGGCGGTGCGATAGACGGCCGCGACGTGGAGTACCGCGTCCGCGCCCTCGACGAGTCGCTGGAGGGCCTCACGGCTGCTCAGGTCTCCTTCGACCAGCGTGGCCCCGGAGCCTCGGAGCCGGTCCGTGACCGAAGGCGCCCGAACCAGGGCCCGGACGTCGTCCCCACGCTCCTGGAGCACCTCCAGGAGCCGGCCTCCGGTGTACCCGGACGCACCGGTCAGTGCCACTCGCATCGGTCCGTTCTGCTCCTCCAGGATCGGGCGGCCGGCGACAAGTGTAACGGCAGGGGCCGTTTCCCCGTGAGCCGTCGGGATCATTGCACGAACCCGGGTTTTGCTTGACTCTGGGAAAGCCGGCGTCCTAGTCTTCGAGTCGTTGCCGTCGTTGCCGCACGCTCCGAGAGCCGGCCGTCCTCAGGAGGGCATGCCGAGTTGGGGTCGCTCCTCAGGAGGCCGTGATCCGGGTCCCGGGCCGCACGAGAGGGAGCCCATGGCCAAGAAGCGGTAATACCTCGACACCCGCGTCGTGACAGCGTTCTTCTTCGCGGCGATGCCGTTCGTCGCGTTCGGGTCGTTCGTCGTCGTCAACATGGCCGAGAGCCAGCTTCGGGAGTCCGTGGGGATCGGGCTCGAACAGCGGGCCGTCCAGACCAAGCTGGTCCTCGAGAGCCATATCGGGGAGCAGGTGGTGGATCTGCGTCTCCTCGCCCTCATGCCGGTCGTCCAGAAGGCGCTGCCCGGCCACGCGCCGCCGCTCGATCCGAAGGAGATTCGCCGCAAGGAGCAGGCGTGGGCGCAGGACTCCGACCCGCGCCTGCACACCGCCCTGCTCGAGTCGGTGGTCGCCGAGCGGCTGCGGGACGTGACCGCCGTCCGACCGGGCCTGCGCTCGATCCAGGTCGTCGACACCCGCGGGCGGGTTGTCGCCGCCTCCGGGCGCGGAGGATCGCTCTTCCACGGCGAGAAGGCCTGGTTCAAGGAGCTGGCCGCCCAGAAGGGCCAGCCGATGGCGTGGATCGGCGATATCGAGCGCGTCACCGGCTCGTCTTTGAGCGCGCTCGAGGTCGGGTATCCGGTCCGCGACGAAGCCGGTGTTTTCACGGGCGCCATTCGCGGTCTCCTCGACGCCCGGTCTCTCTACCGGGTGCTGTCTCCGGTCCGGATCGGCCGCACGGGCCACGCCACGCTCATCCGGTCCAACGACGGAATGATCCTCGCTTCGGACGAAGGCGAGCGTATCCTGACCACGAGCTTTCCCGGGTTTGCGTCGCTCTCCGGCGCCGTCGAGGGCTTTCCCCTCGCCGAAGGCGGCGAGGCCATCTTCGGCAAGGCCCGCCTCAAGAGGGGCTACTGGACCATCCAGGAGGTGACGGCCGATATCGAGGGGCAGCAGGTCCTCATCGAGCCGGCCCGCATCGTGGGCTTTTCCCCGGTGGACCAGATCCCCGGAGTCTCCTGGCTGGTGGTTGTGGAGCAGGATCTCGAGGAGGCCGTTCACCCGATCAGCGGCGTCACTCGCTACCTATGGGTCCATTTCATCGGCGTGTTCGCCACCGTGATCCTGCTGGCCCTCTACTTCTCGTTCAAGCTCGAGCGGCCCGTGATGGAGGACGAGCTGCATCTGCACGAGGAGCACATCCCGGCGTCCCTCAAGGCCCGGGCGGCGGCCAACGAGTGACCTCCTCGAAGAGAGACAGGTAGCGCAGGACCGCATCCCGCTCGTCGAAGCCGGCCAGGGCGACGGCGCGAGCCCGGCGTCCCATCTCCACTCGGTGAGACGAGTCCCGCACGAGCGACAGAATCGATGCGGCGAGCTCGTCGGTCCGTCCCGGGGTGACCAGGAGACCTGAGCGCTCGTCCTCGACGACGTCGACGATGCCGCCGGTCCGGCTGGCCACCGCGGGCAGGCCGCACGACGCCGCCTCGACCAGCGAGATCCCCAGCGCCTCGAAGATCGACGGGAAGACGAAGATGTCGGCGGCCTTGAGATGCCCCTCCACCGCCTCCACGGCGCCGGTGAACACGACGCGGTCCTGGAGGCCGCGCTCGCGGACGTCCCGCTCGAGGTCCTTCTCGATGGAGAGCGCCTGCCCCGACCCCGAGCCCACGAGGACCAGGTGGACGTCGGGCTCGACCAGGGCCACCTGGCCAAAGGCGGCCACCAGAGATTCGAGCCCCTTGCCGCGCAGAAGCCGGCCCGTGAAGACGACTAGGAGCCTGTCGGGGAGGCCCAGAGACGCCCGGAGCGCCTCCCGCTCCCCGGGCTTTGCAGGACGAAAACGACCGGTGTCGACGCCGTGGTGAATCAGCGTGACCCGCTCCCGGGCCACACCGGATTCGATCATCTCGTCCCGGATCCTCCGCGACATGGCCACGAATCCGTCCCCGTCGCGCAGCCACAGGTTGCGAAGCCGCACGAGAGCCCGGACCACGGGAACGAGCGACCGGCCGCGCGTCCAGCCCCAGGTGAGGGCCTCGCCGCTCAGCTCTCCGTTGATCTCCGGCTGAAGGATCACCGGCCGCCCCAGGGCCCGGCCGGCGAGAAGACCCGGAAGACCCAGAACCCGTGTGGCCCGCACGACGATCAGGTCGTGGTGGCGGCCCTCCCGAAGCACCGCTCGGAGCGCGGCCGGGACCATGAGGTACTTGCCGGTGCGCCCAGGGCCGGCCGGTGGGACCCGTCTCACGCGGATCCCGTCCACATCGTCCTCGACAGGCCAGGCCACATCCCCTCGGCGAGTGATGACGGTGGCCTGGTGCCCCATCGCCACGAGTCTCGCCCCGAGTCGCCGGACGTGGGTCTCGCCGCCGCCGAGGACCGGATGGAACGACTCCGTGAGGAAGAGGACTCGGGTCACGAGGAGGGCGGTCCGGCGCCCTCTCGAGCCCGTGACGGCCGACGCTCCTGAATCGCGTAGATGGGCTTGCCCTGGCTCTCGTGCCACGTGCGCACGAGCAGCTCCCCCATCAGACCGAAGTTCACGAGGATGACGCCCGTGAGGAAGAGGAGCGCGCCGAGCAGGAGCAGAGGACGACCGCCGATCGCCTCGCCTGCTATGAGCTTGAGCCCGGCCAGGTAGGCGAGTATGGCGAAGCCGGCGCCTCCGAACGCCAGGCCCATGAGCCCGAACAGGTGAGCGGGCCGCGTGCCGTAGGAGAGCAGGAACTTCACCGTGAACAGATCGAGGAGCACCCGGACGGTTCGGCCGAGGCCGTACTTGCTCTGCCCTCGCGTGCGAGGTCGATGGTGAACCGGAACCTCGGCCATCGTCACGCCCATCCAGGACGCCACGGCCGGGATGAAGCGATGCATCTCACCGTAGAGGCGCACCCCCCTCACGACCTCGATCCGCATCGCCTTCAGCGAGCACCCGTAGTCGTGCAGCCGCACGCCCGTCGCCCACGAGATCAGTCGATTGGCGAAGAACGACGGGATCCTCTTCGAGAGCGGATCCTTCCTCTCGCGTCGCCACCCGCAGACCATGTCCAGGTCGTCCTTCTCGAGCTTCGCCACCAGGGCTGGTATGTCCGCGGGGTCGTTCTGGAGATCTCCATCCGACGTCACGACGATGTCCCCGCGCGAGCGATCGAAGCCCGCGGAGAACGCTGCCGTCTGACCGAAGTTGCGGCGCAGGAAGACGACATTCACCCGGGGATCGGCGGCCTCCAGAGCCAGAAGCCGCTCCTGTGTCCCATCGGTGCTCCCATCGTCGACGAGGACGAGCTCGAACTCCCGCCCCGTCGTCTCCAGGGCAGTGCACATCTCACGGTGCAGATCGTCGAGGTTCTCGACCTCGTTGTAGAGGGGGACGACCACCGAGATGGCCGGCCGAGTCTCTTCGGTCATGTTGGCTCGAAGTATAAGCGACGGGTCCGTCGCGCCGTCAGCGGCCAACCATCAGCCGCGGGGCTAACGCCCCACGACAAGCCGCGGGGCTAGCGCCCCACAACAAGCAGATAGAGCCAGTTCGCGAAGAACGCCACGAAGGCGCCAATGCGAAGCGCTCGGCCGAGGGACGGCGAGAAGGCGACCCGCAGGGTCCGACGCCGGGGCAGCAGCACCAGGTCGCCGACGGCCCATCCGGCGATCAGCACCACGACGAGAGTCGTGAAGGGGTTCATCGCGAGGGCACCGGCGATGTCGAGCTCGAAGAGCCGGCCGAAGGCCCGGGTCGAGCCGCAGGTCGGGCAGGGCAGCCCCGAGAGGCCCTTGACCACGCAGAACGTCAGCGGGACGCGATCGACATGCAGCAATCCGACGGCGACCGCCGCCAGGAGGCCGATTGCGCCGAAGATCAGGCCAAGCGGGGGCGCCCCGGAGACCGCGGACACCCGTACGGCCTCGCCGCCCTCTCTCACGTCGGTTCCTGGACGGACGTCGCTCACTGCGCCCCGGCCACGAGAGCCACCAGGAGGAACACCAGGGCGACGGGGCCCACACAGCAGCAGCAGAACAGGACGATCGGCAGCAGCACGGCGGCGACCGCCTTGCCCCCTGTGATCTCGTGGGCATGGGTGAGGCCGATCACGGCCAGCACGAGCCACCAGACGCCCGCCACGACGCCGCCGCAGAACGGGATCAGGGCCAGGACGTACGGCGCGTAAGCAAAAGAGACGACGCGGAAGGTCGCCTCGAAGTCCCGCCGCGCGCCGCCCAGGATCAGCAGCATCACGTGGAAGATCCCGGAGAAGATGAAGACGCCGATCGCCACTCTGACGCCGCCGAAGACGACCTGCACCAGGAAGCCGCCCCAGCTCAGGGCCAGGTTGAACGCCTGTGCGAACCCCGGGCTCTCGTCAAAGGCCGCCATGCCCGAGCCCACGACGGAGTTGAAGAGGGCCGAGTAGAAACCCGCGGCGACGACGCCGAGCCAGCCCATGATCACGGCGTACAGGAGCGGCGACCCGATCCCGCCCGAGGTGGGCATCGCCTGGAAGAAGGCGACGGGCCGGGCCAGTATCTGCTTGGTCGTCTCGACCAGCGCGTTCGCGAGCCCGAGCCGCTCCCGATCGTCCCAGGGGATGCCCTGCGGTCCAGGAGGCGGCGCGCCGGCGCCGGGCGGCAGTCCCCCTCCGAGCGGAGGCGGTGGCACCGGCAGTGGAGACGGCAGGTCCGCGGAAGGGGGTGCAGGCACCGAAGGTACGACCGATTGGTCGATGTCGCCGCCGCAGTTGGGACAGCGTCCGGTGGCGGCCTCGGGCAGCGCGTTCTGACAGTGCGGGCACAGGGCCATGTGGAGTCTCCCGCGTGAGTCTAGCAGACCGTGTATATTGGGCGGCCCATGGTACGCGTCACTGTCGACACAGTCGAGCACGTCGCACGGCTTGCCCACTTGTCCCTGACGGACGAGGAGAAGGCGCTCTTTGCCCGCCAGCTCGATGAGGTCCTGGCCTACGCCGAAGCGATCCAGGGCCTCGACACGAGCGACGTGCCCCCGATGCGCCACGCCCTGGCCGGCGGCGGCCTCCGCGACGATGTCCCGCGCGAGGGCCTGGGCCGTGAGCGCGTCCTCGAGGATGCGCCGGACCGGGCCGATGGGCTCTTCCGGGTCCCCAGGATCATCGGCGGATGAGCCTCGTCGGGCTGAGCGCGGCCGAGATGCGCCGCCGGGTGGCCGCCCGCGAGGTCTCCTGTGACGAGCTCGTGCGGGCCCACCTCGACCGACTGACCGGGGTCGAGCCCCGCATCGGCGCCCTGCTCCTGCCTCTCGCCGACCGCGCACTGGAAAAGGCACGGTCGCAGGACAGGGCTCTCGCCGAAGGCAAGGAGGCCGGCCCCCTTGCAGGCGTGCCTGTGGTCGTGAAAGACCTGCTGGACATCGCCGACGTGCCCACGACGTGCGGCTCTCGGATCCTGGAGGGCTACCGACCTCCCTTCACCGCCACCGCCATCGCTCGGCTGGAGGCCGCAGGGGCGATCGTGATCGGCAAGTCGAACATGGACGAGTTCGCCATGGGCTCGTCGACGGAGAACAGCGCCTACCAGCACACGAAAAACCCATGGGACCCGACCCGCGTGCCCGGCGGCTCCTCGGGCGGCTCGGCGGCAGCCGTTGCAGCGGGGATCGCACCGGTGGCACTGGGCTCGGACACCGGCGGCTCCATCCGGCAGCCGGCCGCGTTCTGTGGCGTCGTCGGCCTCAAGCCGTCCTATGGACGGGTGAGCCGCTACGGTCTCGTGGCCTTTGCGTCATCCCTCGACCAGATCGGACCGCTAGCGCGCACGGTGGACGACGTCGCTCGAGTGACCTCGGTCCTGTCGGGGCACGATCCCCTGGACTCCACCAGCTCCGACGCCGAGGTGCCGGATTTTGCCGCGGGTCTCGAAGATGTTCCCGACGGCCTGCGCGTCGGCGTTCCATGGAGCTTCCTCTCCGAAGGCGTCGAGCCCGAGACGCTCGCCCGTTTCCGGGAGAGCCTCAAGGCCCTGGAGACCGCCGGCGCCTCGCTCGTGGAAGTGGGTCTGCCCCACCTTCGCCATGCAATCGCGACGTACTACATCGTGGCTACGGCCGAGGCGTCGAGCAATCTTGCCCGATACGACGGCGTGCGCTACGGCCGGCGTGCCCCCGGAGCCGAGGGCCTGCGGGCCATGTACGGCCAGAGCAGGGACGAGGGCTTCGGGGACGAGGTGAAGCGACGCATCATCCTCGGCACCTTCGTCCTATCCTCGGGCTATTACGATGCATACTACCTGCGCGCCCAGAAGGTCCGCACCCTGATTCGCCGGGACTTCGAGCAGGCCTTCGAGGCCTGCGATGTCGTCGCCACACCCACCACCCCCACACCGGCCTTCGGGGTCGGCGAGAAAACCGACGATCCCCTGCAGATGTACCTCGAGGACGTCTTCACGGTGCCCGCCAACCTCGCGGGCATCCCCGGCTTGTCGCTCCCCTGCGGCCTCGCCGGCGGGCTGCCCGTGGGCCTGCAGCTTCTCGGACGTCCCTTCGACGAGGCCACGCTGCTCCGATGCGGCGCTGCCTTCCAACGCGCCACCGATCATCACGAGCTGAGACCACCGGGCTATTGATTCTCGAGCCCGTCCGACTGATGGGACGAGCTGCGGGACTTCAGGATGGCGTTCACGACGAAGAACGCGGTGAAGCCTGCGACGACGCCGGTCAGGAGGTTCCCGAAGACGAAGGGCCAGAGAAGCGGGCGAAAACCGGCGACCAGCGAATCGAAGAAGGCCGGGCCGGTGAGGCTCCAGTCCACGGCACCGAGCGATTTCGGTGAGACACCCAGCAGGGCGCACCCCACCAGAGTTCCCCCGGTCAACATGGGGCCGATCGTCCAGGGGTTGCTCATCCAGGCGGCGGCCAGGACGGCCACCCGGTTCAGCCGAAAGGCGAAGGAAACGACGAGGCCGACCAGCGTGTGCGTTCCCAGCACCGGAAAGAAAGCGATGAACATCCCGACACCAAACGCCAGCGCCACCCGCCGCGGGCTGTCGTCGACTTGGAGAACCAACCGCGCCAGATGGCGCAGCCGTCTCATCCCGCCCGGTCCTCGGGCTCGTTCGGGTGAAAGTGGTTGTGCCCGCCCACCGGCAAGGGGCGGTCGCCCGTGTCGTCCCGCAGTCGGACCGCAGGCGGTCCTTCGAAGAACTCCCCGACGGCGCTGACGGGGACACCCCAGACGCTCGCGAGCTCCTGCAACTCCTCGAACCTCGCCGGGGCCACCGCGAGCAGGAGCTCGTAGTCCTCACCTCCGTGCAGCGCTCGGGACAACGCGTCCCCTCCCCCGGCGCGGGCCAGCCGGGACACCGCCGCCGAGACGGGGATCCCGCCGGCTTCAACCCGCGCTCCCAGGTTGCCCTGCCGGCACAGCTCCGCCAGGTCCGACGAGAGGCCGTCCGAGATGTCCATCCCCGCCTGGGCGAGGCCCCGCTCGGCGAGGGAGCGCGCCAAGGCCAGCGGGGGCCGGGGGTCCAGCTGGGCAATGAGGCACGTGAGCACGGCCTCGGCAGACGACTCGGTCCACACACCGGTCGCGCTCAGCTCCGCGTCGTCGTCGAGGCGCGCCCCTTGCCGGAGGAGCTCGACCCCCTCGGCGGCTGCACCCAGCTCGCCGGTCACCACCACCATGTCCCCCGGCTGCGCCCCGGACCGCAGGAGAGGCGCCTCGACTTCCCCCAGCAGCGTGACGTCCACGACGATCGAATCGGGGCTGCGGGCGACATTGCCACCCACGATGCTCACCCCGACCTCGGCTGCCCGTTCAAGGAGCCCGTCGTAGAGCGAATCCACCCACGAGAGCTCGAGTCGCGACGGGAGACAGAGGCTCACCAGGGCGTGGCGGCTGATGCCACCCATCGCGGCGATGTCGGACAGGTTCACGGTGAGGGCCTTGCGGCCCAGCAGCCGCGCCGGGGTCGAGTCCCGGACGAAGTGCACGCCCTCGACCAGGGAATCGGTGGTGACGAGAGCGGAGCGAGGAAGGCTCACGACCGCCGCATCGTCGCCGATGCCCACGGGCACGTCGGGGGCCGCCGGGATGCGGGCCCGGAGATGCCGCAGGAGCCCGGCTTCGCCGATGTCGCCGAGCTGAGTGTCCTGAGAGGTCAAACGGAGGCTCTCCGCAGCTGCCGTGTGGTCGGTGCCCCGAAACCGGGCTACCAGGTGGGAGCCCTGAGCCGCGCTTTAGGCTTCCTCGACGCGGAGGCATGCACACGGCGAGGCGATCGGGCCCCCGGAATCAACAGCGTTGGTTCGAGGTGTACTTGCCCATCACGCACAAAACAGAGAGCCTCGAGAACATCTTAGCCGTCACGACGGGCCGCGGGCAAGCTCAAAGGTCACTCCCCGAGCGCGGACTCGAGCCGCTCCGCAAGACGCGCCACCCGCTCCTGGGCCGTCTGCCCTGCGGCCTGGACACGGGAATCGGCCGCCCCCACCTCGTCCCTGAGATTGAACCGCTCATCGGCGATGTTGAGAGCGGCCAAAACGGCGATGCGCAGGCTGTCCACCGCTTCGCTGGTCCGGCTGACTTCCTTCATCTGCTCGTCGACGTAGGCGGCCAGCTTCTCCACGTATCCGGGATTCTCCCCGCCGCGGACGGCGTACGCCTGGCCGAAGATCTCTACGTGCACCAGATTGTTCTTGTCGGCCATGGGCGGGGATTATATAGCGACCAGCGGCAGTCTACTCGAGACCGTCGAGGAGCTCGATCAAGCGGCCGAGACGCGTGCGGATCTCCTCCCGCTCGCCACGAAGCGCCTCGACCTCGCGGGACAGGCTCTTGATCTCTTTCGAGGCGCCCGCCTTCCCGCCGTCCGATCCGCCGCGTGCGCCCAGGCCCTTCTCCGCCTTCTGCGCCCGGGACTGGGCATCGGCCAGCGCGTCACGCAGCGACGCCGTCTCGGAGTGGAAATCCTTCAACCGCTGAGCGGCCTGCTCGATCTTGTCCTCGAGGAGCTTGAAGCTGTCCTCCACCTCGTCCTCACTCTCCCCGGATCTCGAGCCCCGCGCCGCGGAGCTCCCGGATGACGGCCTCGATAGAGGCCTGCACCTCTTCGTTGGTCAAAGTACGCTGCGGGTCCTGATAGCGAAGGCCGAGCATCAGGCTCACCTTGCCCGGCGGGACCGGAGGCCGATCGTATCGGTCCTTCACCTCCACACGCAAGAGCAGATCTCCCTCGGCCTTCCGTACGATCTCGACGAGCTGGCTTGCCGCCCCTCCTGCGTCGGCAACGATCGACAGATCGCGCTCGATGGCCGGGAAGCGGGCCAATGGCTCGAACCGGTCGACCGCCCGCCCGTGCTCCAGGAGGGGAGTGAGCGCCAGCTCGGCCAGGACCACCGGCTCGCGTCCTTCGCGCACGCCCGGACGGAGCGCTCCCAGCCAGCCGATCGCCGTCCCGTCCAGCACGATCGCCGCGCTCTGCCCGGGGTGAAGGATCTCGGGGCAGGCACCTTCCGCATCGAGCTCGAGAGGCCCGGCACTCAGCCGCTCGAAGACGAGCTCCAGCACACCCTTGAGGTCGAAGGGGTCGACCGCCCGTGCCGGCTCCGACCAGTGGTGCCCCCGGGCCGCCCCTGCCATCAACAGCGCCAGACGTCGCTCCTCGACAGGCAGAGGATCGCTGCCGGCGTGGAAGACCCGGCCGATCTCGAACAGGGCAACATCGCGGCGTCCCTGTCGCACGTTCGTCTCGAGGGCCTCGAGGAGGCCGGGCTGCACGAGGGAGGTGCGCAGGACGGATTGCTGCTCGGCGATGGGGTTGGCGAGACGGATCGGCTTCTGCCCGTTCTGCGAGGGCCCGCCCACGAAGGTGTACTCGATGGTCTCGGCGACGCCGGCGCCCACCAGCACGTCGCGGACGACACGTTCCTCTTTCTGCCCCGGCCCGAGACGCCCGACGCCACTGCTGGCCGGGATGGTGGAGGGCACCTTGTCGACGCCGTAGTGCCGTCCCACCTCCTCGATCAGGTCCGCCTCCCGGGAGACGTCGCCGCGCCACGTGGGGACCGAGACCCCCCACTCGGCCTCGCCCACTTTCTCCAGGTCGAAGCCGAGGCCACCCAGGGTTCGCTCGCACTCTTCGGATGAGACCTCCGTGCCCAGGAGCAGGCTCACCCGACTGGCCCGGAGCTTCACCTGCCGGCGTTCGAGGGGCTTCGGCAACACGTCGATGAGACCGGGACGTGTGGTCCCCGCTCCGAGCTTCTCGAGGAGGTGGGCGATGCGTGCCGTGGCCACGGTCGTCCCGCCCGGGTCGGCTCCCCGTTCGAAACGGTGCGAGGCCTCGGTGTGCATCCCGAGGGACTTGGCCGTTCTCCGGATGGCGAGGGGGTTCCAATACGCGGCCTCGAGAGCCACCACCCGGGTCTCGTCCGAGACCTCGCTCGACGCTCCCCCCATGATCCCGGCGAGAGCGAGGGCCCTCTCGGGCCCGGCGACGACGCCGGCGCGTGCGCCGAGCGTGCGCTCGACCTCGTCGAGGGTCTCGAGCTTCTCGCCCTCCCGGGCCCAACGCACGCACAGGCGGGCCTCGGGGATCCGGGCCAGGTCGAAGGCGTGGGAGGGGTGCCCCATCTCGAACATGACGTAGTTGCTCACGTCGACGATGTTGTTGATCGGCCGGACCCCGACGCTCTCCAGCCGCTCCCGCAGCCAGGCCGGCGAAGGACCGAGGCGCACGTCCAGCACCCGGGCCGAAAAACGGGGGCAGAGGTCCGGGACCTCGATCGTGACCTCGAGGGCCTCCGTCGCCGCATCTCCCTTCTCGTCGAACGAGAGCTCCAGCGGGCGCAGCCGGCGCGAGTAGATCACCGCAACCTCGCGGGCCAGACCGTAGACGTTCATGGCGTCGACACGGTTCGTGGTGACGTCGAGATCCAGGACGGCGTCTTTGCCCTTGCCCTCGATCCCCCCGAGCTCGAACCCGACCATCGTCAGGTCTTCGCCGATCCGAGAGGGCTCCTCCGGCACGTCGACGTACTCGCGCAGCCAGGACACAGGTAGCTTCACAGGCGGAACTGCTCCAGAAAGCGGAGATCGCTGCCGTAGAAGAGACGGATGTCGTCGACGCCGTGGCGCATCATGGCCACGCGCTCGATCCCCAGGCCGAAGGCGAATCCGGTCACGTCCTCGGGGTCGTACACCGGCTTGCCCAGCCGTTCGTTGACCGCTTCGAAGACGGCCGGGTGCACCATTCCCGAGCCGAGGATCTCCACCCAGCCCGTGCCCTTGCAGACCCGGCACCCCTTGCCCCCGCAGACGATGCAGCCGAGATCGGCCTCGACCGACGGCTCGGTGTACGGGAAGAAAGAGGGCCGGAAGCGCACCGGGTACTGGGGCCCAAAGATCGCGTGAAGGAACGCCTCGATGGTGCCCTTCAGGTCCCCCAGGGTGATCCCGGGTCCGACCACCAGCCCTTCCACCTGCTGAAACATCGGCGAGTGGGTGATGTCGTCGTCCCGGCGAAACACCTTGCCCGGGCAGATGATTCGCACCATGGGCGGGTGGGGGTTGTCGAGCATGTAGCGGATCTGGGAAGAGGAGGTGTGCGTCCGCAGCAGGCGCTGTGCCTGGCTCCCTTCGAGGTAGAACGTGTCCTGCATGTCCCGCGCCGGGTGGTCGGGGGGCATGTTGAGGGCCTCGAAGCAGTGGTAGTCGTCCTCGACCTCGCGACCCTCGTACACCTCGTACCCCATGGCGACGAAGACGTCCTCGAGCTCCTCGCGAACCGCGGTCACGGGATGGCGGCGGCCTCGGGCCGGCCGACGCCCGGGAAGCGTGATGTCGACGCGCTCGGCTGCGAGCCGGCTCTCGAGAGCCAGGGCCGCGATCCGGTCCCGGGCCTCGCCCAGACGGCGCTCGATCTCCTTCTTGAGGGCGTTGAGCTCCTGCCCGGCGGAGCGGCGGAGAGCCGGATCGAGACGGCCAAGCGACTTCAACAGGCCGTTGACGGCACCCGAGCGCCGCCCGAGGAAACGATCCTGCACCGCCTGCAGCGCCGGCGCGTCGCCGGCGAGGGAGAGCGCCTCGGTCGCCTCAGAGCGGAGCCGCTCGACCTCGTGCCGAATGGACTCCACGGACTCACCCATGTGTCGCGCCTTCCACGCCCCCCCGGTCGGGGAGACGAACGCCCGTCAGGCGCTGGCTCGCGCCGCCTTGGCGGACTCGACGAGCTTGCCGAAGGCGGCAGGATCCTTCACCGCGATATCGGCGAGGGACTTGCGATCGAGAGCGACACCCGCGTGCTTGAGCCCCGCCATGAACTGACTGTAGCTGATCTCGTGCAGCCGTGCCGCCGCATTGATCCGGATGATCCAGAGCCGCCGAAAATCCCTCTTCTTCCGCTTGCGGCCGGCGTAGGCGAACTTTCCGGCGCGATCGACCGCCTCCTTGGCGAACTTGTAGAGCTTGCTCTTCCCGAGGAAGTAGCCCTTGGCGCGGCCCAGCACCTTCCGACGGCGATCCCGCCGGTTGCTGCCTCGTTTCACTCTCGGCATTGACGGTGTGTCCCTTCGTCCGGCCGGCCTTCATCGGCCCGGCCCGTCACACTTTCAGGCGGCGACGTCGGCCCGGGCAGCTCGACCGCTGCCCCTCTTTGCTCAGCGCTTCGGGATTCGGCGCCCTTCAGTCGGGTGCCGGGCGGGGCACTGAGGCCCGCCCGTGCGCGGGCTCAAGCCAGGAGCATCAGCCTGACCTGGGCCGTCTCGGAGTCGGAGACCAGGGTGGACTGACGGAGCCCACGCTTCCGCCCCGGCGCCTTCTTCGTCAGGATGTGCCGCTTCATGGACTTGTAGCGCTTGACCTTGCCCGACGCAGTCAACTTGAAGCGCTTGACCGCGCCCCGCTTACTCTTCAGTTTCAAACGTGCTTTGAGTTTTCTCATGTTCGTCTCAGTATCAGTGTACTCCGTCTTTCCCTATCTGGGCGAGCTGCCGGCTGAGGAGCTCTCTACTTGGCAGCCCTGGCTGCTCCGCCGGTCTTCTTTGCCGCCGTTTTCTTCTTCGCCGCGCCTACCTTCTTTGTCGTTGCCGACTTGCTGGCTGGTGCGGCCTTGCTCGCGGCCTTCTTCGCCGCAGCAGGCTTCTCCTCGGCCGGCTTCTTCGGAGCTACGGTTTTCTTTGGCGCGGCGGACTTCTTCGCCGCGGCCGGCTTCTCGGCTTGAGGCTTCTCGGCTTGAGGCTTCTCGGCTTGAGGCTTCTCGGCTTGAGGCTTCTCGGCTTGAGGCTTCTCGGCTTGAGGCTTCTCGGCTTGAGGCTTCTCGGCTTGAGGCTTCT
>Ga0310121_10000378_pt1 | contig 49310 bp, 35 predicted proteins | sample CB27_Tmax_986_MG_FD_203504 | JGI IMG/M metagenome (GOLD analysis project Ga0310121, IMG submission 203504) | Marine microbial communities from Western Arctic Ocean, Canada - CB27_Tmax_986 | ecosystem: Environmental > Aquatic > Marine > Oceanic | place: Canada: Western Arctic Ocean | collected... | reverse complement strand
CGGCGGTTTTCATTATCTTTTGCTGCGTCTGGCGCAAATCACGAGTCGAAAACGGATGCCTCTGGTTCACCCGAGTTCAGCTCTGATCGGCTGGGCTGCTTGAGCAGGGCTTTTTCAGGATCGACTAGATTAATGTCTTCTTCCAGAAAGACCCGCAGGCCCTGCGGTCATTCTCAGCTATCGTCCTCTTTGGTTCAAGATCAACGTAGGAACCCCGCTCCTTCCACAAGACAACCTCAGGGGCATAGAACTTGCCATCCCTATGATATAAACTTATGATAGAAATGGGGCTTTCCATAGGCGATATCTTTCCTTTCACAGAATTCTGTCTTAACAGACCGATGATCGCAGCTTTATAGCTCAATAACAACAAGATGTACTCCTAACGATTGAGCATATCGAAGACCGACGGCCGTATCACCGCTTGCGCGCCACGCACAGTCCGTCGCCGATCGGCGCCAGGCTCATCGTGATGCGTTCGTCGGCGGCGGTTTTGAGATTGATGGCGCGGATGGCTTCGGTGTCGGCCTCGGTATTTTCGGGGTCCGCGACCTTGCCGTCGCGCAGGACGTTGTCCAGCATCAGAACGCCGCCGGGTCGCAAGAGCGCCAGGACCCGTTCATAGTATTGGTCATAACCCGTTTTATCGGCGTCGATGAAGGCGAAATCGAAGCGGCCGGCCTCGCCCACGGCCAGCAGCGCGTCGAGCGTCTCCAGCGCCGGGGCCAGGCGCAAATCGATCTTGTCCTCCACCCCCGCCTCGCGCCAATAGCGCCGCGCGATCCCCGTCCATTGCTCGTTGATATCGCAGGCCACCAATTGCCCGTCGGGGGGCAACGCCAGCGCGACGCAGATCGAGCTGTAGCCGGTAAAGACGCCGACCTCGATCGCCCGCCGCGCGCCCATCAACTCGACGAGCAGTCCCATGAACTGGCCCTGGTCGGGGGCGATCTGCATCATTGGGTTCGGCAAGCGCGCCGTCTCCTCGCGCAAGCGGCGCAGCACCGGGGGCTCTCGTAGCGACACGCGCAGCAGGTATTCGTAAAGCCGGTCCGTTAGTTGGATTGTGCGATTGGCCATCGGACGATTGACTCCTTCTTCCCGATCAATTTCTTATTCGCGCTCGTACCCGCGCCTCATGTTCATCATCAAGCATTCTCTCATCCGAATCGGCGAGCCACTCGGAGAGTCGCGCCTCGCGCTTGCCTCGCACCGAGTTGATCACCCATAGACCCTCCGCTCGGGCCAGTTCATCCTTATGGATCACACGCTCGGTGACCTTGCCCGCCGCCATCAATTCCTCGCGCAGCGTCCCTGCCAGCAGGCCGCACGCGCGCGGCGGCGTCCACATGCCGCCCTCCAGCTCGACCAGGATATTCGCCGTCGCGGCTTCGGTCACTTCGCCGCGCTCGTTATAAAGGATCACCTCCTCCGCCTCCGGTCGCGAGCGCAGGGCCTTGTCATACACCTCGCGGTGCGTCGTCTTGTGAAAAAGGAAAACGTCGCGAGAGTCGACCGGTTGGGCGGCAAACGCGACGTTTACCGAGGTTCCCGGCGTGGGTAGCTCGATGGGCTCGGTCTCAACCTTCAGTTGGCCATGCTCGTCGGCCAGCAGCCGAACTTTGCAAGTGTGCCGATCCTGATACAGTCGCTCGGCCAGCTCCTCCAGTCTTCTTCTCACGGTCCGCTCATCGACCGGGTACTGGAAGTAACGCGCCGACGCGATGAGACGCGCCACGTGGCGGTCGAACAAATAATAACCATCGTCCGGCGTCCATCGGATTGATTCGAGCAGGGCGAATGTCGGCCGCGGCTCGAGCACCAGGCGCGCTTTGGTCAGCGTCTCCTCGTATTCCCCCTCCGGCGTTGAGGACCACGTCACGCCCCCTCCCACGCCAAAGGTCGCCCGCGCGCGCCCCTCGGGGCCCCCGGGCCGCAGCTGGATGGTTCGGATCGCGACGTTCATTTGCGCGCGCCGGCCCGGCCCGATCCAGCCGATCGTCCCCGTGTAGATTCCCCGCGGCGCGACCTCCTGCTCGGCGATGATCTCCATCGTGCGAATCTTGGGAGCCCCCGTCACCGAACCGCAGGGAAACAAGGCGGCCAGGACATCGACGGGGTGGGCGTCGGTGCGCGCCTCAATCGTCGAGGTCATCTGCAAGACCGTTTCATAGTGTTCGACGTCATAAAGCGACCGGACCCTGACCGCGCCCGGGTGCGCGATCCGGCCCAGGTCGTTGCGCAACAGGTCGACGATCATCACGTTCTCGGCCCGGTCTTTGGGGCTGGCGGCCAGTTCGGCGGCACGGGCCTGGTCCTCTTCGATCCATCGGCCCCGCGCGGCGGTCCCCTTCATCGGCCGCGTCACGACGCGGTCGCCGGCTTGCGCGAAGAACAGCTCGGGCGACAGCGATACGATGGTCAATTCGTCCAGTTCGAGGTAAGCCGCGTAGCGCGCCCGCCGGGGCCGCTGCAGCTCCCGAAAGAGTCCCCAGGGATCGCCTTCAAACGACCCATCGAACGGATAGGTGAAATTGACCTGGTAGGTGTCGCCCGCCGCGATCAGGTCTTGGATGGTCTCGATCCGCGCCTCGTAGGCTTCGCGCGGGAGCACGGGGCGCCAGGGACCGAGCCCAGGTGGCCCGGCCGAGGGCGCTTGGGGTAATGAGTCAAGCGTTTTGGCTTGCTCGTAAATCCCAAACCAGGCCAGCGGCCCCCGGCCCTCGCGATGGACGCGCATGGCCGGTTCCAGACCCGGCGCGGCCTCATAAGCCAGAAACCCGGCCGCAAACCGGCCCTCGAGCGTGAGATTTCGGACCCGCTCCAGGGCGGGGCGAACGTCGGCTGGGCGATCGGCCCGCACGACCTCAACCGGTTCCTCGAAGAGCAACCAGCCGGCCCGCTCGTCCGACAAGTCGGGAAGATCGCCGCCTTTTTGCAAGAGGACCTGTCCCGCGCTCATTGCTCACCGTCCCGTCGATTGGATACGGGACCATTTTAGCCAAAACCGGATGAATGGGAATCGAAAACCGGCGCGGATCCGGAAGCCATTGACCACACTTCAGATCGACCGTGCATGGATGCGCGGCTTCTCCAGGAATCGTCAATAATTTGGCGAACTGTCTGATTTCAAGAACGCCATCGTCAAAAAAATACGCAAATCGGTGCTGGCTCGTCGTCAAAATAATGGCCACGATTTAACCATAATCCGTATAAGTCCTTTAATTTAAATGATTTACGTATACAGCGTCCCAATGTGTCCCCTGTCTGGTATGGCACTTGCGCAGCCTGGGGCAGGCGAGGGAGACCAGGAGGTCCAGACCAGACAAGCGACACTTTCATGCCGATCAAGATCAACCACAACATCTTTAGCACGATCGTCCAGCGCAACCTGAACCGGACCAACGGGCGGCTCATGCAGTCCTTCGAGCGGCTTTCGACCGGCGAGCGGATCAATCGCTCGGCCGATGATCCAGCCGGCCTGGCGACCAGCGACCAAATCCGCTACGAGCTGCGGGCCGTGCGCAAAGACCAGCAGAACGTCGGCGGCGCCTTCGGCCTGATCGGGACCGCCGAGAGCCAACTCGCCGTAATCGGAGACAACATCCAACGGGCCCGCGAGCTTGTCGTGCAAGGCGCCAACGATACGCTCAACGCCAACGATCGCCAGGCCATCCAGGGGCTCTATCAATTGGTCCAGGAAAAGGACGCGCAGATCGAAGCGTTAAAGGCCCGACTCGCCGCCGTCGAAGAGGCGTTGGACCAAAGAGACGGTCCGCCGTTGATCTCTCCCGCCCAGCCCGATCACTCCAAGGGAGCGGCCGGACCATGACCGCTCGCCGGCGGTCCGGCACGAAAACTTGTGATGAAAGTCACGGATGGATGATTCATGAATACTTAGTGGTAATGATTAAGCATTGAGTCGAAAAACGCCCCCGCTTGTGAACAATTCTCAATTAGCCCTGTTTTTGATTGCCCAAAGCGCCGAAAAGGACTATATTAATGGTCAGGACATCGGGGGATGTGAAATGAATTCCCTCTGCTGTGGACCGGTGAGGACGAGGCTGAGATATGCTGCCCGAATACTTGGACGTCCCGATTTTCCCTTTGCCGAACGTCACGTTCTTCACGCAGACGCTCCTGCCCCTGCACATCTTCGAGCCCCGCTATCGCCGCATGACCGAGAATTGCCTGGGCGGGGACCGGCTGATGGGGATCACCCTGCTCAAGGCCGGCTGGCAGAAGGACTATTTCGGCCGCCCGCGCCTCTATAAGACCTTCGGCGTGGGCAAGATCGTCGACCACGAACGCCTGGGCGACGGCCGCTTCAATATCGTGTTCGAGGGCCAGTATCGCGTCCGGCTGGTCGAGGAATTCCCCACCGACCCCTACCGCACCGGCCGCGTCCAGGTCCTGCTCGATCCGCCGATCGACGGCGCCCGCGACCACGTGGCCGCCCTGATGAAGGAAATGCAGCATGCCACCGAGGTGATGGGGCGGCTCCTGCCCAACGCCAGGGACCTGATCCATTCGGCGTGGGCGGCGCACCCTCATCCCCTGGTAATCGCCAACAGCCTGGCCGCCTCGCTGGTGGTCGATGCCTACGACCGCCAGTCCATCCTCGAGCAGGACGACCCGATCCGTCGCCTCAAGCTCGTCCTGGTTCAATTGCGCAACATCGTCGCACAACTCAGCACAAAGCGGGTCCACGAAGAAGTCATCGAAGAGGATTAGGGGGCAGGATGGGTCGCTTTTCTCGCCTCGAGACCGGTCAAGCCGTCCAAGCCCCGCCGCCGATTATTACCCCTCGGCCGCCAGCCAGCCGGGCGACGCGGACCTCGATCTGGCGGGCAACATCGAGCGGGCCGATAAGTGTTTCTTCAGCCATGATTACAGAGGCGCCACCCGCTGGTGTTCCAGGGCGATGAACCAGGACAGCACGCGCCTGGAGCCCTGGATCGGCATGATCCGGACGCTGACGTTCGCCAACCGGCCTTCGGAGGCCTACACGTGGATCGGGCGCGGCCTGACCCTGTTCCCCAACTCGATCGAGCTGATGGCCCTGCGCGCGGTCAACCATGCGCGGCGCGGCATGGTTCGCCGCGCCATGAACAACTCGGACGCTGCCCTAGAACAGGTGCCCAACCTGCCGCTGGCGCACATGGCCCGCGGCGAGGTGCTCATCCTGGCCGAGAACAAGAACTACGATTTCTGTTTCGAGCAGTGCATCAAGCTCTCGGCCCCCGGCGATTGGGAAACGCCGTTCCTGGTGGGGCTGATCCTCGAGGAGCGCCGCCTGTGGGGCAAAGCGATGACCTACTATACGACGACCTCCGAACGGTTCGAGCACAACCCGGCGCTGTGGTATCACGTGGGACGCTGCCGGGCCGAGCTGGGCCACGGGCTCAAGGCCGAGCACGCCTTCGAGCAGGCGCGTGAGCTGTGCGAGGCTGGCGATCCGCTATTGGCGCGGCTTCGCGGGGCCCGGGGCGGCGCCCTCTGGAACCGCGTGCGAAGCCTGTTTCGGCGCACATAGGCACGCGTGGCCGCCAACCGCCAGACCCCCTCGTTCGCCGCCACGATGCCCCCGGCGGCTCGGCCCAAAGAAGGCATCCTGTTCCTGAGAAATCCCCGCGCGGCGCCGCTCTACGTGGTGGGGTTTCGCTGGCATGCTTCGCGCTCTATTTCATCCTATGCGTTTATTTCCGGCGCGAACGCATCGTCCTGCTCGACACTTCCCTGTTCCTGACCTATCTGCTCAACGGCGACTTATTTCTCGATAAGCATCGCTATGCCGTCGTCTCAACCCAGTTGCTTTCACTTGTTGGCCGTCCGATCGGGTTTAGGCGTGGAGGGCGGGGTCTTGTTTTTCTCCCTCTCGTACGTTGTCTTCGCCTTTGTTCTGCTGGTCCTCGTTCTGCGCGCGTTCAAGAACGGCTGGGCCGCGCTGTTCTTCGTTTTCCTGCATCTGATTTATGCCAAGGCCCTATTCTTCTGGCCGGCTTCGGACGCGATGGCGGCTGGCTCGCTGGCGATGTTGTTGTTTGTCTGGCTCCATCACAAACCGGTCTCGGGGAGCGGTCTATCTCGGTTCGGCCGCGCCTTCGGCATCACCGCCGTGACGGTCGCCGTGCTCTTCTTTCATCCGTTTGCCCTGGTTATGGTCCTCTTCGTGCTTGGTTTCGACGTCGCCGACGCGAGGCGGATTCAGCCCATCCATTGCCTGCTCGCCGCCGTGTTGCTCTTCGTGGGCATGATGCGGGTCATCACCTTTTCCGGATATGAGATCGAAGGTATTCGCGCCGACTGGAACATCTTCAATGAGCAGTACATGAAACAAATGGCGAGGTTCTATCTGGAGAACTTCAGCTTCGGTCTCGTTCTACTGATCCTGCTTCTCATCTATTATTTCGCCCACAAGCAACCCTGGAAGGCGCTGGTCATCCTCGTCTTCACGGCATCCCATGCGCTGGCCGCCAACGTGACGCATCATCTGGAGCGGCAAAGCCCCTGGTACAACCTGCATCTCAAGGTTCCACTCGTTTTCTTCGTCGGGGCACCGTTTTTCGGCGAAGTCGCGAAATATCTGCGCTCGGGATGGGTGGCGTTTTTAATGCTGCTGATGACTGCGGCCTTGGGCGTTTCGCTCGCGTCTCTCAAGGGGCCGGCCCGCGATATCCGGGAACGTCATCAAGTGATCGAGTCGATCCTCACGGCCTCGGCCCGCGGGCCTGCTGCGCATCGACGAGCGTAACATGGACCATCGCCTGTGGCGCTTCGGCACGTATCACCTGCCTTTCGAATCGATGCTGCTTTCCGGTTTGTCGGGAAGTCTTTTCCAGCAGACGATCCTTCCCGAAGGACTCGATCCGCGTCGCTATGTTGCTCCAGAGCAGTGGCGTTACTTCAAGCCCCGCGCTCCCGGTTCGCTCCAGCTTAACCAGCCGGGGTACGTCGAGTTCCTGACGCAATCGTTCAAAGACAACCTCTCGCTCCAGGTCCGCATCGACCGGCAACCGCGCGGCGGCGAAACCTTCTGGCCGCGGGTGGAGATCATCAACCGAAACCCAACTCCCCTGCGCTCGGGCTTCGCCGAGCATTATCATCTCACCCTCAGTTACTCCTGGATCAAAGACGGCAAGCGGATCGAGAACCCCACCGACCACACACCGCTCGGGATCGACGTCGAGACGGCCTACACCCAGTATATGAAGGTCCGCGCCCCGGGGACGCCCGGGCCGTACGATTTGCGGGTGGATTTATGGCTCGAAAAGGCCGGCTGGCTTGACGTCGAGGTCGTCGTCCCACTCCAAGTGCGGTGACATCAAGTCGCCGCGACGCCCGAGCGCGACCCACGCCTATCACGTCGCGCCGTCGCGTTCGCCCCGACGGATCAGATCGCGCCCGCGACGCGGTCGGCCTCCAGCGCGGAACTTTCGGACAGCCGCCGCACGATCCAGCCCCCCGCCAGCACGCGCGTGCCGCTCGGGTCATCATAGACCACGGCCGCCTGGCCGGGAGTGACGGCCTTGACCGGATCATCGAACCTGACATGCGCGCGCAAGGGATCCTCGGGGTCGGGAGAGACCGTGGCCGGGTAGGCGCGACTCCGGTGGCGGACCTTGACCCGCGCGCGGAATGGCGCCCCCTGAGCCGCCAGACCGACCCAGTTGATGCGCTCCATCTCCAGCCCCGGCGCGAGGATGTCCTCTTCGTACCCGACGATGACCGTGTGGGTCTCGGGAACCAGCTCGACCACGTAGAGCGGACGGGGGGCCGATAGACCCAAACCCTTGCGCTGGCCGATCGTGTATTGATGAATTCCTCCGTGACGCCCCAAGACCTCGCCGCGCGTATTGACGATCGCGCCGGTCAGGGTGGCCTCGTCGATGCCGGCCTCCTCGCGGATGAAGCGCCGGTAGTTGTTGTCGGTCACGAAGCAAATCTCGTAGGAGTCAGGCTTATCGGCCACGTGCAGGCCCAGCTCGTGGGCCAACTCTCGTACCCGCGCCTTGGTCAGCTCGCCGAGCGGCATCAGCATCCGCTCGAGCTGGAACTGCGTGAGCCCGAACAGGTAATACGTCTGGTCCTTGCCCGGGTCGGCGGAGGTGACGAGCTCGACGCGGCCCTGGTCGTTGCGCCGCAGCCGCCCGTAATGGCCAGTGGCCACCACCTCGGCGCCGTACGCCCGTCCCTTGGCCAGCAGCGACCCCAGCTTCACTTGATTGTTGCAGTTGACGCACGGATTGGGCGTGCGCCCGTTGAGGTAGTCGGCGATGAATGGATCGATGACCGTCTTGCGGAAGTTCACCTGGAAGTCCATGGCGTAAAACGGAAAACCGAACTGTTGCGCGACCCGGCGAGCGTCCCTGGCGTCGGCCGGAGAACAACACGTGGCCAACCCGCTGTTGTCCTCGCAGCCCTTATAGTGCCACGTGCGCATGTGGATCCCGATCACCTTGGCGCCGGCGCGGTGCAGAAGCGCGGCCGACAGGGCGGAGTCCACCCCCCCGCTCATGGCCACGACCACGCGGCGTCCCTTCCAGGGCTTGAGTGATTCAAGGATTGCTGCGTCCATGATCCAACGGCTCCTCGTCCATGCCGACCCCATTAAAACATGGCGGACCGCCCGGCGCAGCCGGAAAGCGTCGCGGAGATGGGACGAGGGTTCGGAGCACCAATCAGTTCACTGGCTCCCTGAAGGGGAGAAATGTGATTAGCCGGGGGTGTTAACCCCCGGAAGTGGGGCCCCAAGACCTCACGACCCTGGAGGGGTCGAACAGGCCGTATCACACGCTGCGATTCAACCCTTTCAGGGTTGTCATGATGGGGGGGGACGGGGGGACTGCGAACCGTGGGTTGACACCCACGGCTAATCATATTCGACCCCTTCGGGGTCAAGGATGAGGACGGAATCGAATTGTGCCCGCAGCCGGCAAAGGTGCATCTCGGGGACCCGTGAGATGCACCCATGGCACGCGAAACCGTGGTGGGCCCGCGCTCGAACATGAGTCAGCCGCGACGCAAGCGATTCAGGACTTGCTCGCTCACCCAGGCGAAGTCGGGCGCGCGCAACTGGCGAATCAGAGCGAAGTAGAGTAGGACAACGGCCGCCATCGACGGGACGAATAGCGCGAGCCGGCTCAGGGTATTGGTCGGGGCAAGGATCCAACGGGCCGATCCGAAGTAGATCACGCCGCCGACCGCGCAACTGACCGCCGCCGCCAGCCCCGATTTCCAGACCGTCTCCCCGATCCGCAACTCCTCGCCGGGTCGCCGCGCAAGGTCCGCGCGCATCATCCAGGCCAGCCAGCCATACTGTATGAACGACGCCAGCGTGAAGGCCAAGGCCAGGCCACTCTGGGCCATCGGCGTGTGGAAGACGAAGAACCAGTTGAGAATAACATTGGCGACCATCGAGACAAGGCCCGCCTTGAGCGGCGTGATCAGGTCCTTGCGCGCGTAACACAGCGGGATCAACAGGCGAATCCAGCCCAACGGAATCAGCGCGGGCGCATAGAAAGCCAGGGCCAGGTAGGCCCCGTGCGAGGCCTCGGCGGTCCACTCCCCGTGCTGAAACAGCAACTCCATGATCGGCAGGCCGAGGATCGCCAGGCCGAACATCGCCGGCATCATCAGGATGATCTCGACGCGCTTGGTGAAGCCCATCATCTCGCGCAATTCACCGGTCTGGCCTCCGACGATATAACGCGAGAGCTGGGGGAGCATCGCCGTGGCCACCGCCGTCGCCGTCAGCGCCATTGGGAACTGGACCAGGCGGTTGGCGTAGACCAGGTAGGTCTTGATCCCATCGCCGAGGTAGAAGGCGAAAAAGTTGCCGACCAGGATGTTGATCTGACTGATCGACAGGCCCAGCAGCCCCAGACCCATCATCTTGAGCAGTTTGCGTAATTCGGGGTCGCTGAGCGTCAGGACCGGCCGCCAGCGCCATCCCGCGCGCCACAGCGTGGGGGCCATCAACAGCACACGCAGCACGGCCCCCGCCAGCACGGCCCAGCACAGCCAGATCGTGGTCCGTTCGAGGTCGGTCCCGCGGATAATCGCGACCGCCACCGCCGCGATCATCGTGAGATTGAGCATGACCGAGCCGAGCGAGGCCGTCGCGAAGCGGCCCAGCGTGTGGCAGGCGCCCATCATCACCGACGCCAGCGTCAGGCCGATCACGAACGGGAACATCAGGCGGGTGAGCCGGGTGCCCAGCTCAATCTTTTCCTCGGTTGTCAGAACCGGCTTCTCGTCCGGGGCAGCCGCCGGCGCGTTCGCCGCGGCATCGGAGGAACTGGGTGGCGGCTGAACGAGCTCGACTTCGGCGGCCTCGGCCTTGTCGCGCCACACCTCCCCCCACGCGCCGAAAACCAGGAACGCCTCGCGGGCGAATACGCCCCCGAAAAGCGTCAACGCCAGCGCCAAAACCAGCGTAAAGTTGGCCACGCGGTTGAAAAACAGCCAGCCTTCGGCCTCGCTCTTCTTGCGCCGTTCGGTGAAGAGCGGGACGAGGAAGGAACTGAGCGCCCCTTCGCCCATCACCCGCCGCACCATGTTAGGCAGTTCGAACGCGATCCAAAACGTGTCGGAGATGGCGCCGGCGGACAACTTGAACCCCAGGACCATGTCGCGTATGAGCCCCGTACAACGCGAAACGAGCGTAATCAGGCCGACAAGGCCGGCGGCTTTGAGGACTGTCTTTTTTTCGGACAAGGGGGGATGTAAGGGTTTAGGGTTTAGGGGTCCAGGGTTCAGGGTTAATATAAACCGTGAACCGATTGCCCTCGGCTCTGATCGAACTTGTACGGGAAATCAGTGAGGAGATGGAAGGCTTTTGTTTTTAACCCTAAACCCTGGACCCGAAACCCTACTTCCCCCTCACATACTCCACCACCGCCTCCGCGATCGCGCGGGCCGAGCGCTGGTGGGTTGAGGTTTGGCGCAGCAGGTATTCGTCCTCGGGGTGGCAGACGAAGGCGGTCTCGACCAGGATCGAGGGGCAGAGGCTGATGTTGCGGTTGACACGGAAGTTTTTGGCGATGACTCGCGGTTTCTCGCCGGGGGTCATTTCCTCGGTGAGCGCGGCGGCGACCGCCTCGGCCAGGGGGCGGCTGTGTTCGTAATGATAGAAGAGCTTCGGTCCACGGTCCGCCAAAGGGCTCGCGATAAACCCCACCGAGTTATGATGCAGGCTAATGAACAGGTCCGGGTCCCATTGGTCGGCCAGCTTGCAGCGCTCGTCCAGGTCGACGTCGGAATGGTCGCGACGGGTCTGGCGCACCTCGGCCCCATGCGCCAACAGGTGGCGTTCGAGCCAGGCGGCCTGGACGAGATTGGCGTCAGCCTCGGTCAACCCCGAAGGCCCGAGCGCCCCGAGGCTCTCCCCGCCGCCGTGGCCGGCGTCGACCATCACGCGCAGGCCCTTGAGCGGTTCCTCGTCGGTCGCCTCCTTCAAATCTGGCCTCACGCGCAGTTCGATGCCCATCGCGGGCCCCGAGAGCATGGCGAAACCCCACAACGGCTCGGACAATTGGGATTCGATAACGGGCACTCCGCCGCCGCCGCGCAGAAGACGCAGGGCCTCGAAGCCGCGCGAGGTCTTCACGTCGTAAGTCTTGTCGGCGCGAACCGCCGCCACCCCAGGCAGGCTGATCCGCAGGCGGTCGCCATCCGGCTCGGGCACGTGGTGGAAGACGCAAGCGATGGGGACCGCTTGGGTGGGCGATTCGAGCCGGATGCGCCCATTGCCCAGCGCGTTCAATTCGGGCTCGGGGATGGGGATGGGGCAGTACGGGACTTTCCAGTCGATATCGGCGTGTTCGATACCGATCCAGCCGGTCTCTCCCCGCCCGAAGTCGGCCCGGACCCGCTCGCCGCGCATCTCCACGATGGGAAAGAGCGTCCCCTCGGGCCAATTCCCCCACCGCTCCCAGTCCGAGGACGAAGCATTCTTGAGGAACGTGGCCAGGTAATGGTTGATGCGGCCGCCGTAAAGCATCCCCTTGGGCCTGGCGCCGACCCTCAGCACGGACTTCATCTCTTTGGTCTGCTTGAGGCCGTCCATTTCGCCCTTGAGGCGGAAGTGGATGGGATGGAGACCGTCGCGGATGGGGGGTGGGGTGACTTCGAGCATGTAGCGTCCCCCCTCGCTCGGATCGGAGTCCTCGGCCTGCATCGATTGCCAGTCGCCGTCCTCGCCGATCCGCGCGTAGGCCCGATGCCCAACGCTGGCGAACAGCGTGACCTTCAGTTTCTCGCCTTCGGGAAGCAGGTAGTCGCCGGTTGGCTGGACCGGATTGGCGTCAAACGCCAATGGCCACGGCGGGGGCGGCTCCGGCGGATCCTTCCGCCGGACCTCGCGCGTGACGGTTGTCGTCTCGCCCTTGGCGGTCGCGCGGAAACGCCACTTATCGACTTTGCCCGCTGGAATCGAATGCAGTCCGGTAAAGACCCCGCCTGGCCAGACCTTGAGCTTCTCGCCGTTGAGCGTGACGGCGACGTCCTCGGGCTCGACGCGCCCCGCGTAACGCATCACGCCCGCCCAGTGCGGCTCCATTTCCTCCTCGGGATAGAGTATCAACAGCTTCGGCGCCGACTCTCCATCCTGCGCCGGCCCCGGCTCCTCCCAGAGCCGTTCGTGGATTTTGGTCGGCATCTTCTGGCCCCGTGCGTCATCGCCTCCCGAGGCGAGAACCACGATGGCCAGGAGAAAGAGGGGTGTTCGAGGTGGGATCGACCAGATTGACAACAATATCCAAGATCGCATCTTCGCGCGTGGGACTATTGAAGAATGATTCCATGTTCTTTTCGCTTGATGCATGCAGATTCTCAGGCCTCTTGATGGTAATTAAACTCGCAACGCACAAAACGGTGACGTACACGCAGGCCATCCTAACAAAAGGCGTCGAATGGCTAGAACCCATCAGAATGGGGCCTCGAATCACCGCGGCCCCAAATTGATCTCCAGCGGTCCCTGGGTATCTGATTCGATATTGTGGACCGAGATGCGGGCGGCCAGTTGGCGGGCGACGTCCAAGAACTTTTGGCTGATCTCGCCTTCGGGGTCGGCGACCGTGATCGGCTCGCCGGCGTCGCCGCCCTCTCGCACGGCCACCGCGAGCGGGATCGAGCCGAGGAACGGCACCTCGAGTTCCTTGGCCGCCCGCTCGCCGCCGCCGTCGCCGAACAGGTGATGGACCTCGTCGCACGCGCCGCAGCGGAAGTAGCCCATGTTCTCGATGATGCCCAGGACCGGGGTGTTGGTCTGGTGGAACATCGCAAGCCCGCGCCGCGCGTCCTCGACCGCGACTCGCTGGGGCGTGGTCACGATCACGCAGCCGGTCACCCGGACCAGTTGGACCATCGAGATTTGCACGTCGCCCGTCCCCGGCGGCAGATCGACGAGCAGATAATCCAACTCCCCCCACCGCACGTCGCCGAAAAACTGACGCAAGGCACTGTTGAGCATCGGCCCGCGCCAAATCACGGGCGTGTCGTCCTGAATCAGCAGGCCCATCGAGATCATCTTGAGGTCGAAGCGTTCGAGCGGGATCATCTTGTTGTCTTCCACGCGCGGCGCGCGGCGTAGCGCCATCATCGTCGGTATATTGGGACCGTAGATATCGGCATCGAGCAGGCCAACGCGGGCGCCGGTGCGTTGCAGCGAGATCGCCAGGTTGAGCGCGACCGTCGATTTACCGACCCCCCCCTTGCCCGAGGCGATCCCGACGATGTTCTTGACCCCGGGGGCCAGATCCTGGTCCTCCATCGCGCGCCCGGCGACGTTAGCCGTGAAGTCGATGATCACGTCCTCGAAGCCGGGTATCGTGGCGAGCGCCTTGCGCACGTCGCCGCCGATGACGTCCTTGAGCGGGCACGCGGGCGTGGTGAGTTGAATCTCGACCCGCGCGACGCCCGCCTCGACCTGCACCTGTTTGACCATCCCCAAACTGACCAGATCGCGATGCAGCTCCGGATCGTTGACCGTCTTGAGCGCTTCCATCACTGCTTCGCGCGTCAGTCCCGCTCCCGAGCCGGCGGTTTGTTGACTCATGTTCCTTCACCCATCCCGTGATCTTGTTGCCCGACCCATCGCTCGAGTTTAGATCAACGATGTTCACGTCATTTTACCCCCCGGCGCGCCCAAAGGCAAACATCCAGATACGCCCGCCGCGAGCGCTTCTCCAGGTGGCCGCCTCCAAGAACCAAGTTGACATCGACGCCGATCCCTAATATTCATGATGAAAGTGGGTTTTATTCTCAACTTCGGCCTTCGTGAAGACGCCTGATCGAAGATTTCCTTGGACCCGGATCGGGCGTGCAGGGTGGAGGAGACACCGCGCTCATGCCGGACGAGGTCGCTACGCTGAGGAGGGAGATTGGCTCAATGGTCTTCAGATCGAGATCATCGGGTTTGACGGGGACACGGCACTTAACCATTTGACGACGCCGGTTGCCTTCATGAGCAGCGTTCCCGATGCCGTCTTCAAGAACAACACCGATAATCTCGGCGATCCGGCCCGGCAGTATCGCTACTTTTACGATTCAACGACGCGCGCCGCGACCTGCGTCTTTATTTTTCCCGCTTCATTCAACTGACGCTGAAACTCGCCCGTCAGGTTCAGTGATGAACATCTCGCCCGACGCGCTACGCTTCAGGCAACGTCTTACCGCGTCGGCGGTGCTGCTCATCCAAATCGGCGTCGTCCTGATCGACAGCCCCTACCTGCGCGCGGCGTGGGTCGATGCGTTAGTTCTCGCCGGCCTGGTCGTTGCTTGGCGCGGAGGGATCGTGGACAAAACGCTGCCGATCGCGTTCTCGACGGTCGCGTTGATCGTCATGGCCGAACCATCGGTCGGTTTTTGGCCCGCCGTGTGGGGCGTGCTGATCCCGTTGTTCTATCTGATCCAGCACACAAAAAGCCTGGGAGCCTTGTTCCTCCGCGGCCAATGGATCGGCACGCTGATCGCGCTGGGCATCTATTCCTGGTTGTGGCATGGGATGAAAACATTTTTTGAAGAACCCCCGCTCAAGCTGCTCCCGGCATGGTTCATGATCGTTCTGTTCATGGGGGTCCAGTTCTCCGCCTTCTGCGTCCTGACGCGGTGGCTCGCGCGGCGAATGCCTATTGCCCTCGGCCTGGTCGGGGCGCTGGTGGAGTATTGGATGCCCGTTCCGATGCCGATTCAATTGGGGCTCGCGTTTAGCTGGACGCCGCCCATGATCCAGATCTCCGATCTGGCCGGGATGAATGGCGTCACGCTCTCGATCGCGCTCGTCAGCGGCCTGCTTTACACCGCCCATCTGGCTTGGCGGCGTCATCGCCGAAAATGGCTCCTCTATTCGCTCGGCGGCTTGATCGCTCTGCTCACGCTTCAAATAGGTTATGGATTTTATCGCCCCTCCGAATTTGAGCCCGCCGACAACGCGCGATCGCTCGACGTCGTGATGATCCAGCCCCTCTCGCCGTTGAAGATCATGCAACAAGGACACCGAAACCAAGACGCGCGTGGCCGAGACGTTGGTGCGTCTATCGCGGCAAGGAATCGACCAGGGCCCCGGACGGCCCGACCTGCTCGTCTGGCCCGAAGGGGCCGGGGCGTTCGCCTATCAGTCCCCTCGATTTAATCCCGAATACATGGACCGGCTCGCCCCGTTCATTCAGCGCAACGCCATCCACACCGTCGTGGCCGACATCGAATTCATCAAAGACCCCGAGAGCGGTAAAACGCGTTATGCCAATCACATCTCGTCGATCGCGCCAACGGGCGCGTACGTCGGCGGTTACCGTAAAATCATACTCCTGCCATTGGCCGAAACCATCCCGTACGAAACAACGTTCCCGTTCCTGCGCAAGACATTCAAACAAGCGCGCCCGGATCGTCAAAGGCGAGACGCAGACTCTCTTGGAAGGCCCCCAAGGCCCCTTCGCGCCGCTCATCTGTTACGAGATCGTCTTCGAAGACTTCGTTCGCCGCTTTGTCCGCCAGGACCGCCGCGCCCGTTACATCGTCAACCTGGCCAACGACGGTTGGTACGGCCCGCGCCAACAGCCCGAGCAACACCTCAGTTTCGCGGTCTTCCGCGCCGTGGCCAACCGCGTCCCCGTGATCCGCGGCGGCAACTCCGGCATCTCCGCCGTGATCGACGCCAGCGGCCGCATCGGCGCAACACGGCGAACCGCCGTCCTCGAACAAACCACCCTGCGCGCCACCATCCACCCCCGGCCCGCCGAATCAGTCTACGCCCGCTTCGGCGATTGGCGCCCGCGCCGGCTCCTGACGCCGCTATTCATCCTGGCGGTGTTGGCGCAAGCCGCCGTCGCGCGCCGCCTATCGCTCGCGTCGCGCTCCGCGCGGTATTAATCGCCGCCATCGCAACCGGCCATCACCTCATCCGGAGTCACCAAGGTTTTATTTATTTGGTTTTTTCGGGCGATGGGCCGTGAGGAACGCGGAGAGAATCAAGCCTATCCTGGCCTGTTGATGATCGAGCGACGTCATGATGGAGGGGGTTTTGAATTCTAATTCAGGGCTGACCCATTCCCTCTCCGCGCTCCTCGCCCATGTGCGTTGTGTTGCGTCCGATCAAGTTTCGTCGTATTTAACTTGTCTCCCGTCCTCAATAAAACTCCCGGAACCGGACGCCGTTTTGGCTTGAGGTGAGGTCGGGGTTGACGTACGTGAACAGGTCGCTCTCGGATTGAAAGCTCGAGCCGTCCCACGTGCCGCCGAACAGCACGACGCGCATCTGCACGCCGTCGGGCAGATTATCGCTCAAGATGGTCTCGTGAAAGCCGCTGTTATCCATCCAGTCGGTCGTGAGCAGCGTTTCATAACTCCCATTGACCAGGCGCTCGATCCTGATCGAGACACTTTGGCCCGGGGCCGGCGGGAGCCAACGCGTGACGAATTTGTCGCCCCGCCGGACCGTCTGTCCCCCCAATGGCTCCAACAGGATGGGCTGTTGCAGACTCTGGGCGTTTTGAAGATGGATCACGTCGGTCCAGATCGAATCGTTTTGGGGCGCGTCCCTGACCGAGACCCGGTAGTACGGGGAGGGCTGTGGCGGCAGTTCATACAGGGCCACCGGACCCAGGTTCGACGCCTCCGTAAAGTCCCGGTTCGTATACGAGCTGGCGTGGATAATGTTATTCCAAACATCCGTGGACGTGCTGGGGGACCACGTCAAGTAATGGGTGTTGTTCGGCACGAAATGATAAATCTTGGCTTCGTTCGGCGTGACGGGGGCATAGCCGCCCGCCGTGTCCCACGGGAAGTCGAGGACGCCGACGGCGTTGGCGCGCGAGGTCTGTTTGAGCAACAGATTGGTCTCTTGGACCTTGGCGATAAAGTCCTGATAGGGCTGGTTGTGCGGATCGACCAGCCCGCTGTTGCGCCCGTCATAGGCCGGATCGATCGGATCGTAGGATTGAATGTTTGGGTTTTGCGAGTGACCGTCGGTGTCATAGATCCCATCGAACCATTGATACCACATGCCCCCGACGTAAAAGTGCAGCCTTGACCAGGTGTATAGCAGGTTTTGATAGGCGAGGCCGCGGTCGGCTTGGGTGTCGATGGTCCGGTCGCTCCATCGCGACGTCGTGGGAAATTCGGTGTCGGACGCGCCCACGGCGAATTCGGACGCAAAGGCGGGCAGACCGGAACGGCGATTCAGGTCCTCCAGAAAAGCCATGTTCCGAAAGGCCTTATGCGTGGGAAGGTGCCCGCTGCCCGGGTAGTGATTGAACGCCGCGATGTCGAAGTAGAAACCGGGGATCTCCGCGTTCAACTCTCCATAGGCGTCAAAGAGGCGTTCGATCCACCACTGTGAATCGTTGGGCATTCCGTTGAAAGACAAGCGGTTGGTGAAGATCAGGTGTTTCTTGAACGGCACGCCGTCCTTATCGGCGCCGAAAACCGCCGCCTCCCGCTCGCGCAAGAGTCCGCAAACGACTCGCGCGTAGTCTTTCCAGACTTTCTTCTCAAAATCGATCAGGTCCTGAATCAATGCCGGGGAGTCATCGAACCCGTGGATCGTGACTTCCTCGCGCGCGTCGTAGATGTCGTCCCACTGACTGAATTGGAAAGTATGGTAATGGGAACTCCAGGCGGCCGCCACGTCTTGAGGCGTGTTGTAGCGCCCCTTGATAAACTCCGTAAAGACCGGCGCGCAATGATCGGACCAGATCCCCTGATAGAGATGCATGACGGGGGCCAGATTGTCGGTGTAATAACCGAAAAACTCGGGGTCCGAAAGTTTGGAATCACTAAGGTTTTCCCATACCTCCTGACGCGCCCTGGCCTGCCAATCGGGATTGTAGGGATCGGCCAGATGACCGTCGCCGCCCCCGGGCTTCCAGGTCGATCCATTGGCCTTCTTCATGCGCATCGCTGATTTTACCCAGCTTGACCCGCTGAAACTGAAAAACTTGATATCGGCGCGGCCGAATCGCTTGGAGCCCGGCGTGTCGTTATAGCTCTCCGCCGTAAAATGCCACTCATCGAGCTTGATTCGCGAATCTTCGGTGTAATCATCGATTGAGGCGTAGTTACTATCGATCCAGCTTTGCATGATGGGATTGCGCTCAGTCGGTTCCTCGACATTATTGACCCCGATGAGCCAAACCGGGTCCCCGTCGGGCCGCACGATCCACGAGGTCCCTCGGTTGTCCTTGCGGACGGTGTAAAAATCACTGGGACTAAAGACCGGCCGGTTCGCGTCGACCGTGGGAGGATCGACTTGATAGGCGTTGGGCGGGAAAATGAATTGATCGAGGGAGCTATCGGGATCGAAGGGACGCAACGAGATGTCATCGACATAAAGCGAACCCGGGCTGTTATTCAGACCCAGGGCCACGCGGAAGGCGTCGGAACCGTTGAAATTCGGATACTCTTCCGAATCGTAGGCAAATGGAGCGTCCCCCGCTTGAAACGGACGGATTACCATCGAGACCTGTTTCCACTGCACCGAGGGTGTAAACTGCTGCTTCTTGCGCCAGATCCAGCTTGGCGAGCTTGAGGGGTTCTCGGGGTAATTGGAATAGTGATCGATGCGAACGATGAAATCCGCGTGCTCGACACCCACGGTCCGATACCAGCATTGAAACAAGTAATACTTGGAGGAATCCAGATTGCGCGGCACGCACAGTTTGTCGTTCATGATGCGCGGGCCGCTCGTGCCGACGTTCCAACTGCCGTTGATCTTGATGCAGCGCTTGCCGTGGCGGATCGATTCCCAAGGCATCAGCTCCCCATCGATCCATTCATAATCGACGCCCCGTGTCCATTCGTAGTCATCATCCTCGCCGACCAGGCTCCAGGCCGAGGGCGCCTTGTCAATCGCGTACATTGAATCGACGTGACACTCGGTGGAGCTTTCCTCAAAGCTTCCGTTGACGATAACGTTCGCCCCCAGGGCCCACGCGCGGGCCGCCGGGATGAGGCACCATCCCACGACAGCCAGCGTCAAGAACTGAACGCACCCGCCAGAGCGCGCAAACGATATCCACATCATGTCTGATTCGGCGACGCCGTGGGGGAATGCGAGTCAAGGGAAGGGTCCGCGATGTCAGGCGGGCAAGAACATCAACCATGCAGCACAAAATCCCACAATGGCCAGGGCCTCAAACCTCTCCTACAATGAATTTCACGACCTCATATCGGGCGTCTTCCGATATTAGGTATTATACCGACTTGGCTTCGATGCGACAAGCCACCATTTCGGTCGCCCCCCACGGGTATGGCACCCTTGAGCGGCGCGCCTGACGGCTTTCGCTACTCAAGGTATCGGCGAACGCGCCGAACGCTTAACGAATCGGGCATGGACCCCTCTTGACGCCGCGAATGGGGCCATTTCTGAGTCTAGCGTATTGAGTTTAAACGGTTTCGGGCGTGTTCAGAAAATATAACACCGCAGCGCGGATCCGCTCTCATCCCGCCTTCGGGCGGCGATTATTCCACGAATTCTTCACTCTCCGCGTCCGTATCGGGCGGCGGGAATTCAGGGAGCTCATAGGCTTCGAGGAAGGCCAAGTGCCTCCCTTCATGGAAGAACTTCTTACCCGCCCGCTCCTTCCACTGGGGACTGTCGTAGATGCTGCCCCGATAGCGGTATCCGAGCACCCACAGCCGGTCGTACCCGTCGGTTCCCGCGCGAAATTCCTGCCAGCCCACATCATGGTCGGTCCGCCGGTAGATTTTGAAGACGTTAAAATCCTTGTTCTTCTTGGCGAACAGCTCCATGCCTTCGATCGCGCTATGGTTGAAGGTAAGGACGACTTCCCCCTCGCCATGTCGGTATCGTTCGTCCAGTTCTCCGATCAGTTCACGAAGCCCCCGTTTGTGCCGGTCGCGCGCGACGTCGCGGCCCATGTTGATCGTGATGCCCACCACCAACAGGACCAGCACGATGGAGATCGGCCGCCAGGGAAGCCGGGCTAAGACCCACACGGTGAACAGGACGAATCCGGGGACGAAGATATTCAAATAGCGGAAGACGAGCATCGGTTGAATGGCGTAGGTGGTCCACACCATGATCCAAATCGGGAACAGCGTCGCCAGCGCAACCAGTTGCCAGCACGCGGCGAGCGATGGATCGGACGCCGCGCCCTCCGGTCCGCCCGGCGCCCGACCCGGCGCGACGGGACCAAACCGGTCGCTTCTGAAAAAGGCCATGCAGGTCCCAACGATCACGCCCGCGAGCGCCACCAGCGGAGGGACCCAGAAAATATCGACATCTCCGAGCCACAACCGCTTGCCTCCCAGGATCTTCAGGAACAACGAACCGGCCTGGAACAGAGTCGGCTTCTCGATCCAGCCGATCGGCTGGGCCCCCGTAACGGAGAACACCCTGCCCATGATCGCGCCGTGGACCATCAGGACGGCGATGATGGCCGCCCAGAATCCCAAACGGCTGTTGCGACGCGGAACGTCCAGCAACACCACGCCGATCGCCAGCGAGATCCAGATCAGAACCAACATGTGGTTCCAGGCCGCCCCGAACGCCCCGATGAGGAACAGCAACAGATATCCGACCTCGTCCTTGCGCCGCAGGGCCGCCAGCGTCGCCCAGATGGCAAGGATGACGAACAACGTCACGCCCATGTAGGGCCGGCCATACCGGGCGAAGTAGACCACCGAAGGGTGGAGTGCCCACAGCAGCGCGGCCATCAGGCCCCAACGTCCCAGTCCCAGCTCGAGGGCGAGCAAATACATGGCCAGCACGCTGAGCGCGCCGATCAAGATCGAAAACGCCAAGATGCTGGTGGCGGAGTGGCCGGCTAGCCATGTCCAGCCCTTGGCCATGATGAAATAGAGCGGGGGGTGACCATTTGCGGTCAGGTTCTTGATCAGGTCAGGTAGGGGCATGCGGATCACCGTGGAGGTGATGAACTCGTCCACGTCGAAGTCCTGGATGGTGATCTCATAGGTCTCGAAACCCAGATACAGGACCAGGATGCCGGCCAGCGCCAACATGACATGCTTCCTCGATCGCTGGCGGGCGGCATCGATCTGGGACGGCTCAGCGTTCGGGGGACCGGCGCCGGGGGGCGTGGAGGCGGATGCTGCTGCGTTCATGGACAATGTTGATGGTCGACCACTGGACAAGCGACAGTTACACGAAAGAGATTCGTCCCGCAATTCTCAAGGGCGGGTGTCCAGAATCCCGTCGCGCGGTTTGATCCAGTTTTGGATTTATCAGCGGGACCTGTATCCGTCACGCTCAACCGGCGCAAAGGGCTACAGGCGCGCCCAGGCTTCGTTCAAGGTCCGTTTGGCGTTGGCGATGACGACTTCCGGGTCGTCGTCTTCCATCGGCTTCATCTCGAAACATACCATCGGCGGGGCCTCTTGGTTGAGGAAGCCGATGTCGAGCAGGACCTTGAGGAAATCGCGGAGTTGTTCGACGTCATTGACGCCGCTGGGGTAGCCGAACCAGGGGTGATGGTCGCCGTAGCGGGGCGAGGTCTTGTCGAGCAGGGCGGCGTTGCCGAGGTCGACGGCGCAGAGATGTTCGCGGACGGGGAGGATCGCCTGCTCGGGCGTTTCGCCGATGATCGGGATGTGACTCAGGTCGACGACCAGGCCGAAGTTGTCAAATTCCTTCGCAACCTCATCGGCGTAGCGTTTGGCGAGGGCCGCCGGGCCGATCAGCGATTTCTTGTCGATCTCGTGATCGAAGACCTCGAGGGCCAGCTTCATGTCGCCCTTTGATTTTGCATAGGCGCACAGTTCCTTGGTCGACTCGACGAGGCGCGCGAGGGCTTCATCGACCTTGTCGGGGGAATATTTTCCGCTTAGAAACACAAAAGATTCCGCGCCGATCTCATGGGCCTCATCGATCCCGTTTTTGAGGATCTCGACCGCTCTTTTTCTTCCCTCTTCGTCGAGATCATTTGGGTTGAGCCCGGCGGTCAGCAGGCTGGGGTGCGCGCCGTAAACGACGCGCATGTGAGAGGTGTCGAGCATCGCCTTTGCCTGTCGCCGCACTTCAGGGTCCTTGATCCAACTGACGGCCACGACGTCGAAGTAATCATCGGTCACGATCGTCTTGAGCGTCTCCAGGATCGGCCCGTCGCCTTTCATCGTTTGCGGAAAGGCCATGAAATGGATCAGGCCGACGTGCATATAATTTCGCAGCGGTTCGTTCATCGTGTTCTCCCACGGTTCATGATATGGCAAGGGCAATGATAAAGATCGGTGCGGCCGTCAGCATGGCCAGGATCGTGTAGCCCATGATCTCGCGCGCCCGCAGACCGGTGATCGAAAGCAGCGGCAAGGCCCAGAACGGTTGCAGCATGTTTGTGATCTCATCTCCGTACGAGAAGGCCATCAACATCTTGGCGCGGTCCAGCCCCAGGGCATTGGAGGTTTCAAGGATGATGGGTGATTGCAACGCCCATTGTCCGCCTCCGCTCGGGACGAACAGGTTCACCAGCCCACTGGTGATGAACGTGAAAACCGGCGCCGTAACCGAGGCTGAAATGGTCGAATCCATGCCCCTCGCGAAGTTCGCCATCGACCGCGCCGTCACTTCCAATAGTCCAGAATCGCGCGCCACGGCCAAAATACCGAAGTAGAGGGGAAACTGCAGCAGGATTCCCGCCGAGCTTTTGACGCCTTCGCCAAACGCCGACATGTAAGCCATCGGCGTGCGGTGTAGGACCATGCCGGCCATCCAGAACGTGAGGATCACGGAATCCAGATTAATCGCGCCGGTGCGCTCCTTGGCGAGCCAATAACCCAGCGCGATAAGGACCGGAAGAACGAAAACAGCCCCGACCCACACCGAATTCTCGAGCCAATAAACAAATCGACTCGTTTCATCGGCCTCGTTGGCCCGAGGAGACGGCGGGATCGGACTTTCGGATCCAAGTTCCAGCAGTCGCGGGTCCGTCGGGAACTCGCGGCCGGGGTCGCCTGATCCCTTGCCGAGCACCCAGAAAAGCAATCCGATCGCCAACAATAACACAAGACTGACCACGACATTAAGACCCGAAAAGATGGTCTCGGTGACATCGAGCGTCATCCCGAAGGAGCTTAAGGAGTTTTTGGATGCCACGGCGAGCGGCGCGGAACCGCTCAGGCCACCGTGCCAGACCAGCAGGCCCATGTAGCCCGCCGCTCCCACGAGCGGATAGTTGAGCGGCTGGCCGCGCTGGGCGAAACTTCGCCCCACCTCGCGGGCCAGGAACGCGCCGCCGACCAGGCCCACGCCCCAGTTGATCAGCCCCAAGATCATCGCAACCACGGCGACCATCGCCGCGGCGCCGCCCGTGGTGCGCGGCCTGCCCGCGAACACGGCCAGCGCGTAACGAACCGGACCGGCCGCGGCCAACGCATGCCCCGTGACGAGGATCAAGGCCATCTTGAACGCAAAAGCCACCAGGCCTTTCGTGGAAGAGTCCGACTCGAACATCCCGCCGGCATAGATCGAGATCAGCCCCATCAGGCCGATTTCGGCCTGTTCCGGCCGCCGCGCGGCGATCGCGTAGCCGGCGGCGAGCGTGACGGCGCTCAACAGGATCGCGATGACAAACGGATCGGGGATAATCGCCCGCGCCAGACGGGCCGATCGATCGCCCAGTCGGGCTATGCGGTCAACAAGCGTCACATCGCCCCCCCTTCCCGTCTTCGGCGGGCTTTTACACTTCAGCTGTCGTTCGTGCGTTTGCCGTACGGGAGTGAACGCGACTGTCAGGTCAATCGATCCGATTGCGCTATCGATTGACGTTATCCGCGAGCGCATCACCCGCCACGGTTCTCTCATCGCTGATTCGGGTCGAATCGCCGGTAAAACCCGGTCGGCGTCAAATGAGACAAAACCCCATTATAAACTCATCTCGGAAATCTGGCCGGACACTTCCAACTTCGCTTCGGTTTTTTCTTGTATCTCTTCGACGCTGACGCCGGGGGCGCGTTCCCTCAGGATCAGACCATCGGGTCCAACGTCCATGACGGCCAGATCGCTGACGATGCGGTTGACGACGCCGACCCCGGTGACGGGCAGCGAGCAGTTCTTGAGGACCTTGCTCTGGCCTTTTTTGCTGCTGTGGGCCATCGCGACGACCAACTGGCGCGCGCCGGCGACCAGGTCCATCGCGCCACCCATCCCCTTGACCAATTTGCCGGGGATCATCCAGTTGGCGATGTTGCCTTCCTGGTCGACCTCCATCGCGCCGAGGACACTGAGGTCGACCTGGCCGCCGCGGATCATCGCGAACGACTCGGAGCTCGACATGAACGCCGCGCCGGGCTGGGCGGTCACCGTTTCCTTGCCGGCGTTGATCAGGTCGGCATCCACCTCGTCTTCGGTCGGAAACGGGCCGATGCCGAGCAGTCCGTTCTCGCTCTGCAGGATGACGTGAACGCCTTCGGGGATGTAATTGGCGACGAGCGTCGGGATGCCGATCCCCAGGTTGACGTAATCGCCGTCATGGAGTTCTTGCGCGATGCGCCGCGCGATCTGTTCCCTGCTCAGTCCCATGTTGTTCCCGCCTTTTAGCCGTTTATCAGCCGCCTTGCACCGTGCGGCGTTCGATTCGCTTGACGTAGTCCTTGCCCTCGAAGATGCGCTGGACGTAAATGCCGGGCGTGTGGATGTGGTCGGGGTCCAGCTCGCCGGCGGGGACCAGTTTCTCGACCTCGGCGATCGTGATTTTGCCGGCCATCGCGCACTCTGGATTGAAATTGCGCGCCGTGCGGCGATAGATCAGGTTGCCGTTGGTGTCACCGAGGTGGGCTTTCACGAGGCCGAAGTCCCCGTGGATCGCCTGCTCCAGGATGAATTTCTTGCCGTCGAACTCCCGCTCTTCCTTCCCCTCGGCGATCATGGTCCCGACACCGGTGGGCGTGTAGAAGGCCGCAATCCCGGCCCCGCCGGCGCGAAGTTTTTCGGCCAGGCTGCCCTGGGGCACGAGCTCGACCTCCATTTCGCCCGAAAGCAAAAGCTCTTCGAACAAGTCGTTCTCGCCAACGTAACTGGCGATCATCTTCTTGATTTGGCGATCGATCAGCAGGAAGCCGAGGCCGAAGTAATCGCCCTTGATGCCGATCCCGCAATTGTTCGAGACGATCGTCAGGTTCTTCACGCCTTTCTCGCGGAGCACTTGGATGCAGTTCTCCGGGATGCCGCACAGCCCGAAACCACCGACGGTCAAGACCGCGCCGGCCTCAATGTCCTTGATCGCCTCTTTCGCGTCGGCAACGACCTTGCTCATCTTGTTCTCCTCTTAATCCAACATTTCCAGGCACAGCGCGGTGGCCTCGCCTCCGCCGATGCAGATCCCCGCGCAGCCTTTTTTCAGTCCGCGATCTTTTAACGCTGAAAGCAGCGTGACGACGATCCGCGCGCCGCTGGCGCCGATCGGATGGCCCAGCGAGATCGCCCCGCCCCAGACGTTCAGCTTCTCGCGTGGAATGCCCAGCTTGTCCGCGGCCGTCATCGAGACGACGGCGAACGCCTCATTGACTTCAAACAGATCGACTTCATCAACCGACCAGGAAGCCTTTTCAAGCGCCTTGCGCATGGCGAACTCGGGGGCCGTCGTGAACCATTGGGGGTCGAGCGAGTGTTGCGCGCTGGAGACCAATCGCGCCACCGGCTTGAGCCCCATCTCCATGGCCTTTTCGTCCGAGGCGATGACCACCGCCGCGGCGCCGTCGTTGATCGAAGAGGCGTTGGCCGCGGTGATCGTGCCCTCTTTGCTGAAGGCCGGGCGCAGCTTGGGGAACCTTTCAAAGCTGGCCTTCATCGGGCCTTCGTCCTGGTCGACGATCGTGTCCCCCTTACGCCCCTTGATCGTGACCGGCGCGATTTCGGGCTCGAACTTTCCGCCCTTCTGGGCCTCTTGCGCGCGCCGAAAGCTCTCGATGGCGAAGGCGTCCTGATCCTCGCGCGAATAGTTCCCCTTCTCGGCGCACAGCTCGCCGCAATTGCCCATGTGTTGGTTGTTGTAGGGGTCCCACAGCCCGTCGGCGACCATCGAGTCAACCATCGGCTTTTCGCCCATCTTGAGCCCCTCGCGCGCGCCGGGGAGCATGTATGGGACCTGGCTCATGTTTTCCATGCCGCCCGCGACGGCAATCTCGCTTTCGCCAAGCCGGATCGACTGGGCGGCGAGCATGATGGCCTTCATCCCGCTGCCGCAGACCTTGTTGATCGTCATCGCGGGGACCGAGTCGGGGATGCCTGCGTAAATCATCGCCTGTCGGGCGGGCGCCTGGCCTTGGCCGGCGGCCAGGACCGTGCCCATGATCACTTCGGATATCTGGTCGGACGCGACCCCGGCCTTTTCGAGCGCGGCCTGGATGGCGACCGAGCCCAAACGCGGCGCGGCCACCGCGAACAACGAACCCATGAAAGCACCGAACGGCGTCCTTGCGCCCGCGAGGAAAACGACGTCAGACATCATGCTTCTCCTTTATCCTCGATACCCCAATGCTCAAGCGTCCCACAGAACGGCGGGGGATTTCTTGATAAGGATCTTCTGCAGGAATTTGATCGCGTATTCGAATCCCTCCGCTGGGTCGATAAGCTGGTCTTCGTGCTCGATCGAAACCACGTCATTGTAACCAATCGTCCGCAACATGCTGAGATAGTCGGTCCAGAAGTCCTCGCCATGCCCGTAGCCGACCGAGCGGAAGACCCAACTGCGATCGAGGTGGCGGTCATAGGGTTTGGGATCGTTCACCCCGTTGATCCGGACCACGTGCGGGTCAACCCGGGTGTCCTTGGCATGGGCATGATAGATGCAATCCTTGAGGACGCGGATCGCCTCGATGCAGTCGATCCCCTGCCAGAACAGGTGCGAGGGATCGAAATTGCAGCCGACGGTCGGGCCAACGGCGTCGCGCAGACGCAACATCCCCTCGGGATTAAAGACCAGATCGCAGGGCACCATCTCGAAGCAGAGCCGCACGCCGTGGTCCTCGGCGACTTTGGCCTGTTTCTTCCAGTGCGGGATCGCCCGCTCCTCCCATTGCCAGTTATGCCATTCCTGGAATTCGGGGGGCAGGGGAAACACGATCCAATTGGGTGCCAGGTCGCCCGGGCGGGCCTCGGGGATGCCGCACAGCAGCGTGATCCGATCCACCCCCGTCTTCTCCGCCAGCGCGCACGTCTCGCGAAGGTCCTCGTCGTTCTGAGCGGCGATCTTCGGATCGGGATGCAGCGGCTGGCCATGAATGGCGTAGGCACTGACCTTCAAGTCGTAATCGGCCAACGTCTGCTGGAACTCGGCGTACTTCGCCTCATCGGCCAGCAATTCCTTCGCGTTGCAGTGGTTCTTGGGGAAAAACCCGCCGGCCGGGGGCTCAATCCTGGTGAGCCCCAGATCATGCAAGAGCTTGGCCACCTCCCTGAACGGGCGATCCAACAGACCACTTGTAATAGCCCCAAGGTGCATAACTCACTTTCCCCTTCCCTCGATCCGAATGGGTCGTCCATGGCTCGCGAGGTCGATGCCATCGCCCGAGCCGAAGTTCCGGTTAGTAATGGAACTTCTGCATCTTCCTCTCTTGTTCGTATTCGACGCGCCGCTGGCGAACCGCGGCGTCACCCGAGACTTCGGCGACCTCGAAGTCCCACCACATGCCCGAATCAGGCGGTCGGACCATGGCGTCGATCTCGACCACGATGACGCACGAACGCCGCTCCTTGCGGGCCTCGGCCAGGGCTTTGCGCAACTGGTCGGGCGTCCCTACGTTCCAACTGCGCGCACCCATCCCCTCGCCGATCTTGGCCAGGTCCAGGTCGAGAACCGGTCCCTCGAGCCGGTCGGTGCGCTCGCTGCGCTTGCGAAACTCCGTGCCGAACATCTTGCCGATGCGCCACATCTGAAGCCCCCGAATACTGTGGAAGCCGTGGTTCTCCATGATCACGACGGTGACCTTGAGATCCTCCTGCAGGGCCGTGACCAGCTCGCTGGGGCTGAGCAGGAACGTGCCGTCGCCGATGAAGACGAAAACCTCGCCGTTGGGCTGGGTCATCCTGACGCCGAGGCCGGCCGGCAACTCGTAGCCCATGCACGAGTTACCGAACTCGATGTGACAATTGCGCCCGCCCGCGGGGTTCCACAGCTTGAGCAGATCCCCCGGCGGGAACCCGGCGGCCGCGATGATCGTGTCACCGGCCTTCGCCTGCTCGTTGATAATCCCGATCGCGTGGCCCTGGCCCATCGTCTTGCCGCTGGGCGTGTGGAAGACCTTCGCCGTGATCTGGTCGTTCCAAGCGCCGACCATTTCCCTGGCCTGGCGCGTGTGCGAGGCTCGCCTGCGCAGGCCCGCCGCCTTTGCCGCGCGGGTCAACGCCTTGAGCGACTCGCGCGCGTCGGCCACGATCGGCAACGCCCCTTGCTTGTAGGCGTCGTGGCCGCAGACATTGATCGAAACGAATTTGACGTCGGGATTCTGGAATACCGTTTGGGAGCCGGTCGTATAATCGCTCAGGCGCGTCCCGACGCAGATGACCAGGTCGGCCTGATTGACGATTTCGAAGGCGGGGGCGGTGCCGTTGGTGCCGAGGCCGCCGAGCAAGACCGGGACGTCATCGGGCGCCGAGCCCTTGCCCGCGTGCGTCTCGGCGACCGGGATGCCGAATGCGGAACAGAACCGGCCAAGCTCCTTCGACGCCAGCGAGTACATCACGCCGCCGCCGGAGATGACCACGGGCCGCTTGGCCTTGCGCAGCAGATCCACCGTTTCCCCGATCCGTTGCGGATTGGGCGGGGTGCGGTCCAGCCGCCAGACGCGCTCCTCGAAAAAGTGGGCGGGATAATCATAAGCGTGACACTGGATCTCCTGGGGCAGGGCCAGGGTCACCGCGCCGGTGTCGGCGGGGTCCATCAGCACGCGCATCGCCTCGGGCAGCGCGGTCAGGAGTTGCTCGGGACGCAGGATGCGATCGAAGAACCGGCTGACGGGCCGGAAGCAGTCGTTGACGCTCACGTCGCCGCCCATGGGGTGTTCCAATTGCTGGAGCACCGGCCCCTGGTGGCGCGAGCCGTAATAATCGCCCGGCAGCAACAGGACGGGCAACCGGTTGATCGTGGCCGTCGCCACGCCGGTCAGCAGGTTGGTCGCGCCCGGCCCGACCGAGGTCGTGCAGGCCAGGGCCGACAACCGGCGGTTGGCCTTGGCAAACGCCGCTGCGGTGTGGACCATCGATTGCTCGTTGCGGCATTGGTAATACGGCAAGTTCTCGCCAAACTCACGCAGTCCCTGGCCGAGCCCCGTGGCGTTGCCGTGGCCGAAAATCCCGAACATGCCCTGGATCAACCGCTGTTGGTTCCCGTCCAGCTCGCTGTATTGAACCGACAAATACTGCACAATCGCTTGGCCCATCGTCATGCGGACCGTCTTGGCGGCTTTTCTTCGTCCCATGGATCGTTCTCCCATCTGTGATTAAAGGTTAAGAAATCGAATTCATATCTATTGGCGCTACCCGTCCAGACCGTGGAAGATCGCCGTCTTGAGCTCGGTCATCTCCTGCACGGCGTAGCGCGGCCCTTCCTTGCCGATGCCGCTGTTCTTGAACCCGCCGTAGGGCATGAAGTCCGCCCGCCACAGCGGGGACCAATTGACCATCACGTTGCCCGACTGCACCTCCCTGACGAAGCGGAAGGCGTTGTTGATGTCTCGGGTAAAAATACCGGCCCCGAGGCCGAAATCGGAATCGTTCGCCAGGGCGATGGCCTCGTCGATCGATTCGACCGGCGACACCGCCACGGCCGGACCGAACAGTTCCTCGCACGAGACGCGCATCTTGGGATCGACATCGGCGACGATCGTCGGCTGATAGACGGCCCCGTCGCGTTCGCCGCCGGTCACCACGCGGGCACCCGACGCCACGGCAGCCTTGACCCACCCATCGACCCGCTCGGCGTCCTTCTCCGAAATCAGGGCACCGAGCCGAGTGCCTTCGGTCATCGGATCGCCGACGGTGATCGCCTCGACCTTGGGCTTCAGGGCATCCAGGAAGTCCGAGTAGATCCCGCGCTGGACGAGGATGCGCTGGGTCGAAATGCAGACCTGACCGGCGTTGACGTAGCCGCCGATCGCCGCGACCTCGGCCACCTGCTCAAGGTCGGCGTCGGGCAGGACGACCAGCGGGGCGTTCGAGCCGAGTTCGAGCGAGAGCTTCTTGATCCCGGCCGTCCGCGTGATTTCCTCGCCGACCGGGACGCTGCCGGTGAAACTGATCTTGCGCACGCGGCGGTCGCCGCACAGAGCCTTGCCCAACCGCGCGCCCGAACCGGTGATGCACTGGAGGGCATTCTCCGGCAGCCCGGCCTCAAGGAAGAGCTTTGTCATCTTGAGTGCCACCAGCGGCGTGTAGCCGGCGGGCTTCAGGATGACGGCGTTGCCCGCCGCCAGTGCCGGGGCCACCTTGTGCAGGACCAGCAGCAGCGGATAGTTGAACGGCGTGATCGCCACGACCACCCCGCACGGGACGCGCAGCGTCATCCCGAATTTCCCGACCGCCCCGGCCTGCGCGTCCAACGGCAGCGTCTCGCCGCGGGCCTGAGTGCCCTCGAACGCACTGAGCCGAGCCAGGTCCGGCATCCGGCTGACCTCGACCTTGGACTCGCCGAGCGGTTTGCCCTCCTCCATCGTGATCGTCCGAGCCAGGTCCTCGGCGTGCTCGGCCAGCAGGTCGGCGGCACGGTTCAAGATCGCGCTACGCTCCGCCCCCGGCAGGTGGGCCATGACCGTGGCGGCCTTCTCGGCGGCGGCCAGGCACTGTTCGATCTGCGCCTCGGTGGCGTCGGGCGTCTCATCAATCGTCTCGCCCGTATAGGGCGAAGTGACCGTTTTCATGGTCGGCGCATCAGTCCAGTTACCCGCGATATACATCTTCATCGTCGTTATCCTCTCCGTCGCTCGGTAGGCCCAGTTGGTTTTCTTGGTGGGAACCTCTCTGAAGTTCAAGCGGACCGAAACCGTCTCCGCAACAATGACTTGATCATGTCCACGTAATGGTCTTAGAGATCAAATTGACCGACTATTCTTGTCCGCTGAATCCGGCTTGTCAAGGTTGACATCGATGGGCCGGACCGCTTCCAGGTGATCGGCGATCCGCCCGGCCGCCCGGCCGTCGCCGTAGGGATTGACGGCGTTGGCCATCGCGGAATACGCGGTCTCGTCGTCCAGCAGGCGCTGGACCGATGCCACGATCTTTTCGTACGAGGTTCCCACCAAGGCGGCCGTGCCGGCTTCGATCGCTTCGGGGCGTTCGGTGACCTCGCGCATGACCAGGACCGGCTTGCCCAGCGAGGGGGCCTCCTCCTGAATCCCGCCCGAATCGGTCAGGACGATCGTCGCTTTCTTCATCAGGTGCACGAACGGGGCGTAGTCCAGCGGCTCGATCGGATGCAGCCGCTCGCGGCCGATCAGGAACCGGTCGACGACCCGGCGGACGTTGGGATTGGGGTGAACGGGGTAGACGGCCTCCAGATCGGGGTTGGCCGCCACCAGGTCGCGGATGGCGCGGCACATCTCGGCCAGCGGCGCGCCGAAGCTTTCGCGACGGTGGGCCGTGATCAGGAGCAGCCGCCGGTCGCGCCCCAGCCCCTCGATCAGGGGGCCGGTGAACTCATGGGGCCGCCCGGCGACGTCCAGCAGGGCGTCGATGACCGTGTTGCCGGTCACCAGGATGTTTTCGGCGGGGATGCGCTCGGCGAGCAGGTTGTCGCGCGCCCGAGGGGTCGGTGCGTAGTGATGGTCGCAGATCGCGTCGGCGAGGCGGCGGTTGATCTCCTCGGGGAAAGGCCGGTGTTTGTCGTGGGTGCGCAGGCCGGCCTCGACGTGGCCGACGGCGATCCGCTTGTAGTTGGCCGCCAGCGCCGCCGCGAAAGTCGTGGTCGTGTCGCCGTGGACCAGCACGACGTCGGGCCGCGCCCGATCCAGGACGCCCTCCATCTCGCGCAGGACGCCGCGGGTGACCTCGAAGACAGACTGGTCGGGGACCATCAGGTCGAGGTCGTAGTCGACCGTGAGGTCAAACAGGCGGATGACCTGGTCCAGCAGCTCGCGGTGCTGGGCGGTCAGGCAGACCTCGACCTCGAAGCGCCCGCCCCGGCCCCGCAGCGCCTGGACCACCGGCGCCATCTTGATGGCCTCGGGCCGCGTGCCGATGACGATCAGGACCTTCATGGCCGAATGATAGTCGCCGAAATCCGAAGATGTCATCCTTATCCGTCACGAGGCCCTCTGACCGGCGCCGCACCGTTCCCAAATGCTCCAGGTCGCCGCGTGTCAAACGTCCCAGGCCACCGCGCGCCAAAAGCCCCAGATCGCGACATGCCGAACGCCCGAGGCCGGCCGAAACCTCCGAGCCTCCGCAAGGAGGCGACGGAATAGACCCCCGGATGAGCCCAGCGAATCCTGGGTTTTCCGCTCCCCGTCCGCGCCCCGCCAACCCGAAATATCTTGTGACACGCCCCTCAGATGCTATATAAACCGTTGTGACATCGTAAGATGAGAGCCACCTTCGCGAAAATCATACAATCGGGCGGCGAGTTGATCAAACGGTTCGTCCCGTGGCACCTTTTCCCTCAACGCAATCGCTCGCCCACGCCGGCTTTTAAAATCAACAACGTCCTTTCTGGAAGGGGGAAATGACATCATGGTGTTGGTTCGGAATCCAAGGACTCCGCTGATCCTGGCGGTCCTGCTCTGGGGCCTCGCGGCCCGGTCCTGGGCGGGCGACGGTCAGATCGACATCCTGCCGCCCGGCGACGCGCCGCTCATGATCGCCAATTCCGGGTCCTACGTCTTGGTGGACAACGTGACCATGACCGCGTCCGCCAACTGTATCGTCATCACGGCCGACAACGTGTCGCTCGACCTGAACGGCCATACGATCGACGGAGGCATTGAACAGCTCGGTCAAATCGGGATCGAATCGAGCGCCAATCGCAACATCCGGGTCTTCAACGGCGCCATCCGTAATTTCAACACGTCTGGGATTCTTCTGGGCGATGATTGCCAGGTGTTTGACATGATCGTGACGGAATGCGGTATTTCGGGCGTGGAGGTGGGTTCCCATTGCACGGTCGACGGGGTCACCGCCCTGCACTGCACCGGTTTGGGGATTTTCGCAATGTCGGCAAGGAATATCGCCCGCAAGGATGCCCGGAGCCGGTGCGCGTGCATGACTTTCAGGACAAGGAGTTGGGCAAGGCGATCCTCTACGACGTCTACGATATCGCCTCCAACGCAGGCTGGGTGAATGTGGGCATCGATCATGACACCTCGGAGTTCGCGGCGCACAGCATCCTGTTGTGGTGGCAAGAGATGGGCCAGCAACGTTTCGCGCGCGCCACGCGCCTGATGATTACGGCCGATGGCGGCGGTAGCAACGGCAGCCGCAGCCGGTTGTGGAAGATGGCGCTGCAGGGGTTGGCGGACGAACTGCGGATGAATTTGACGGTTTGCCATTTCCCGCCCGGCACGAGCAAATGGAACAAGATCGAGCATCGGTTGTTCAGTTTCATTACGCAGAACTGGCGTGGCAAGCCCCTGAGAAGTCTGCAGAGCATTGTCAGTTTGATCGGCGCCACGACAACCAAAGGCGGGCTGATTGTGAAGGCCCATCTGGATACCAACCAATACGACACCGGCATTAAGGTGAGCGATACGGACATAGCGCGATTGCGGATCAGCCCGCACAAATTCCACGGCGAATGGAACTATACGATCAAGCCGAAGCATTAGTTCTATTCGAGCGTTTATTCATACGCAGATCCTAAGTGATGGTTATTGAAATCTGTCTTCTTCCTTTTGCTCGCGGGCTTTATGTTAGTTCTAGCGGCGCATCGACCAGATTCTTAATTCCGTCGGCGGTGACCAGGTATTGATTCTCCAGGCGGATTCCTCCCGCAAGCCCCGCCCCGTAAAGTCCTGGTTCCACGGAGACGACTTCGCCTTCCATGAGCACGTCATCCCAATGGGGATTGAGGTGCGGGTATTCGTGGGGTTGAAGACCGACTCCGTGCCCCAAGTGATGCCGCAAGCCCGTCCCACGCTTTTCCTTGAAATGGGCTTCAACCGTTTCATAAAGCTCGCGGCATTTTATACCCGGCCGCGCGATCCCCTCCACGAGCTGGAGCGCGGCGGTGACGGTCTGCCAGGCTTCGATCTGAGCGTCGGTCGGTCGGCGATTCACGGCGATGGCGCGGGTGTTATCGGCGAAATAGCCGCGATAGGCGGGGCCGAGATCGAGGATGTAGATTTCGCCCGCGGCCGCCAGATGGTCTTTGCGGGGCGGGCCGCCCAGTTGGCCGCAGGCGTAATCGTTGCCCAACAGGGCGGTCATCGGTTCGCCCGCCGTCTTGACCGCCGTCGCGTGCAGCTCGCCGAAGACGTGCAACTCGCTCACGCCGGGTTCGACGATCTCCCTGGCGCGTCGATGCATGGCTTGGGTGCAGCGGATCGCGCCCTTCATCAGTTCCAGTTCGTCGGGGTCTTTCTTTCTGCGCATCCGCCACAGGTTGGCGTCGATCGGTTCCGCGGGGCCTTCGAAACCCAGGGCGACCTGTGAGGTCACCAACGATGCGTCAATCCCCACGCGCCGGGTCTTCTTATCCTTCAGAACTTCGAGCACCTGATCCGCCACGATGGCGGGCTGTTCCTGACGCAGGGTGTAGAGGTAACTGGCTTCATAGGAGACGATTCGGTCGGCGGCCGCTCGCTCGGCCGGTTCGTTCGGTGTCGTCAGCCAGGACGATCCATCGGCGAAGACGACCACCGCGCTCTGGTGCGTCCAGTGGGGCAGGAACGCGGTGAAGTAATAGACGTGCGCCGGGAACCCACAAACGGCGGCGTCGAGTTTCCGATCCGAGAGGACCTCCAGCAGCCGTTGTTGTCGTTCGCGCGAATTCTCCAGGCTGAGCGTCATGGCATTCTTCTCCTTATGGGACGTCAGGGGTCGGGAATGGCGTCGCCGGGTTGGCCGATCCAGGCCAGGGGTTGGCCGCACGGCAGGACGTCACCTTCGGCGGCTTGGCGCTTCAAGATGACGCCTTCGAATTCCGATTCGACCTCCATCACCGACTTGTCGGTCTCGATCTCGAGCAGCACCTCGCCGACTTTGACGGCGTCACCCGGGTTTTTGAGCCAGCGCACCACCGTTCCCTCTTCCATGGTTTGCCCGAATCTGGGCATCTTGACAACCTGGGCCATATAATCCGGTTCCTTCCTCATCCGTACTTACCAAAGTTCGTTGACAAGCGCTGGAGCCACTGAATTTATTTTGGCGCCGGTCGTCAGTGATCAGGGCGACATGATCCCCATAAAATAGCCCCACCCGTAAAAAAACCGAGCCGGCCAGGCCCGCCGAACCGGCAGAAGTAAAGAACGCGAACGCTTTTATGGGGCACTCCTCAACGAATTAGTTTGATCGCGCGCGTGCTCTCTCAATTTGATTAGCATTTTTCGCAGATTGGCGTCATCCGGCCGCATCTTGAGCGCCGACTGGACGTGATCAATCGCGTCATCATACTCTCCCTGACGGGCCAAAGCCAGTGCGATTTTCTTGCGCGAGGTAACGTCCTCGGGTTGACGGTTCACCGCTTCGCGGTAGGCAATGATCGCCTCCTCGCGATTGCCTATCGCTTCCAGGGTCATGGCCAGGTTCAGTTGCGCGTGCGGCAGCGTCGGATCAAGCCGCACCGCCTCCCGATAGTGGCGGACGGCCACGCCCCGATCGCCATGATTGGTCAGGACCTTCGCCAGTTCATAATGCGCCTTCGCATGGTCGGGATTCAGTTCCAATGCCGCCTCGTAATGCGGGATTGCCTCCTCGAATCGCTGCTGCTTGACGAGCGTTAATCCGAGATTATAACGGGCCTCCGCGTTGGGAGCGATCTTGAGCGAATCGCTGAAATACTTTTTGGCTTCGTCATATTTCGCGAGTTGGGCCAGGACGATTCCCATGCTGTTGAGCGATTGCAAGCTGTCGGGGTTGCGCCGCAGGGCTTGCGTCAGGTATCGGCGGGCTTGTTCGGGTTGACCGTCGAGCATGAGGGTGATCGCCATATGGTTCGCGCCTTGCTCATAGTGGGGCAACTCTTGCAAACATGAGCGAAACTCATTGGACGCCCTCCGCGGTTGTTGCATGCCGTCCAGCAAGAACTGACCGTAGTTGTAATGCAGCCAGGGATCATTCTCGGCCGATTCCAGCGCCTGCTGATATTCCCGGTCGACCCGCCGCAAGAAATCCTCCTCCATCTCCAATCTCATGCGCTCGAGTTCACGGCTCAAAGCATCGAGTCGAACGGAGTGGTCATACTGATGCGTGAAGGGCGCGGTGGAGAAGACCTTCTCCACCAAGAGGTTGGTGAGCCGATATTCGTCCCAATCCGTGTAGGCAAGACTCTGCTTGCATTCGTCCTCGGTCAAGGTTTGATCGTTCGCGAGGCGGCCGGATTCGGTGTCGGAAAACATCCGTTCCAGTTCATCAGCGATCGATCGCGCAATCAGGTAATTTCCATGAAAACTGAGATGAACGTGCTCGACGAAAAGCTCCTCGACCGGTGTTGCGTGAGGGCTGTTTTGCTCTAGCTCCTTCGTGGTGTCGACGAGCGTGACATCACTGTCCCGATGACTGCGGGACACGTCGCGAATGATCTGATTGATTCGCGGATTGGCCCTAAAACGTAAGGTATCCAGCTCCGCTACTCGGCGGAAATGGACAGCTGCCCGTTCAAAGTTGCCGGCCGACCAATGGCACTTCGCCACTCGAAAGTGCAACTCCGCATGCTTCGCGTCAAGCTCCAAGGCATTGGAATAAGCTTCAAGCGCTTGAGCGAATCGGCCCGACTCTTGGTGTTCAACGCCCAGTTTATACGAATCCCCCCATCTCGTCAGATCGGCTTCGCCCAGATCGGGATCATGTTGAGAAGCGAACGGGGGGCTGTCCTTGAGATTGACGCCCACCGTGCAAAGAACGGTTTTGGCTCCGCGCTCAAAGGCAAGTCTACACATCTCTCTCAAGTTCGTCTCGAAATGACGGTAGGCGTGGTTCAATCTCGGATCGTCCGCGCTGATCTGATTCCCCAAGAACATCTCCAAGCCGCGCCACTCTTTGGGAGGGCCCGACCCGAACAACCCTCCGCGGACCACCCGATCGAAGAACTGACCGGTCCTGGTCGAGCGCAGACGCATATTGACGCGGATGAGCAACAGGCGTTTTTGAAATGAAGAGAAAACAGTTCCTGGTCCGTACGGACCCACCACTTCGTTGTTTCCGAGGTAGAAGACGTAGACATCCGGCTCAAGCTTGCGGACGTCCTTTGCGATTTCGCGGACGACGTGCGAGTTGATCGCCGTCATCGCCATGTTGACGACCTCAAAATCGCGCTCCGGATATTTGGCGTTAAGCATTCGTTCGAGGATTCGGCCGAAACTATACGTCGCGTCCGGAACCCCCATCGCCGCCGAACCGCCCAGCACGAAAATGCGCTGAACGTTGGGCGGTTTTTCGGCGGGGACCAAAAACGGATGCTGTATCCGATTCAGACCCCGGTCGAAAAACCGGAGTCCGAAGCGGTCATTATTCAAATAGACCTTTTCGCCGTTGATCTTCTCCGCGATGACGAAATCGGGCGAAGCTCCGAATCCCAAAACCCGAAGGGCCACTTCGAGCGTAATCAGCGCGGCCAACGGGACGCCAAGGATCGAGATCGCTTTGAACAGTTTCAGGCGCCGTCCTTGGCTCGGCCGCCTCGCGGGAGAACCATCGGATCGGCCCGATGGCGCGTGCTCCGTTCCCCGGGCCTGACTGTTGGAGCGGCGTCTTTTTCTATTTTGAGGATTCTTGGTCACTTGATGGATCGGCAACGCAGGCACCGCGTCATGAGGGCGCCCGAACCACTCGCGGACGCCCGGGCCGGCGCGGGCCGGGCGGCTTTCTTCGATCTCGATCAGGGGCGCGTATTTCGGCGGTGGCCCGTCACCGGCCGGTCGTGCCGCCGATGAATCCGACGTAGTCGAAATACCAGATATCGCCGCCGCTGATCGTACCGTTGGTCGGATCATAGATGACGCCCTTATTCGTCGGCCACCAGACTCGATCCGGACCCGGACTGAACAACGACCAGCGGTAGGGCCGGCTGCCGTAAAGCCTATTGGGCGTTTTATCGATGAAGGCGGAATTGAAGCAGGACATCTCGGAAATCGTCAGCTCATAAAGAGCCGCCCCGTTCCGTGTCATTCGGCCGGGTCCGACGTAAAACCAGTTATACCCCATGCCGATGACCGCTCCGGCCGTGGCACTCTGCGTGGGAGCGAAAATATCGATCGGCGTCGCGGAGGTGTAGGCAATCGGCGAGGTCAGAAATTTGTTCATCCCGAGAGGTGGTCGGTCATAGTACACGGTCCATGTCCAATTGTACTCCAAACTGAGCCAGGGCTCGAACCATGGACTTGGCGGGGCTTGATTATGATCCACTTCATAGGAGCGGATCGCAACGGCCAACGTTCGTATGTCATTCAAAGTCCGACTGACCCTGGAGCGCGTCTGCGCCTCGAGGAAGTTGGGGACCGAGATGGCGGCCAGGATCGCGATGATCGCCACCACGATCAGCAGTTCAATCAGCGTAAACGCTTTCTGTTTCATCGTTCACCTCCACGAATCCCTCGGCGGGACTCACTCCAATAGCAACCAATCACGCGCCTCATTCACGAGGGGACCGGCTAATCGGTCGTCGTCTTCAACGAGGATGTCATCGAAGCACATGCCGCCGGAGACGCCCGAGAATCCGGCATAGGCGAACGCGGAATCGCTCGGGCCCGTGCCGATCGTGTCGGTCCCGGTGCCCACCGTCCACGTGGCGCCGCCGTCGTTGGAATACTCGAGTCTGCCGCCCCGGGAGTTGCCCAGCCAGACGCGGATCATCACGCCGGTGGCTTTGCTATTGTTCTCGCCGGGGATGAAGCCCTCATCGTTCAGATTATCGATCCGCGGGCTGTCGGGGTAGTTGTTCTGCGGTCCGAAGGGATCACCCTTTTCGACCCACTTTATCTGGTCATACTGGAATCCGGCCATCGCTTCCATGTTGACGTGCGGCAGTTGGGTGTTGTCCTCGTGCCACGGGCCGAAGATGCCGTAGACCCCGTTAGCATCCGAGGGTTGGGGATCCGCCCAGCAGGTGAAGGTGCAACGCAGGTTCCTGCCGCGCGGGTAGGAATTGACGCTGTAGAAGTAGGACCCCGCATACCAGCTTTGACCGGGCGCCACGCGCATGCAGAAATCGCCGCCGCCGCCGTCGATCACTTCGATCACTTCGATCACGCCCGGAGGCTCGTGAAAGCCGACCAACCAGATGCCCGGGTCGAATATCCCCGAATCCCAATGCTCCTCAATGTAGGCGCCGCTCCCCGGGGTGGGCCCGGGCGTGGGCGTGGGACCGCCAACCGTGGTCTCAACCACGATGTCATCGTAAAACTGTATGCCGTTACCCTGGCCGAATCCCAAAATCACGTCGGCGGCGTTGCCGCCGCCCAAACCGATCGTATCGGCAACCACTTGATACGATCCCCCCTGATCCGTGGAGACCTCGAACTTGGCCCCGTTGGGCCAGCCCAGCATGCAGCGGATCCAGAAGGCCGTCGCCTTGGAGGTGGGCCATTCCTCGACGGTGAAATTGAACAGCGGCGTAAGGGGACCCGTGTCAAAAGCACCTTCGGTGAATTTTGAACCCCCGTTTTCGGGAGCCTTGGTCGACGCGGCTTCGATGTTTTCCGTCATATTGTTTGGCGGCAACGCCGAATACCACGGCGCCATCAGGGAATAAATGTTGCCGGGGGTCGCGCTCGCCCACGCCTTGAAGGTCACCTTGACGGCCTCCACACGCTTGAAAGTGGGGATGGAGAACAGGCCGCAGGGGGAATACCAGCTCCCGCTGCCGACCGCGTCGAGCTTGGCGGCGAAATCACCGCCCCCAAGGTCCTCCAGCGTGATCGTCGCGCTGGCCCCTTGTCCCCCCCAGATGTACGTGGCGCCACCCCAGACCGGCCCATCATCGGTATTGCCGCCGCTGGCAAGCGTCCAGACACCCGTATCGATGGGACCTGAGTCGAAGTCCTCGCTGAAGACGACGTCCGCCCGAGTGACGCCGGAGATGGCGAGGCTCAACACGGCGATCGCCACGATTGAAATCAGAGACGGCATCTTGTCGAGTTTGCGATCCACCGGTGGCTTTGTTTCAGGCGCAGGTTCGTGCTTGCGCGTCGTGATGGGAATTCCGATCGTGACCGCGCGGCGAACGAAGACCTTCATCGCTGTCATCGCAAAATAGTGTGCATGGTTCCGAAATCCTCCAAATAAGAATTCGATAGTTACATGGGGGGGGAAAGATGGGGCGATGGGCGTCGCCTCTCGGCGACGCCCATCGCCACCAGAGACCTTTTCTATTCAACAGTGAATTCGCTCAATTCGACGGGAATCAAGTGTTCGCTGTCTTCGACCAGGATGTCATCGACGTATTCAGTGGCGTTCCCATTGCCGAAACCCAAATAGACGTCCACGGTGTTGCTCGACCCCGTGCCGATTGTGTTGGCGACGGAGTCCGTCGTCCACGTCGCCCCGCCGTCCGTCGAGTACTCAAGTTTGCCGCCTTGTACATCGCCCAGCCAGACACGGAACAAGAACGAGTTCGCCTTGCTGTCGGGCCATGGATCCATGGCCGCGTTCAGATCGGTCATTTCCGTTCCGCTGCCCCACGTCGTCTCGGTCCATTTCATGACGTTCCATTGCTCGGTGATGCAAGCTTCGATGGTCTCCGTCATGTTGCTGCCGGGATATGATTTATGCCACGGGGCCATGAGGGCTTTAACATTGGCCCACCCATCCGCTCCCCACCAGCGGAACGTGACGCGTAGGCTGGCGCCGCGCGGAAAGGTGGAGACCGAGTATAGGCCCACGGGCGAAAACCAACTGCCGCTGCCGCCGGCGTCGATGCAAGCGGCGTAATCACCGCCGCCCAGGTCCACGAGGGTGACGTTACCACCGCCGGCTTGGCCTGGCCAATCGCCACCAGCGCCCCCCTCGGCCACGTTCCAGACTACACTTTCCTTGAGGTCTCCATCGTTCCAGTCTTCCCAGAGAAACTCATTGCCACCTTAATGGGCCGCATACCCCGTCGATAGGCCCCCGACCAGCAGGGCCAGAGCCGCAAACAACTTAAAGTAAGGCCGATGCTTCATGAATCTTTATCCCTCTCGAAGTGTTAAAATATGATGGACTAAAAATCCATTCAAACAACCGTCACGGACAACGTTGCTCGAAGCACAACGTGCTGGGGGGACACATCTCCTCGGTGTCCAGATTCGACCCTCCTTTCCTAAGCAATCATGGCCGAGCGAGCGATCTGCATGTGGTGCGCCATCGGTTGAGTGGATCGATCAGCGGGATTGAGGGCGAACCAAAACAGACGCGGCCGGTCAACCCGTGACCGGCCGCGATGCGTTTGAAAGCCAAACGATGGGTCATGGAGACCGCAGTCTCTTTGCTTGCACGATCCATCTCTCTTTGGCATCCGCGCTTCCCAGCGGCCGGCTAGATTCCGGCTAATAAAGCGTCCAATCGGACACCAGGTTGACCGGGGGGCCTTGGCCGGTGTCGGGGTTCTCGACCAGCGCGACGAAGTCGACCATGAACAGCTGGCTTCCTCCTCCGGTGTCGACCGCCTGAATGCCGAGATTGTTGCCGCCCTCCGGCATGGGCGGCACGCCCGAAGGCGTAATATCGACCCAACCCGTACCAGGGACGTTGAAGGCCCAGTTCCTCGCGATCCCGTTGTTGTAGTACGCCGAGACCGTCCCATCCTCGGCGATCAACATGCCCACGCTCTGGGGAGTATCCAAAACCGAATCGGCCCCGGTGTCAATCAATTGGTCCAGCTCGGGACTGGGGGCGCCGGGATTGATGGCCAGGTCACCCTCGTCACGCACATAGATCAGCCGAACGTTGTCACCGGGGCTATTGAAGCCCCAGCTTCCATCCTGGGCGAATCCCATCGCCAGGTTGCCACCCGCACTCCTGCTCAACACCGTCACAAAAGCATAGCTGGTCCCCCGAGCGATGGAGAATCCACAGCCCCGGGTATCGATATATTGGAAGAACCAACCCTGAAAGTCCATCTCGAGGTTGGTGTTCCCATCATAACGGTTATTGGAGATGCCGTTGGACGTCCAGGAGCACGTGCCGCAGCTCCCGTCATTCATGTTGGCCCAGGAGCCGGTCCCGCCGATATTGGCGCATCCGTCCAGCTCATTGATCATGTCGCCGGCCTCGTTGGTGAAGTCGTCGTTGATGAGAATGTGCTCGACAGGCGCCCCCGTCGTAAACTCCACCACTTGCCAGGCAAAATCGGCGGCGGCGGAATCCAAGTTGCGTTGCAAATTGATGGAGTCCGATGACAGGCTCATCGTAAACAAGGCCACGCCCGGCGCGTCGTCCGCGACATAGTCCGAACTCCCGCAATTCTGGCCGGAACCCATCTGGGTCGAGAGCAACGGGACCGAACGACCCACGTCCACCGAGTCGCCGAGGGGAACGTTGACCTGGGACGCGCCCAAGCCGATGTTGCCCGTCCCGTGCAGGACGCGCGAGCCGTCGCGGAGCTCGACGACTTGATAGACGATATCATTGAGGACTGTAAACGATCCGCCCGGCCCCACGTTACGCGTAATTCGCAGCGTGGTTGAATCAACCAACTCCGCCCGCAACAGGATTTCCCCGACGTTTGTGCCGGGATCGGGCTGGGTCGCGGCGAACCCCACCAAGACGAAGGTCGTCTCAAGGTCGACCGCGGCGCCCAGTGTCACATCGACCGACAAGGTGCCATCGGGTATTTCCGTGACGCCCGCCTGCGCGTTGATGTCCGCCGCGTCGGTGAACTCAACGACTTGCCAATACTGAAAGAACTCGCTGGAGTTCTCACTGCGGATTTGGAGGTTCGAGGTGCTCGTCAATTGCGCGACAAAAAGGTCATTGGTGCTGAAGTTGTTGCCCTGACTCTCGTTCGTGGTCGAAAAGCTATGCAAGACGAACGCCTGACTGAGCGAGGCGACGGGATTGATCGCCACGTCGAACAATATTTGGGCGCCGGCATCGGGTCGGCTCTGTCCGTGTTGGACGTTGACCCCCGATTCAAACTCGACCACGTGCCACGTGATGTTCATCGTCTCGGCGATACCGTTATCCGACGCCTCGGTGGTGAACCGCGAGAACTCGACCGTGTCGGCACCGGTCAACGAGCCGCCGATCAACGAGTTTCCCGGTCGCGACGGAGGCATATCGGTCGGCTGCCCGCCATTGGTCCGGGTCTGGAAAAACAGGATCGATTGGGCCGGGACCACGGGCGCGCCCAGGTTGACGGTAACCATCCCATCCCCCGAGCTCACCGCCGTGCCGCTTTGGACTGATTTGATGACGGCGGCATATGTTTGGGCGCACAGACAAATAGACATCAGGATTACAACAATCCGGGTTCTCAATTGATATGCCGCTCCTTGCTGATGAGGCAACATCAATCCGCACATGACAACGAATCTTGAATACGCTTTCATCCAACGTCTCCTTAAAGTCGAGTGGTGGATCTGCGTCCCCGTACATCAATGCATGAGCACGAAAGTTTCCAAGCCTTTCCTTCACAAATCCAAGGAAATAAAACTGCTAAAAGGAACATCCTAACGCCCATGAAACCGAACAGTCTCCGGGAAGCAAGGATATCCGCTACGCTACCCCGTTAAAGATTCAGCAGCGTCCCCACCGCGACTGATGTGCTTGGAATCCCCTCCCACCCGGGGTGCCGGCCGCCCGGAGGACGGCCACGCCACGCGCGATCACGACCGCAGCGCGTGGGCCGTAATTCCGTCTTACCGGGGCGCTTGGATTCCGCCGCAGTCCAGCCACACGATCTGCCCCCAACTGATCGTCCCGTTGGTCGGGTCATAGAAAAACGGATTGACGTCACTCTGGGACGAGTTGCCCCCCAAGTCCCACCAGAACAGGTCCGGGCCCGTGCTCTCGACCATTGCATGGAAGTAGTCGCAGGTGAAAAAATCGGCCATCGACTCGCCGGTTTTGCGCGGATTAAGGACCCAACCGTCACGGGACTTATAATCTCCCAAGCCCATCGGCGCCCACGAGATCACATAGGAGACTTCCACTTCTTTACCCCATTTTGACCAGGAAGTCTTCTTGGCGGCGTTGGTATTGTAAAAGTCCATGGGATTCGAGGTAACGTACGCAATCGGCGACGTCAGCAAGTGACCGGGATATCTTGCGCGCTTATTCGGATCATTCAAGATGTCGAGGAACGTTGGGAAGAATGGGGCCCCCTTACTCACCATCGGTATTTGATTGTTGTCAAGCTTGTAGGACTCCAGCGCGATGCCGAACGTGCGTAAATCGTTCTTCACCCGGCTGACCCTGGCGCGAGTCTGCGCCTCCAGGAAGTTGGGGACGGCAATCGCCGCCAAAATCGCGATGATCGCAACAACGATCAGTAACTCGATCAGCGTAAATCCAGCTCTCTTACCCGGCATGATACTTTTCTCCTTCTCTTGGTTGGCCATCTCACAGCCGCCTCCCCACCCGTGACTGACGGGCGACCGTGGCCGTGGCCGTGAAATTCGACTCTCCACTGGAAAGTTGGCGTCGGGTGTAGGCGTTGTTTCCTTCGGCGGCCGTTGAACCTGACCCACGGAGCCCATGGAACTCGCTATCACCCATATGTAAATCTGGTTAAACGATCTGCTATTACCTCCCTATCCGTCGAAATCCGCGGCCGCTGGACAATGTGAACCCCGGCCCTCGCGATGGCGGAGCCATTGACACCGAACAAGCCCGCTGCGTCCCATGCGCGAGGGAATTGGAGAAAACCGCGGGGGAATGATGTTTTGGGTTGCCAGCAGCATTTGGCCGAAATACCGATGGTCGAGGGATGAGTTTAGGAATGCACACTGAGGCACGAGAACCCCCTACACATAACTGCCCGCTGCGACAACAAAAAGATTGGTACAACCAAACTCCACTCACATTATAATGGACCTCTCATCGGTGTCAACACAAATTATCAGGCATCGGCCAGATCGCCGGATTTCGCTCGCGCCCCCTTCCAGTGGCAAGGAGACCGCATACTCGGAAAGTGGCCAAATGGTACGTAAACCATTGATAATGAAGAGGTTGTGCCTATACATCCCTCGAGTCGGAGAAATCTACGGCCATCCCGAAGTCAGGAGTTCCAGCGTCAGGGTCGCGCCGACAGGGGGTGCCGGAAGTCGCCAGGGGCCATGCGTTCGGTCCAATGGGGCTGAGGCCTGCCCAACGGACGCCCCGAGGCCCGTTCACTGGAAGTCCCCCCCGGGGCGTCATGCCCCCATCAGGTTAGAATTTAGGGCCGCGATTCCAAATCGCGGCTGCTCGGAGGAGCAGTTCTAAGGTTGACTTGGAGGTCCACGCGACTCCATCCTATAGGTTAATGGGCCGAAAGTCGCTGGCGGGTCACGGAGGTCGGTTTAGGACTTAATCGGCCAAAGCTGCATTCCTGGCCTCATTATTGGGCCTGACGGCGTACAGGGACCTCCGGTGGTAGTGATTATATCAAGTCCGGATTGAGGAAGCCGACCATGCATTTGGCGAAACCGCATCAAGTGATCAGTCGATTGGCGCGCGGCCTGGCGAGGGGTGCGATACGGACCTTCATCCTCATGGCGATATGGTTCTCGGCCATTCCGGCGGCGGCTTCGGGCCCGGGAGGGCCCCGCGAGGCCGTGCGTATCCAATGCATCAAGGGGGGGGTCTACAAGATCACCGGCGCCGATCTGGCCAGGTCAGGGGTCGATTTGGAGCACCTTGATCCCGATCGGCTGGCCTTGGTCCACTTCGATCGGGCCATTCCCTTTTATCTAAAACTCAAACGGCCGGGCGGGATGGGGCCGGGGGACGCGTTTTACTTTTTTTCGGACGGGGGCCAACTCGATACGGTTCCGTATGTGAACATGGGGTCGGACCACGACCCGCGGGCCCAGACGTTCATGCTGCACCTGGACGGGCCGCAAGACCAGCGGGTCGTTTATCGGCCGCGGCGGGCCAAATTGCCCGTTGCCGGCGAGCCGGTCATCCCCAACCGCGCGGTAAGCGGTCGATTGCATTTCGAAAGAGACCGCGTGTGGGAGTTCTTCGATGCAAGGGCCAAGACCGACTACCTCTACTGGAAGAAACTGACCCGTCCCCAGAGCAGCCAAACCAAGAACAGCATGACGAACCCCTTCCTGGCGCCGTGGGCGCTTCCGGATTGGCCCATCGAGATTGAGGCCAAATTCCAAGGCATGTCGCGCCAAGGGAAGCACCGCCTGGAAATATTGGCCAATGACAGCAACCCGCAACTCCATGAGTGGGGGGAGATGGAGGATACCGTCGCGCATTACACCATTGACCCCGCGATTCTCAAGCCGGACGGGGAGTTGAACATGTTGACGTTCCGACTGGCCGAACCGATGCGGGCGAAACCTCCCAAACCACGGCGCCAGTCGGGCCCGAGAACCGTCCGTCGTCCATCGCGACCGAATATTGAGGTCGTCATGGTCGATTGGTTCGACGTCAACTACAAACGCGCCACGGTGGTGTTCGATGATTATGCTGAATTCATGATTCTTGACGAGCTGGACCAGCGCGGCCTGCGTCAATGTCGAATCAGTGGTTTCGCATCGCCCGACGTGATGGTTTTTGATCCCGATACGCGCACGGTCTGGGATGGCGGGGTCTTTGGCGAAGGAGAAGGCGATCAGAAATATTACGTGATGAACATCGAGCATCCGACGACCACCACGGCGTTGATCGCCGTTTCCGAGCCTCGTTGTCGCACCGATCCGCGTATGCGCAAAGTAATGATACGAGACCACTTTGAGCACCCGGACGACTGCGAGATGCTCATTCTTACGCATCCGCTGTACTGGAACGCGCTCATGCCATTGGTTGAATGGAAACGATCGCGGGGCTTGCGCGTGTCGATGGTCGATGTCTTCGACCTGTTCCACGAGCGGACGGGCGGCTACCCCTCGCCGTACGCGCTGCGCGATTACATTCGTCACGTTTACGAGAGCCAATCCGATCCGCAACTGCGATACGTCATGCTGGTGGGCGACGCTTCATCGATTTCAAAATACAAAACCTACTGTCCGAACTACGCTTACCTCTTCAGCGGACGTGAGGCCAATGAGAATTTCTTTGGGAATTTTGAGGACCCCCACGGGCCCCCGGTCGTAGCCGTCGGCCGGCTGCCGGTCCGCACAGCCGAGGAGACGCGCCGGGTCGTTCGCAAGATCCTTGACTACGAAAGCGGGCGCGACTTCGGACCGTGGCGCGCCAGGTTCTTCACGATCGCCGCCAATCCGAATTGGGCCACGTCCGTGGGCGAGGAGTTGATTGAGAAATTCTATCTACCCCAGTACTTATCCAGTTTCGTTGATACCACTTTGGATGATGACGCACGCAATTATGCCTGGCGGATGAATGATCGGCTCGTCGATCAGTTCAACATGGGGAACGTGTTTGTTTGTTATATTGGTCATGGGGGCGGCACGGTCTGGGAGTTGGGACCGACGTCTCGGCCGTCCGAGTTTACCCTCCACCTCTTCGATCAGAGTAGCATCAAACGGCTGACGAACGTCAGCCAGCTTCCCCTCATCTTTTCGATGTCATGCTACACCAACAACTTTGACAATCCCCACATCTCACAGACGATGGGGGAGTCTTTCCTCAATTCAGAGGGAGGAGCGATTGCGGTGATCGGTGCCGCGACGCGCAGTGAAATCGTTGATAACTACCGGTTTGTGAGCAATTTTTTGGATTTCATGGGTCGGCGCGCTCGCCCTCGCCTGGGCGACGCGATGGTCCATGCGGTGGCCGTCAAGCCGGGTCAGGCGCCGTTGGGTGGGAGATTCCTTCTGCTGGGCGATCCCTCGCTCGAGTTCGGTTGGCCCCGTCCGGAAATGGAACTTACCCGCCCCAAACTCGACCCGGATGACTCGTCCATCACATTTCACTACAAGCTGCCCGAGGAGTTGGCGTTGCCGGCCCAGGTGGACTGCTTCCTGATCGGCGAGGATCAGACGGTCCTCGCCCAATGGGTCGAACAGGTCTCCGGCCGCGAAGGCGCCATCCGGTTCGTATCGCCCGAGAATGCCGAGTTTGGGAAAACGCATCGGATCGTTCTATATGCGAACCAGCAAGGCATCGGGGACTTCACGGGGCACGTGTACTTGGATCAGGATGAGGACGGGGACGATAGCGAGGCGCCGGAGAGTGTTGCGGCGACCTCCGGGGTTGAAGAGAGCTCGTAGCGCCACGCTTCCCGTGGATTCTTCCGAGTCATGCTTAAAATTCCTAGGGTAATGGCCAATTTATGCATGTTGACACCCCATGAAAAGTATACCTGATGGCCCCAGATATCCTAGGACCTGTTAACACTAAACAATTGACTTTCGGAGCGGATGGCTTCATGATCCTTTAATGATGCAGATCACTCCCGAACAATACGAAAAGATTGCCCCGTGTTTGCCGAAACAGCGGGGAAATGTCAGCCTGTCTAACCTCCAAGTGCTTAACGCGATCCTCTACGTGGCGGAACACGGCTGCAAATGGCGCGGCCTGCCGAGCCATTATGGCAACTGGCACACGATTTACACTCGCATGAATCGTTGGGCCAAGCGCGGCGTTTTGGCTCGTGTTTTCGAGCAAATCCAACGCTTGCGGATCGCTCGGATCAAACTGGAGGCCGTCTCGCCCGACA